>Ga0209121_10006053_pt1 | contig 10752 bp, 10 predicted proteins | sample Cruoilmetagenom3_FD_187292 | JGI IMG/M metagenome (GOLD analysis project Ga0209121, IMG submission 187292) | Oil polluted marine microbial communities from Coal Oil Point, Santa Barbara, California, USA - Sample 3 (SPAdes) (version 2) | ecosystem: Environmental > Aquatic > Marine > Oil seeps ...
CCTCTGGCAAAAACGGGATATTTCAGCTCCACGCAGCGATCGGAATCGCGGCAAACCCCATCAATAACCGTGCCGGCAATGCCGCGCTCGCTCGCGACCCAGGTAAGAATATCCCCCCAAACGGTGGCATCCATTCGGCCGTCATTGTCGATCACGACCACCTGGCCAGGTTCAACATCGTCGATGTAGTCACCCACAGATCCTTGCGTGGTGCCCACTGGAAGCATCCGTATGGTAAAGGCCGGACCAGCGAATTTCATCGACCGGACAACCGGTATGATGCCCAACGCCTGTCCATCGATACCCAGCCGGTCCAGCGCATCAGAAAGCGCGGTAGTTCCCGCTTCCATCAGTCTTTCGGCGCGATTTGTCGTGCTCATAACGATATCACTTACCTTTCAGCATATCTTCGTAATCGGCGCCCAACACCTCACCGATCGGGGTTCCAGCTTCGATCGCCTGGGCCATCAATTGTTCGCGCGCAAAAATGCCTTCGGCGGCGTCAAGGACGCGATCCGCTGTTTCATTCTTGATGAAGACGATCCCGCTGCCATCCGCGATCACGAAGTCGTCTGGATCCACCGCTACTCCGGCGAAAGTGATGGCCGTGTTGAAATCATGCTCGGCAACCCGCCCTCTGGCCGTCACCGGGACGGCTGCCCGCCCGTAGATCGGCAAGCCCAATTCCCTGGCCTCGTCGATGTCGCGAAATGCTCCGTCGACCAAAACGCCCGAAACGCCTTTTGCCAATGCGCCACGCGAAAGCAGTCCACCCCATCCCGATACATCCGTGCGACCGCGGTGTTCAACGACGATTACATCGCCTTCTTTCGCAGCCATGATGGCCCCGGCGCCCAAATGACGTTTCGGCAGACCTGCAAGCGGCGCGCCAAGTTTGACCGTAATTGCGCGGCCGATCACTGGCTGAACGACCGTCAACGGACCGATGCCGAAAACTGCACCGGGCAGACCCAGCTTGTCGAGCGCATCCGACAGGGTTGGCGTGTCCAGCGCGCGCAATCGGGTGATTATGGAATTAGAATCGGTCACTGCCACCTACCCCTCGACATAGGCTGTGGCATCGCACTGGACGAGCATAGGCCCAGGCAAATGGTCGTTATTTTGCGTATGGCGCGCCGGTCGCGATGCTTCATCGGGAAAGGCCTTGAGCCATTCGTCGTTGATTGCCTGTCGGACCTCGGGCGTTTTGACGTAAACGGTCATCCGGACGACTGCTTCGAGCCCGCACCCGCCGGCCTTCAGTATCTTTTCGAGGTTCGCAAACATGCGGCCAATCTGTTCGGCAGCTTCGCCATGTTCGCCGGTTTCGAGGTCCAGGCCATGAATGCCGCCTGTCATCAGCAACGGCCCAACCCGTGAGGCTGCCGGTATCGGCAGACCGCCATGGCTGAACCCTTCGACATTGATACTCTTTCTGGTCATTGGTTTATCTCCACACCGCAAAAGCGAGCCCGATGCCTGTTCCGGCAGCAGTGCGTCGCACGGGGATATATTTGGCTGTTTCTAGGGGAAGGTGAGAGACCGCCCCAGCGGTGACGACCCAGTTGAGGATTTCCGAAGATCCTTCCCGCAATGCCTCACGCGGGATCGAACGCAGGTTCTTGCCTTCAGGGTCAGCCAGTCCGTCCATCACCGTCTGATCAAGCTCTTCTTCGACGACAAAATGGCTGAGTCCACCGGAAGCCAGAACAGCGACCCGCAGTTCGGTATCGCTAGCCTCGATCGCCTCGCGCAGCATCTTGCCAATATCAAAACAGCGATCAGCCGAAAGGATGTTAGGAGGGAAATAGGTGTTCAGCATGAGGGGAATAATCGGGATCTCATTTTCCCCGAACAGCCGCTTTACCGGGAACCCGAATGCGTGGCCAAACCCGGCTTTGGCCGGGTCGGGTACATCCTTGCAAACGGCCAGATCGGCGCCCCGCTCCATCATCCCTTCGATGATGTCTAGCGCCAGTTTTGGATGTCCTGGAAATTTGTGCTGTGCATCCATCGCATAGCCTTCGGCCATAGACTTCATCCATGGCGGCAACTTTTCGACCGGGTAGTCATGCATGGTGATCGCTTCGCCCCAGAAAATACCTAGGGCGGGCGTGTTACCGGGACTGTAGAGTTCTGCCTGATCGTCCCCGACGATCACCACGACATCAGGCCGTGCCTCCGCAATCGCTTGCTTCAGCGCATCAAGTTCAGCCTGGCTGCTATCGGACAGTTCGACGAAATTTTCAGGTGTTGCTTCTTCTGCGTAATTCTCGCCGCGCTCGGCAACCAATTCGTCATAGGATAGCGCACGACCATCGGCCAATGTTAGCTTGGGATTCTGCTTGTCAGCGGCTGCACGATTGTGCCAATCGCCGCCCGGCACAGTTAGCAACGGACTGTGTGAGGTGCCGATGCCTAAGACTATTTCTGCCATTAACTGTCTCCCAAAATCAACCAAAGTCGGCGCGCATCATTCCGCTGCCGGATATGCATCTGCCTGCTTATTCAAAATTATAGACGTCCAGCGTGCTCGCCCCGCGCTTAAGCTGGTCAATGATTGTTACTTCTTTGGCATCGCGTTCTTCAGAGGCGTCGATCAGATCAGCGGCGATGGCAGCGGGGAAAACGGCCACGCCGTCAGCATCGCCAATCACCAAATCGCCGCGCCGCACGACGGTTTCGCCCATACGGACCGGTTCACCCAACGCCCCGTCGAGCGAATTGTCCTTACCTGTACCAAGGATCGAGATAGAGGCGGAGAACGTGGGCAAGCCAAGTTCGATTAGCCTCAGGCTGTCACGCACCCCGCCCGATATTACTATGCCAGCCAGCTTGCGGGCGATGGCCATTGTCGCCATGATTTCGCCCCAGTAACCGTATTCGCCACTATCGCCGGCATCAATCACTAGAACATCGCCGGGCTCGGCGGCTTCTAGTGCGTGGTGGATCCACAAATTGTCCCCACGAGGGCAGCGCACCGGCAATGCCCTACCAGCGCAGTGCATTGCCTGATCCAACGCACGGATCCCAGCCGGCAGCGCACCAATGCGGCCCGCAGCCTCGTGCATCGTAGCCGAAGATAGGGCTTCTGTACGTTCGATTAGCGCATCAGCTAACCGCTCCCCGCTAGAAAAGCCTCCGCGCTTCAACAACCCAGCTTCCCAAGGCCCGGACAAACATGCGCCGGATTCTTGTTAAAAATACCGATCTTCTCGTCTTCGGTGAGGAAATCGAACTTCCCGATGACGGGAACCAGATCATCACCAGGTCTACCAGTTTCAGGCCTGACTGATGCGCCCGAGCCCGGTGCTTCTGTACCAAAGCATATCTGCTTCGGCGTCCGCTGCTTGATCGCGGCCTCCAGAAAATTCAGTTCCGGTGCGTTAGTGTCGAAGAACAGATTCTTCGAAAGATCCTTCTGTGCCAGATGGTAATCGGTCTTGACGAAGCGGTCGAGCGCACCGCCGCAGTGACAGATCAAAACCTTCAGGCCCGGAAAGCGTTCAAATACATCTCCGTGACTGAACAATTGGGTCGCCAGATACTGCTCCCAAACAAAACTAACCTGATAATTGTGAGGAATGATATCAAGGCGCGGATCCATGCAATTGGTTCCATGCACAACAATTGGAATGCCCAATTCTTCGCATTTCTTGTAGACCGGAAACCAATAAGGCTTGTCCATGCCAGGAGACCGGCGATCGCCCGTTGGATCGGGGCTTAGGTAAACCGCCTTGAATTCGAGTTCGTTGACGCACCGTTCTAGCTCGGGAATACAATGCGACAGATCATCTGCATCAGCATTCTGCGGAAGTTGCGCAGCACCGACGAAACGGGTCGGTGCCATCGAGACCTGTTTGGAAATCGAGTTGTTAACAAAGCGCGTCCACTGCGGCAGCAGGTGCTGGTTCATCCAGCCCAACATCAAGAACGGGCGCGGGCCGATAAGCTGCGCATCGATGTTGTATTCATCAAGCAAGTTTACATGCTGTGTAACCGATTCATCCCACGCCTCCTCAGACAGGCCAAGGCGGGGAACGATGGCTTCGCGCGGATCGACGCTCAATGGCGTGTTGGACGCCAGCATGAGCGCCAACGTCGGTGTGCCATGCATTGGAGCAGACACGTGGCCGTGAATATCGAGAACCTTTACGTCGTTATACATGGGCCAACCTTCCTGTTTGCCGATTTGCGCCGGACATAGCGTCCAGTGATATTTGTTTGCCGGACTGCGCTGCCCGCTGAATGCCAAGACAGGCTTCAAGCGTGTCACGCCCGAAATAGCCGTCGTGGAATGGTTGTTTGCCGCGCAGGACTGCATCACACAGTTCGTCCAGCACCTCGGCGCGACCGCCACCCGGTCGCGGCAAGGGGAGCTCACTAAATTCATGGCCAGAATCCGAATAGATCGCAATTCCTCCTGGCACGGTGCGAAGGTCGCCGCCCTCACAGCTGACGATCAGTGTGCCAAAATGCGGATGGTCGGCTGCCTCTGCCATCGCCCTGATCTGCGGCCACAACTTGCTACCATAACCGAACAGTTGTTTGCGCAAATCGGCCTCATCCCCCAGCGCGCGCATTTGCTCCAATCGAGCGCGGGTCTGACCCTGAGCCGGTTCCTTTGCGTTACCGCCCTCCCCGATCCAGCCGTGGAGTTCATCGCTGTCGAAGTGGTCGTAGCCACTGTAAACGATGGTCGCCGAAGCGCCCCCCGACAGATTGAGCATGGCCATCACGGCCCCCTCAGTGTTGCGGTCGGCATCATATTTTCCGGTAACAGCCGTTACACTGGTGACTATATCGCCCCCGGCAATGCTTCGAACGATCTCCACCTGGTGGGGAACCTGATTAAACAGGATGCCGCCGCCCAGCTTACTGTCCAACTCTTCGGGTCGGCGTGGCCGATACAGGAAGTCGGTGTAGTTGAACGACTGGATCATCCGCAGCGCGCCAAACTTACCGCTTGCTACCAATTCTCGGATCGCAGCCACTGGTGCACCGAAGCCGTGAGTGTGGCCGACGACGAGCTTGACTTTGGCCTCCTCGCAAGCGCGGATCATCTCCTCGCAATCCTCAACCTTCAGCGCCATCGGCTTTTCAACAATCACATGCTTGCCATGGCGCGCTGCCATCAAGACATGATCGCGATGCATCTGGTGCGGAGTGGCGATATAGACTGCATCAAGGTCCGGCAGCTGAACCAATTCCTCAACAGTTTCGGTTGCAGGACAATCGAAGTCTTCCGCAAACCGCTTGCGGAATTCTTCATTTGGCTCAGCAGCACCAGCAAGCACCACTTCTGGATGGGCTTCAATGGCAGGAATCATGATCGACCCAGCCATGCCAAGGCCGACAATGCCGATCCGGACCTGCTTTCCATTTTTGGCCTTATTCATCTCTCACTAACTCGTTCCGCCCAATACTGGGAACTTCCCCCAATTCGAAAGCAGGATGTGCGCAAGCGCCTCCTTTTTGGATGCTACGTTGCGCTGTGTATAAAATGCTGCGGCAATCAGGGCTTGACCGTGGCCTGCCCCAACTCCCCGTGCTTCTCCATCAGCTCTTCAAAGTCTGGAATAGTCGACTTGATGCTGATTGCGCGGACACCACAGCCGCCAGCATGGGCTGCTGCCGGTTCGATCCCTTCTTCAAGCTCGCGCGCCTGCTTTATCAGCATTTGCCTAGCCTTAATGATGGGATAATCGGACTTAACCAGAAGCTCTGGCGAAGTATCGAGAATACCAGGCTCATTCGAGTCAGCCCACGGCATGGATTCGATCAGCGCACGATCTTGCTCGCTAATGCCCCACACGCCAGTGTAATTCTTGTGCTTCTGCATTTCCCGATCAATCAGGAAATCATTCCCTTTGTTGGCGACTGTATCGTAGGCATCGACGACATAGCCATCTCGCAGTTCCACTGGCTGGTATTTCGTGCGCGGCGGGAACGCCACGCCGCTACTTGCAAAAGTCCGCTCCTCTTCCGACAACGGACGGTCTGGACGATACAGGTAACAAAACGCCATCGTAGTATTGTCGTCGATTGGCACCCATCCTCGACCATTACCGATGAAATCACCCATCGCACCCGGTATCGCACTCCACATCGGAAGCATCCACTGGGTCACACGCCAGTAATATTCATCACCCGAATTGCGCCTCGAACCATAGATGTAGCCGTATTCGGTCTCGTTCAGCGTAATCTCTGGCGCGCCGTCATCGGCCATCGCCAGCGAGTTTCCGACCACCGAATTGGGATCTGGCTGAGAGCTGTGCAGGAAGCTGATATGCGAAGTATCGATTTCCCCTTCCATCGGCAGGTGGAAGTTGGAATGATGGATCCAGCTTGCCACCATCACATGATCTTCGGGAACGTTGAGCCATTCAAAGTCTGGCATGGGCGGCTGTTTGTCTTCCGGCCCCATATAAACCCATATGATTCCGCCCTTTTCACAAGTCGGATAGCTCTTGATACGGGCCTTTTCTTTCAATTCCTCGTAGTTTGCAGGAGGCTGAATGTTCGGCATGTCAACGCAATCACCGTCCACGTTCCACTTCCACCCGTGATAAACGCAGCGCAGCCCGCATTCCTCGTTGCGGCCGAAAAACATGGGAGCTTGCCGATGGCGGCAGAAGGCATCGATAACGCCGACCTTACCTTCGGAATTCCTGAAGGCGACCAGGTTCTCACACAGAATGCGCAGCCGCACTGGGGCACCATCTGCTTCGTCCACCTGCGCAGACAAGAGAGCAGGCAGCCAATATCGGCGGAACAGATTTCCCATTGGAGTGCCTGGGCCGACACGATTGAAAATATCATTAGGATTATTCGCCATGCATTCCTCCAATTCGCATTCTGAATCTACAATACAGACCTGCGACACCCTCACCATCAACGTGGCTCAACCTGGCCTTGTTCAGATTTTGCGTTTCTTGCGACTTTCACTTTACTAAGTGATCGACAAAACGAAAGCCTGAGACAGGCTCCAATTGGAGTTATTACATATGTGATTTCTTAATACTGGACCGGGACAACAAAGCCATTTTGCTCCAGCTGGTTCTTATAGAAACTCTTTAAGAACCCTCGGCACATTTGCCGATCCAGCAGGAGCGGCATTTGTAAATGGATAATTCCACCTTGGTGTCACCCACGGGTTCCATCCCGCCAGTCGCACGGACAAAGCAGCGTTTCACCCTAATCCTATTGACCACTATCTACGCGCTTGCATTTGTTGATCGTCAGATCGTCAACATTTTGGCTGAACCGATTAAGGACGATCTTGCCCTGGCCGATTGGCAATTGGGGGTCCTCGCCGGTCCTGCTTTCGCCCTGTTCTATACTTTGGGCGGGGTTCCGCTGGCACGTTTGGCTGAACGCTGGAATCGCGTCTATATCCTTTCGGCCATCGTTACGGTGTGGAGTGGTTTTACCGCTCTGTCTGGGCTGGCGACGAACTTTATCCAGCTACTCATCGCCAGGATCGGCGTCGGCACCGCAGAATCGGGCTGCGTACCGTCAGCCCATTCACTGATTTCCGACATCACCCCGCAAAAGCAACGCGCGACCGCGTTGGCGGTTTTCTCGATGGGTTTGCCGATAGGATCGCTTCTAGGGCTTGCAGCTGGCGGCATCATTGCTGAACATTTCAATTGGAGATCAGCATTCTTTCTCGTCGGCATCCCCGGCTTGGCTCTTGCCATGGTGTTGCTTTTCTTTGTGCGTGAGCCGCGTTCGATGGGGGTCTTGAAGAAGCCGCACGCGAAAATCACCTCGGTCAGCGAAACTGCGCCTGCCGATGTCCCATCACTTAGGGTCGTTCTTAAAGAGCTTTGGGCATTGCGCAGCTTTGTGTGGATGACAGTTGGCGCATCCATCCTAGCCATGGCGGGCTATGGGCACGCGACCTTTTACGCCTCTTTCTTCCTACGCAATCATGCAGCCGAGCTCAACATATTAGCGATAGAGACAAACATGGGCGGGCCCCTAGCCTTTCTTGGACTGGCGCTGGGTCTCGCGATCGGAATTTCAGGAGCACTGGGCACGGCGTTGGGCGGGCGCATGGCAGATCGTCTGGCGGCCAGAAGGTTCAAGGATTACATGGTGGTGCCAATAGTGGCTACTGCGATCGGCACGCCGCTCACGCTGGGCGCACTGATCGTTCCAAGTGTGCCAGCGGCGTTAGGCCTGTTCGCGTTAGCCGCACTCCTCAAGAGCATGTGGTACGGGCCGATATTCGCCACCATCCATAGCCTCGTTGCGTCTCGCTCCAGAGCCACGGCAGTATCTGTATTCCTAATGATAATGAACGGTATTGGTCTTGGTCTCGGCCCTGTCGTTCTAGGCGGCCTGAGTGATTTTCTAGCCAGCCTCATGGGATCGGACGAGGCTCTACGTTGGGCAATGGTTAGCACGACCGGACTCGTATTCTTCTCGGCCGCAAGCTTTACTATGGCTTGGCTGAACTTACCCGACAAACCAGTTAGCTAAGGAAACTCGCTTACCCAACCCTTCGCCAAATCTACGAAATCTCTGGCGTGGGGTTGGTGCTAAACGGTAGTCTAATCCTCGATCATACCCGGAAAAACCCGGAGATAATCAATAAACGCTTCTCCTAGGCCTTCGGAGCGAAGATAATCGCTCGATACGGGGAGCGATCTGTTGGCGAACTGTCCATCCTGCTCGAGCTTTTGCGGCCAATTGTGATGAAGAATACCCCCCCGCCCGAGAAGAACGAAATCGGCCCCGCTTTCAATGCAGCGCTCTACATCGGCAGCCGAACCAACCTGTCCAGCAACCCCCAGGCGGCATTCTCCCTTTGGAAGCGCTCCGAACAGGTCAATCAGAGGCGTATCGGAATACCGCGGATCGATCGGCGAGGCAAAACTGTCCCAGAGCGACATATCAAGGAAATCGATTTTCCCCGATTGCATCAGCGTTTCTGCAAGGATTAGTGCCTCACCAGTGTCTAGGTTGTGCCGTTCTGGCGACAATCGCACACCAAGTTGGAAGCCTGGGCTAGTCGTAGCTCTAATACCTTCGATGATCATATCCAGGAACTTACGACGTTCCGCGAACGATCCGCCCCAACCGTCCTCCCGGTTATTTTCAAGGCTGAGAAATTCGCAGGCCAAATAGCCGTGAGCCGAATGTATCTCGACTCCGTTGAATCCGGCTGACTCAGCCCGCCCTGCGGCGTCGACATAGTCATCGATCGTTCGTTCAACATCATCAGTAGAAAGCACCCTGACCGCGCTATCTTCACCAGCCACAGGAACCACAGGTGGCCCGCCGATAAGGTCGCTTGGTGATCGCCGCCCAGCATGCTGCATTTGCAGGATCGCAAGCGCGCCGCGTTCACGAACAGCTCCAGCAAGTTGACTCAAACCTTCGATATGCCGGTCATGCGATGCACCCAGCTGCCCGGCAAATCCCCGCCCCTCCTCGTTCACGAATGTGCCGCAGGTCATAACCATGCCGAACCCGCCTTCGGCCCGCATGGTCAGCCAGCGAAGATCATCCTGTGACGCTGTGCCATCGGCATTGCTCTGCCGGTTTGTGAGAGGAGAGAGACCGATTCTGTTGCGCATCTGCGCTCCTCGGGCTAACGAAACTGAGTCCAAGCCTATGTGCATTTGTTTCTCCGGAAATTTTGGATTTGGCACGCTCCGCTAGCGTGGATGGCGTTCAGGCGCGGTCCTTATAAATCAATTGGATTTTTTGCGCTGTCAGCCAGAAGAGCGCAGTCCTGATTGATCTGGGAAAGCGCTTGTACTGCGCGATCTCGATCGCGTTTGCGACTGCGGGTCGGGATCGCGACGCCAATCGCATAGGCGATTTGGGTATCTTTGTCTGTCAGCCAAGTAGCAAAACCGACCAGTCCCGGCGTAAATTGTGGATCACTCTCTGCGATGCCTTCGTTTCGGATCAGTTCGAGATCGGACATCAACGAATTGGGGGCTATCATACACTGTTTGCTCGGTGCTTCGGCATTGTTGCGGCGAAGAATGCCGAGCACTTCTGGCTTGGGCATGAAAGACAGCAACACTTTACCAGAAGCAGCCAGCGTCAGTGGCCGCGTGATTCCGACAGGTGGGGCGGGCTCCTCGCTGGTGCCCATCTGCTTGAAAGCAATATACTGAAGGCTGGGGCCGTTTCGTTGGGCGATGAAACACAGATTGCCCGCTGTTTCGCACAATTCTTCGAAACAGCTAAGCAAGCCCTTGAGGTGCTGGCCCTGCGCCAGATAATTGGAACCCATCATAGCGATCCGCAGTGTGGGAACAAATCTTCTTTCCTGTGGCAAAGCCCGCAAATAGCCGAGCTCCACCAATCGGTTGATCAGCATTGAACAACTCGATTGTGGCCAGTTGAGGGCCTGTTGAACATCTTTGAGACGAACACCTGCCGTTCCGGTGCCAGACAAATACTCAAGAAGCTCCAGCGCTCTTTCGGCTGATTTTACACCTCTACCCATTTATATCTTCTGATACCATCAACTGGGGTTTCCCGGCAAGCATTTTTCAAATTTTTGCTCTCTTGAGGCCCGCCTCCTCGGGACAGAACGCAATCGAGGGAGTGCGAGTCTATGTTCAGCAGCTCATCGTGCATCCGGCCGTTGATGCTCTAGCACAAGCCGTTCTGCATCGGCTTGACCGGCGCGATCTAATGCCGCTCCACGCTGATCTCCCCGCGCCATACCAACACCGCATTGCTGGTGAGCTCCGAGCCGTTATCGCTGACGATCAATCC
>Ga0209121_10006054_pt1 | contig 10751 bp, 9 predicted proteins | sample Cruoilmetagenom3_FD_187292 | JGI IMG/M metagenome (GOLD analysis project Ga0209121, IMG submission 187292) | Oil polluted marine microbial communities from Coal Oil Point, Santa Barbara, California, USA - Sample 3 (SPAdes) (version 2) | ecosystem: Environmental > Aquatic > Marine > Oil seeps ...
AGTTGCCGTCCGCCGTGGTTGGACACCACAATCGCGTCGGCACCGGATTTCACGGCCAGTTTCGCGTCCTCGACATCCAGAATGCCCTTCAAAATCAACGGCCCGCCCCAGCGTTCCTTGATCCACGCCACATGCTCCCACGTCAGTTTTTGTTCGAACTGTGCTGCCGTCCATTCTGACAGCGTCCCCATGTTTTCGACGTTTTTGACATGGCCGACGACGTTACCAAAGTTGTGGCGTTTGGTGCCAAGCATCCCTAGTGCCCAACGCGGTTTGGTTGCCATGTTGAAGATGTTCTTGATCGTCATCTTGGGTGGCGCGCCCAGACCGTTGCGGATGTCGTTATGCCTCTGCCCCAACAGTTGCAAATCGAGCGTTAGAATTAACGCGGAGCACCCCGCCGCTTTCGCGCGATCAATCAGGTCGTTTATGTAATCACGGTCCCGCATCACATAAAGCTGAAACCAGAACGGTTTGGTCGTCGCGGCCTTTACGTCCTCGATCGAACAAATCGACATGGTGGAAAGAATGAATGGAACGCCGAATTCCTCGGCCGCCCTCGCCGCCTTTATCTCGCCATTCGCCGATTGCATACCGCACAGCCCGACAGGGGCCAGCGCCACGGGCATCGCTACGTCTTGCCCAACCATCGTGCTGGCGGTCGAACGCTCCGACATGTCCACCGCAACTTTCTGGCGCAGGTGGATATCCTGAAAATCCGAGGTGTTCGCTCGGAACGTCTGTTCTGTCCACGAACCGCTTTCGCAATATTCATAGAACATCTTGGGCACGCGCCGTTTAGCAAGTTTCTTCAGATCGTCGATATTTGTGATGATGGGCATGATACAGACTCGTTCTTTAGGGTTTTGGTCGTTTCAATTGACCAATAACAGTATGCCGCGCCGGACAAAAGCGGATTTCCTCTCATTGTCAAATTCTTGTGCCGGTGGTAGGCGAGTCTTGAACCTTTATCATATTGAAAGATACCCAGTGAATATTGTCTACCTCGGACTGCTCGGAAGCCTTGCCGCCGGAATGATGACCGGTGTCGGCGCCATCCCCGTTCTGTTTGGCAAGTCCATTCCACAGCGGGCTAACGACGCGCTGCTAGGGTTTGCGGCCGGGGTTATGCTGTCGGCGTCGTTCTTCTCGCTGATTTTGCCGGCACTGGATGCCTCGACCGAACGCAGCGGCAGCGAGGTAATTGCCGCCGGGATCGTTGTGGCCGGTATCCTGCTTGGCGCTTTTGCCGTGGCGATGATGAACGAAGCCCTGCCACATGTGCATTTCATCGAAGGGCCGGATGGGGCCTCGCCGCATCATCTGTCGAAAATCTGGCTGTTTGTGATTGCCATTACCATCCACAACTTCCCCGAGGGAATGGCCGTGGGTATCGGCTTTGGCGGTGGCGATATTTCTAACGGTATGACGCTGGCGATTGGTATCGGGCTGCAAAATGCGCCCGAAGGGCTGGCGGTTGCGGTGGCACTACGTGGCCTTGGCTATGGCAAATGGTTCGCGTTTCTGGTCGCAGGTGCTACCGGCCTAATCGAACCGGTGGGCGGGGTGCTCGGCGCCGCGATCATTTCCTTTTCGGAACCGTTCCTTCCATGGGGTCTGGCCTTTGCAGCAGGCGCGATGATCTATATTATCAGTCACGAAATCATCCCCGAGACCCACCGAAGCGGACACCAGAATTCCGCGACCATGGGGCTGTTGACGGGGCTGGTTCTGATGTTGTTCCTAGATGTAACTTTGGGGTAAGAAATGTTTAACCTAAGCACAGTTGATACAATCGTCTGGGACTTCGACGGAGTCCTGAACCGGAATTTTGTGGATGGTCGTTTCCTCTGGCAGGAAGGCTTCGAGGATGAATTCGGTCACTCGATCGAGACATTCTCGGATATGATCTTCAACGACAAGTTCAACGACATCCTGATCGGCGAGATGAACCTTATGGATGCGGTCTCCGACTGGGCCGGAACGGTCGGCTATCAGGGCGACCTTCGCAATGTTTTGGAGTTCTGGTTTCAGGCGGATTATAATCTGGACGCCAAAGTGCTGGGCATGCTGGCGGCGTCCAAGCGCTCAAACTTACGCAACGTGTTAGGCACCAACAACGAAGCCATGCGCACCCAGTTCATCGCCGAGGACCTAGGCTTCGCCGACCGCATGGACCGCATTTTCGCATCAGGCCTGATGGGCGTTGCCAAACCGGACGAAGGTTTCTTCGACATGGTCTCGGACGAACTTTCGGTCGAACCCGACGAGATGCTGTTGATCGACGACAGCCAAGACAACTGCGAAGCCGCCGAAGCCTGCGGCTGGCAAGTGCACTGGTTCGACGGCGAGGACTACGACGCGCTAGAGGAAAAGCTGGAAGAAGTCGGGGCGCAGGAGGGGTAGGTCGCGTGTGATAGGATTGATTAGAATCAACGCAAATCGGCCGAAAAAGTGAATTAATACCGCCAACGCCTGATTGTTTGGGAGGAGTTGGATGGGATTTCTTATCGGATCAATTCTTACGCTGATACTTTTGGCGGGCACGGATTTCTCTTATGATGTCACGGACGTTTCGGTCGGTGAGGCACACGGATGTGCCATCTACGACAACGGAAGCGTTTGGTGCTGGGGTGCCTATCCCGGCAAGGTTGCCGAAGTCCCCTATATCGCCAAACGCGTGCAAAACCTTCCATATGCGACGTCCATTGCCTCGGGGCGGTTTGGTTCCTGTGCGGTTGATCTGGAAAATAACCTCTGGTGCTGGGAGGTGGATTATCAGCGGTCACTGAGAGCTAACGAGCTACTCCTTTCGACTATTCCGTTTCTGGTCGAGGGGTTGCCTCCGGTCATTCAATTCGACCTTGGCTACGACCATCAATGTGCGCTTTCTATAGAAGGCGAGGTCTGGTGTTGGGGCGGAAATACTGGTGGAGAACTCGGGGTTGGTGATACCGAAATGTATTCGGAACCGATAAAAGTTCTGTATGTAACCGGCGCGGTTTCAATGTCTGCCGGCGTAAACAATACCTGTGTGATACTTGATCGGGGTTCGCTATCGTGTTGGGGCACGGACAACCCTACCAGTAAAGATGAACCCTTCATTTATAAATTGTCCGAGCCGATAATATTCAGCGTCGAGAATTTCGGCGAATTCACCGATGTCGCCAACGGCCGGAACTTTGGCTGCGGGTTGCAAACCGACGGTAAGGTGACTTGCTGGGGGCCGAACATTCTAGGTCAGCTCGGATCGGACGCGTTGCGATTGGCAGAAGGTCCGAGCGGGATCGGCGAGGTGGACAATATTACCAACGCGTCGGATCTTGATGCGGGGTACTTCCATGCATGTGCAGTTCAGCGTGGTGAAGTAATTTGTTGGGGTGTCTTCGAGAGCCCAACCCCGCGATTGCCCTATAAGGTGCCCGGAATAACAAATGCCACACGAGTTGGAACAGGTGGCCTATTCAACTGCGCTGTAGATGACGGGAAGGTCGTCTGTTGGGGTGACGCGGAAATCGATGGAGTATCCGTTATCGAAGATATGGGTGCCAATAAGCCGGCACTGGTCCCGGGGTTGCCCGACTAGCTTACCGGATTTTACCCCCGATGTGCCCCGTCAGCCAAGGTCTTCACAAACGCCAAAACGTCCGCCGTCGATTTCCCGTCCGCGATCTGCTTCACAATCGCCGTACCCACAACCGCGCCGTCGGCGATGCCGGCGATTGCCTCGGCTGTTTCGGGAGTGTTGATGCCGAAACCTACACAGATTGGCAGGTCGGTGCTGGCTTTGATACGAGCGACTTCGGGCGCGACGACGTCGGCCTCGGCGCTGGCAGCACCGGTCGTGCCGTTAACCGAAACGTAATAAATGAAGCCCGAGGTGTTCTGCATAACCTTCGGCAGGCGTTTGTTGTCTGTCGTCGGTGTGGTCAGGCGAATGAAGTTTAGACCGGCGGCGTTGGCGGGAATGCACAGCTCCGCGTCTTCTTCGGGTGGCAGGTCAACGACGATCAGACCGTCGACGCCAGCCTCGACCGCTTCGGCCACGAACTTGTCGACACCTTTGTTGTAGATCGGGTTGTAATAACCCATCAGCATGATCGGCGTGGTGTTATCGCCGGTCCGGAAATCGCGCACCATCTGCAAGGTCCGGTTCAGCGTCATCCCTGCTTCCAGCGCACGCTGGCCAGCCAACTGGATAGCAGGGCCGTCGGCCATCGGGTCGGTGAATGGCATGCCAAGTTCGATCACATCAACACCCGCCGCAGGTAACCCGCGCACGATCTCGAGGCTCGCATCATAGTCGGGATCGCCCGCCATGATAAACGATACGAAGGCCGATTTACCCTGCGCGTTAAGTTCTGCAAATTTGGTGTCTATGCGTGTCATCTCTGGCATCCCTTGGTTTGGGCATGGTTTGCTTGATAAGAAGGGGAAAATCAATGCGTCACAACGAAATATTTGACCCCGCCACGCCTGTCGTGATGGATTCCATCAAAAATTGTCATTTTAAATCTCGGACCGCGATGCCTAGGTTTTCTGGAGCAGATTAAAAACAAAGGGGAAGAAAATGGATATTCAGCGTATTTCGGCGTTTTCACTGAACGGAGAAGGCGGCAATCCGGCCGGTGTGGTTCTGGTGGATGTTTTGCCAGACCCGGACGTCATGCAACAAGTTGCCGCCGAGGTCGGGTATTCCGAGACCGTGTTCGCCGCCCCGCAAGGCGACGGGTTTCGCACCCGTTATTTCGCGCCGGATGCCGAGGTTCCTTTTTGTGGGCATGCCACCATTGCACTGGGCGCGGCCCTTGGCGCGGCGAACGGTGCGGCGGTTTATCCGTTGATCCTGAATGACACCGAAGTCAGCGTCGAGGCGATCGAAACGGTGGACGGCTGGGCGGCTACGTTGCAGTCGCCAATGACCAGTTACCGCGCTGTCGAGCCGGAGTTGACGTCGCGTGCCTTGAATTTGTTCGCATGGCAGGAAGGTGACCTCGATCCTGACCTGCCGATGACTCGTGCCAATGGCGGGGCGGAGCATCTGATTATCACGCTTAACTCGCGTGAATTACTGCGCGATATGGAGTATGATTTTGACGCTGGGCGGGCATTGATGCAGGAATTCGGTCTTGTGACGATTAACCTGATCTGGCGGGACACTGACGGAACCGTTCACAGCCGCAATCCTTTTGCAGGCCACGGTGTTTACGAAGACCCCGCAACGGGTGCAGCCGCCGCTGCGCTGGCTGGATACTTGCGTGATTCAGGTAAATCGGTGAGTGCGTTCAACGTCTATCAAGGCGTCGATATGGGGGCACCTTCGTTCCTTGCGGTCTCGCCGATGGAAGGAAAAGGCGCGCCGGTGCGGATTAACGGGGCGACGCGGCGTATTCAGCCCTCTTGATCCTTTGGCCCATGCGCCCTAGAAGCCCCGCAAACGTATTTTTCAAACGAGGGCTGTTATGGGCTTCAAGACCGGTATCGTGGGCATGCCCAATGTGGGCAAATCGACACTCTTTAACGCGCTGACCAAAACGGCAGCGGCGCAGGCGGCGAACTTCCCGTTCTGCACGATTGAACCGAATACCGGAGTCGTTTCCGTGCCCGACGTGCGGCTGGACAAACTGGCGGCGATTGCCGGTTCCAAACAGATCCTGCCCGCGCAGATGACGTTTGTGGATATTGCGGGCCTCGTTAAGGGTGCCTCGAAAGGCGAGGGGCTGGGCAACCAGTTCTTGGCCAACATCCGCGAATGTGATGCGATTGCCCATGTACTGCGGTGCTTTGAGGATGATGACGTGACCCACGTCGATGGTCGCGTGAACCCTGTCGAGGATGCGGAAACAATCGAGACAGAACTGATGCTGGCCGATCTGGAGAGCATTGAGAAACGTCTTGTCAACATCGTGCGTAAGGTTCGCGGTGGCGACAAGGACGCCGTCGATCAGGAACGTCTGATGAACTTGGCCAAAGCGGCGCTTGAAGACGGCAAGCCGGCGCGGACGGTCGAGATTGACGCCGACGACCGCAAGACTTGGGACTCGCTGCAACTGCTGACCTCGAAGGCTGTTCTGTTTGTCTGCAACGTTGAAGAAGAGAACGCTGCCAACGGCAATGCGCATTCCGATGCTGTTGCGAAAATGGCTGAAGCGCAAGGCGCGGCTTCGGTTGTGATTTCCGCCGCGATCGAGGAAGAGATCAGCCAGTTGGACGCTGAAGAAGCCGAGATGTTCCTTGACGAGATGGGCTTGCAGGAAGCAGGACTCGATCGTTTGATCAAGGCGGGATATGCGTTGCTGCATCTTCAGACCTATTTCACCGTTGGTCCGAAAGAAGCCCGCGCGTGGACGATCCACGAAGGCACTTCGGCACCACAAGCGGCGGGTGTTATCCATGGCGATTTCGAGCGCGGGTTTATTCGGGCCGAGACCATAGCCTATGAAGATTTTATCGCGAATGATGGCGAGCAGGGTGCCAAGGAAGCGGGCAAGATGCGCTCCGAGGGGAAAACCTATGTTGTCAAAGACGGCGATGTAATGCACTTCCTTTTCAACACCTGACCTTGCATTCTTCGGTCGCGCAATTGAGTATTTGGGCAAAGGAGAAACACATGCGAACTTATGAAATAGAAGCACCCGGGATTGACGCTTTGTCGTTGAAGAATCGGGATGTGCCCAAGCCTGCGCGCGGGCAGGTTTTGGTGCGGATGAAGGCGTCGGCCCTGAATTACCGTGATCTGTTGAATGTCCTGAACCCCGAGGCACGCGGGATTGCGTATCCGCGGGTGCCGAATTCCGATGGCGCGGGCGAGGTCGTCGAGGTTGGCGAGGGTGTGACCGGTTTTAAGGCTGGCGATCGCGTTGTGGCGACATTTTTCCAATATTGGGAAGGTGGCGGGATGAGCGCCGGGGTTATGGCCAGTGCGCTTGGCGGGCCGATTGACGGTGTGTTGTCCGAATACGCTGTGTTCGAGGCACGCGGCCTGTTGCCGGTGCCGGCGCATATGTCTTTCGAGGAGGCGGCGACTTTGCCTTGTGCAGCGCTGACGGCGTGGAATGCTTTGGCGGAAATCGGTAATCTTAAAGCTGGCGAGACTGTGTTGTTGCTCGGCACCGGCGGGGTTTCGATTTTTGCGCTGCAGTTTGCCAGAATGCACGGTGCGCGGGTGATTATCAGCTCGTCGAGCGATGAAAAGCTGGCGCGGGCGCGGGAGATGGGGGCTTGGCAGACGATCAATTACAGGCAGTATCCCGATTGGGAGCAGGTCGTTATGGAAATGACCGCTGGGCACGGTGTTGACCATGTTGTCGAGGTTGGCGGCGCGGGTACGATCACACGCTCGATCGAGGCGGTGCGTGTTGGCGGGACCGTTACGATGATCGGCGTGTTGACGGAGGGCGCGCTGAACCCGACGGCGGTGATGCGCAAATCGGTGCGGTTGCAGGGGCTTTATGTGGGTTCGCGGCAGATGTTCGAACGTATGAACGCGGCGATTTCGACGCATGAACTGCACCCCGTTATTGATGCGCGGTTCGGTTTTGACGAGGCGCGTGAGGCTTTCCATCACATGGAAGCCGCCGGGCATTTCGGGAAAATCGTCGTATCTATCTAAAATTTTACGCAGAAACCTAGGGGGCGTTCAGGTTCGCTTAACCCCTCAACTGCCATCCTGCTTTTACCAGTAGGAGGGGTCTTATGTGGGTGGAACTTCAATTTTTGAGGGCGGAATTCGATTCGCCTGAGCGGCAACTTCTCGGGTTGTCGGATATGGAAACTTTATCGGTTGCGGGTCGGCAGTATTTGCTGGTGGCCGGTGCGGCGGATGCGGGCCTGAGTTCATATGAGGTTCTGGCGGATGGATCGTTGGTCGCCAGTGATGATGTGCTGTGGTCGGTTGGTTCGGGGACCGAGGGCGTGGCCGATTTGTCGGTTTTCACGGTGGGCGGGGCGACGTATGTGATGCCCTCGGCGATGGCGGACGACAACCAGACTGTCTATGAAATTGCGGCGGATGGCGGGTTATCGGTAGCGAACATCTATACCGATGCGGCTTCGACATATGCGCGTTGGGACTTGACGACGGTCATCTCCGATGGAGTCAGCGATTACTTGTACGGGTCGATTTGGGGGCAAGGCGGGTACTTCCGGTTTGACCTTCAGGCGGGCGGGACGTTGGCCAATCCGTCGCTGCAAAATGATACGGTCGAGACGTTTTTGGGCGACGTGACGGCGATTGAATCCGCTGTGCTGCATGGCAAAACCTTTGTGTTTGCCGCCTCGGCGCTGGATGCGGGGTTTCATAGTTTTAGTATGGGCACGGGAGGGGCGTTGGAAATACTGGACAGCGTCGCGGCTACGGATGTCGGGTTTGCCGGAATTACGGCATTGGCGGCTGTTGATGTCGGCGACCGTGCATTTGTGATTGTCGCGTCGGCGGGTACGGATTCGTTGCTGGTTATGCGGGTATCGGAATGGGGGATGATGAACGTCGTTGAAAGCTTCGTCGATACGGCCGACACACGATTTGCGGGGGTGACGGCGCTGGAGGTGTTCGAAACCGACGGGCGGTTTTTCCTGATGGCAGGTGGTGCGGATGACGGGGTGACCTTGTTCGAGGTGACCTACAAAGGCCAGCTCGATGTTCTGGCGACGGTCGCCGATACTTCCGGCATAACGTTACAAAACGTCACGGATATCGAGGCGGTGGTTGTGAACGGCACGGTTGAGATTTTTGTAAGCAGCGCCATCGACCATGGTTTTACGCAGTTTAGCCTTAGCGTGCCTGACGGTGCCAACATCCTGCGCGGTGGCGCGGTCGAGGATATTCTGACCGGCGGGGCGACTAATGATACGATCTTTGGTCACGGTCGCAGCGACGAGTTGCGCGGGATGGCTGGCGACGACCGCCTGATCGACGGGCGCGGTGTTGACCATCTTTGGGGCGGAGAGGGGGCCGACGTCTTTGAGTTTATCGCCGATGGCCGCACCGACTACATCAACGATTTTGAGTTGGGTATCGACCTGATCGACCTGCGCGACACGCCGATGTTGTATCACTACGGTGATGTGGCGGTGACCGCCACCGCGACGGGGGCGACGCTTAGTTACGGCGGGGAAGAGTTGATCGTCACCAGTTTCGATAACGCGCCGCTGACCGCCGAGATGTTCGCACAGGACGATTTTATTTTCGGTTAGGCGAAGGGATTCTCGGGATAGGTGACCTCGGCCAGATAGAGGCCATGTGCGGGGCAAACAGGGCCGCAGGCAGCACGGTCGCGGGATTCGAGGGCAGTCTTGACCTGCTCGGGTGCCCACGTGCCAGCCCCGACCCGTTCCAGAGTTCCCACAAAGCTGCGGACCTGATTATGCAGGAAGCTGCGGGCACGGATATGAAAGCGATACTCGACCCCATGTTCCAGCGCAATCGTCTCAACACGCAATTCGTCGAGGGTTTTTATCGGCGAAAGCGCTTGGCAAATCGAGGATCGGAAGGTGGTGAAATCGTGTTTTCCAATCAGGTAATCCGCCCCCGCCTGCATCGCCACCGGATCGAGCTTTTGCGTCACCCGCCAAGCCGTGCCCCGATCAAAGGTCATCGGCGCGCGGCGTTGAATGATACGGAAAAGGTATCGCCGCTCGATCGCGGAGAACCGTGCGTGGAACTCGTCAGAAACCTTTGCGACGGCGATAATCGCCACGGGCGAGGGTTTCATGTGGTAGTTCAGCGCTTCTGATAGGCGGAACGGATCCCAGTCCCGCACAAGGTCAACATGCGCAACTTGGCCTGTTGCGTGCACGCCGGTATCGGTGCGCCCCGCCCCTTGGATGCCTTCGCAGTCAGGTTCCAGTTTGCGCAACGCGGCCTCGACGCATGCCTGCACAGACGGCAGGTCTCGCTGCTTTTGCCAGCCGCAAAATGGCTGGCCGTCGTATTCGATTTTTAACGCATATCGGCCCATGCCCCCGCCTAGCGCGAAAAACAGGGTTTGCCAAGTGGTCTACCATTCGACAAACTCCTGACTATATGAAAGGTAACGGAAATTCTGAAAGGTTCCTGATGGGGATTGGCAGTATTGCAGACGGCATCGCCCGCACGATTGAGGACGCGCAAGACGGCGTGACCGAGATGTTCGAGCCCGTGATTCGCGTCGGCGTGACCGGTCTGTCGCGGGCCGGCAAGACGGTGTTTATCACTTCGCTTGTCGCGAATTTGCTGGATCGTGGGCGGATGCCGCAACTGTTGGCCGCCTCCGAAGGGCGGATCGTTTCGGCGTTTCTACAGCCTCAACCCGACGATACTGTGCCCCGTTTCGCCTATGAAACGCATCTGGCGGCGCTGACGGGCAAAAATCCGCACTGGCCTCACTCCACCCGTGCCATTAGCCAGTTGCGCTTGTCGTTAAGGGTCCAGCCGACCGGATTGCTCGCGGGTTTGCGCGGACCGAAAACGGTTCATATCGATATTGTCGATTACCCGGGCGAATGGCTGCTTGACCTACCGCTGCTTAGCCAGAGCTACGCCGAATGGTCCGAACAAACCCTTCGACAAGCGCGCTCGCAGGGGCGAGCATCGTTTGCCGAAGGCTGGCTTGCCCAGCTTGAGGAGAACGACCCTACCGCTGATCTTGATGAACCGGCCGCACAAGCTTTAGCGCAAGGTTTTACCGCTTATCTTTCCGCCAGCCGCGAGGCGGGGTTCTCCGCCTGTGCCCCCGGTCGGTTCCTGTTGCCCGGTGATCTTGACGGCTCGC
>Ga0209121_10006056_pt1 | contig 10747 bp, 6 predicted proteins | sample Cruoilmetagenom3_FD_187292 | JGI IMG/M metagenome (GOLD analysis project Ga0209121, IMG submission 187292) | Oil polluted marine microbial communities from Coal Oil Point, Santa Barbara, California, USA - Sample 3 (SPAdes) (version 2) | ecosystem: Environmental > Aquatic > Marine > Oil seeps ...
CTCCATAACATTTCTCCCTATATGACAATAATAAACATATGGCACGCTAACCTTTCCTTCCTTTTTGTATCCTGCTATATGGAAACCAGTGTTCTCACCCGGAAACTTTTCTTTAAAAAAATCTAACAACTTTTTCTGAATCGTTGTAACATCGTCTTTATCGGCGAGTTTCTCTTCTGAGAACCTCTTAATATGGCTTGTTGTAGAAACTCCGCCTAAGAGGGCTTGCCCAAAAGATTGAGCTCCTATTTCAAAAAGTGGCTTTCCGTCTTTGTCTTTTCGAGACAGAAGATAGGTTTTATAAACGTTATCAGAATTAGTTGTATCAACCTTTGGAATTGGTTTCCCATCAGGAGTTTTACCTTTAATAGTTATTGACTGACGGCTATCAGAAGCCATCACAATACCTTCCGGCACATAAGTTGTGATTACTAAACTCATGAAAATCCCTCCTTTTTAATTATGGTTCTCCTTTTTTATTTTTCTCTTTTATAGTCTCTATTTCTAATCTTAAGACGCTTGCCTCTTTTCGAAATCCTCAACAATTTTTATTTCTTCCTCTGTCAAGCCATATAATTTATACACAATCTGGTCAATTTGGTGTTCGTATTCTTTGATTTTAGCTTGTTTTTGGGAATTTTGAAAATAATCTTCGAATTGGGCAAGGGAGAGGGTCTTGTTGACTAATCTCATATTTTAAATCCTTAAAAATTCACTGTTATACTTTTGCTTAAAGCAATTCCAAACTGGAAGTAAAACCTTATTATACTTCATTTAAGTAACTCAAGCGTTTTATTAATTTTATTTTGAAGATGTTCTCTTTTGACTGCTCTTTTAACTGCTTTCAGTCTCTTTAATAAATTTTTTCTCACTCCTTGCTGATCACAATATTTTATGACCTCAATCTTATAATATTCATCCAATATAACTTCTTCATTGAAATTACGGAATATGTTAGATAATTCATTAATAGCAACATTATTTCGATTGTAGCGAATAGACACCAACATTCTACCAAGGAAAGATAATTTTTTATTATTTTCAAATACAAGGGTTCCCAAAAATTTATCCAGCTCATCTTTTTGTAGTTGACATAAACATTTAACAAGAGTTCTTTTTAATTCAACATTTTTTTCATTCTTATATATTTTTTTAAAGGTTTCCAATGACCTTTTTTGCAGATTCAAACTTGCCAACAGCAGTGCAGATTGAACTTTAACGTACCAGTGCTTACTTTTTAATCTTAAACATTTTCTTGCATAGGAAATGCCTCTTGGGGAAATGCCTCTTAAATATCGCAATAATTCAATCATACGAGCTTCTTGATAAGGAAAAAGGTTAATAGAGGATTCCAAAAAGTCTAACAAACTATTTGCTATCCTCTCCCATCTCCTTGGAAAATTTTTAAGGTATGAAACTGATTTTCTAAGAAGCTTTACATCTGGATTCTGAGGTAATTGTTTTAGCAGACTATCAACCATATACGAGGAATCCAGGAGTGTAAAACCAGTGATAAGTCTTTGATAAAGGCGCAAATCCTTACCTTGGATAATTTTGTTCCTTTTTCTAATTTTTCTGTATTGTTCTTTGAGTCTATCAATATACTCTTGTCTCTTGTCGTTTGTAATCGATTTTAATTTTTTTTGAATATCTTTTATTACATCATTAACTTCATCTAATCTATTATCTATTAGTTCATTGCGTATTTCGTCCCCTTCTAAAATTATGGTTTTAGCACCTTGAATATTAAGATGTAATTTTCTAAGGATATTGTTCATTACAAATATAACTTCTCTTGCAATATTTTCTTCTTTTGAAAATATTTTCACATCGTCCATATAACGAAAGTATTGAATATCGTTCTTTCTACCAAATTTTATAAATTCTTCATCAAGGGGTAATAAGTAAATGTTACCTATAAAGCTACTTACATCATTACCTTGAGGAATCCCTCTTTCTATCGAAAGACCATGGATAGTTGGCCATGTCCAATATTCTAAGAGAGAATATAACAGATTTATTATTTTTTGCTCCTTAGGTAAATACTTTAACAGATTATCTCGTAGTATGCGTAAATTAATATTTTCAAAGTAGGCAGAGATATCAGACACAGTTAAGAATTTATATCCCTCATTTTCAAATGCATAGACTGCTTTTTCAATGAACTTTGGCCATTGTCCATACCAAGGTTCTACAATATCTATTTGCTGATATATTGTTTTCCTCTTAAGAAAAGGAAACTTAAGGATCTCTAAGTCCTTGAAAAGTGAACGCTTATCAAATTCTTCTTTTAAACGATATGAATAAACAGTCTTCGGCAACTTGCTATCTAACTTAGGAGCAATTAACATAGTAATTGCAAAAAGGACGATTCTATCTTCAATAGAAGTTATACTACCAGGTCTCACTGATAATGTAGATTTAGGTACATCAATACAAAGAAGAGAGTTGGGGTGATATCGTTCTTCTTTCAGAGCCGTTGAAATAGCCTGTAGATTTTTATCTAAATTAAAAGCAAAATCGTTATATCTAAAAGAATCCTGGATAAAATCAGTTCGGGTATCGCTTCTGGCTAAGTGCCACGTTCGTCTTAAAATATTAATATTACATAACTTTTTATATAATGAATCAGCCATAACTACACTCCTGTAGATAGGCTTATGCCCCTAAATTTTTATAGGCAGTTTTTTATACACCATATTAAATTCATCACTTCTGTTTGATAGATTGTTCCACACTCCTTATTTCATTTTCCGTCAAGCCATACAATTTGTAGACTAACTGGTCGATTTGGCGTTCGTAATCGTGGACTTGGGATTGCTTCTGGGAATTTTGGAGATAGTCTTCAGATTGGGTGAGGGAGAGGATTTTGTTCACTAAATATTCTAATTGGCTATATATTTTTGAACCGCCTCTCACTTCAAAATCGTAGTTAATTATATGAAACCATTCACTGTAATTTAAGTTGTAAAACTTTGTGCAAAGTATGAGATCAATTAAGTCAATTTCATCTTTTATATTACTGGTTAGAAATCTTTTTCTTGGCTCATCGAATACTGAAAAGAGTATATTCATAAATCTTTCCCTGGCTTTGGTAAGCAAGAAACTGTTTTTTAAAATTACATTACTATCAGGTAATGGAAATTGTTCCAAAATATCTTGGTTCATATCTCTGCCATCTCCATAAATTCTAAACCAGAAATAAAAGAGCGAAGAATTCATCAACAAAATAAAGAAATCTTTATAAAAACTGTTAATAAAAATTTGCTTAATTTTAGAGCTACTATAAGGTTTTCTATAAAAGGCGTTATACCAATAATTCCCACTTGTTCTAATCCAAATTTCTTCGCCGTTTTTCACTATAATATCCCTAACAAATTCTTTGTTTTTAAAAAGTTTTTGCAAAATTTTCACATTAATTTCTTCACCAAGTTTTGGTAATCTATGAGAGTTAGAATACTTAGTCCCTTTTGGAAGTAGATAATCATTGCAATTATGAACCTCTATTTTATAAATATCTGGCATTTCTCTGAACATCCTGCTTGTGAATATTCCTTGTTTTTCAACTGCATCTTTGTTTACACACATTAAAAGAGAAACAGATTGAGTCATATTTTTAAATACTCTACATCGGTCTCTGTCAAAGATATAGATTTTTGTCTTTTCGAATGTATTAGCTATCTGGTTTCTATTTTTTGAAAAATTCTTGTTAAAAGTAATTGCATATGTGATTATATAAAAAAGATTTCCTCCTTTATTTAATAAAAATGTCCCTTTTTCAATAAATGGACTTGCTATGTCTGAAGTAGTTGAGTATAAGTAATTTTTTTCTACGAATTTTTTTGTAAGATTTTTTCCATTGATATCTTTATCCATAATATTCCCATACGGTGGATTTCCTATTACAATATCAAACCCTTCCCTTACCCCAAACATCCACTCTTGGTCAAACCAGTCTGCAGAGGCGTTTTGGTCAAAGAGGTTGAAGGATGCAATCTCTCTTACCGTTTCTTCTCCCCAGCCGTCGTGAATGAGAAGATTTGCAATCTCTTCCCTTATTTTTCTGTCCCTTGTCTGAAGCCTCAGTTTTTCTGTCCTTGTTTTGGCAGTAAAATACCTGTGTCTGAGTTCTTTTAATTTCTTCTCTTTCTTTTCTATATCAGGATTACGAAAGGAAAGTTGTTTTTGTCCTTTAAGTCCTATCAATGTGTTTGCTGCAACAAATTTTGTTTCAAGATTGGGAAGGGGTTTTATACCAAAGTTTTCCTTTGTCCTGTCAACCTTCTGGTCTAAAACAAGTGAGATGAAGAATCTCAATTTGCTTATCTGGATTGCAATGGACTGGATGTCAACACCATATATGCAGTTTTCTATCAAGTAGAGCTTTCTTGCATAGTCAGGATAGTTTATACTCTCATCAAAGGCTTCATTTATCTCTTTTAACATATCCTCTCTTTCAGATTTATCACCCTTTCTGAATATCTCCTCTGATGCCTCAAGTGCCTTTTCATACTGAAGCTCATACCAATATTTATTTTCAGAATCTAATTTTTGAAGAACATAAACAGCTTTATGAAGTATTCCCATCGGGAAAGCTCCTGAACCACAAGCAGGGTCAAGAATCTTAATGCTATCAACTGCTTTTATAATTTCTAATTTTCGCTCATCAATAAATTCAGGAATTTCATCCGAATACGAAAGAAGAAGTCTGATTTTTCCCTCTTCAATATCTGGAAATTTTGTTTTTAAATATTCAAATAGACTTTCATTAACCATATAGTCTACAATTTCTCTTGGTGTATAATAACTTCCTGTTGCTTTTCGGGCAGTTGTTGCTGTTTCTGGATTGTATGAGGCAAGTAGGTTTTCAAATACTCTTCCTAAAAGTTCTGGGTCTAAGGCAACTTCTTGGTCAATGGGCGTGTTTTCATCAATAGTGAAGTTATAACCTTTAAGAATTTCTATTAAGCCTCTTACTAGCTTATTCTTCCCCAATCCATATGGCGAAAGATCAACTCTCTCTTCCTCTTTCTGGAAAAATAGATAATCTGGAATTATTGCTCGTTTTTCTGGATTTCTTGAAAAACCATCAATATAGGTTTTTTCTCTATCAAGGCAGTCAAAAATACCGCCATTTAAAAATGGAATATCCTTGAAAAAATTTAAAACCTCTTGTTCGGAAATTAAAAATTTATTTCTATAACGGTAAAGTGTTTTTATGTCATATTCTTTCCTATTTTCAAGAAAATTACCTTCAGTAGCAAACTTTCTTTTATCCCTTTTTTGATTTAAGGTTGCAAAAAAAAGATTTTGTAAGATGGCATTATAATAGTTGGATGATTTTTTATCTTTATGGAAGTTCTTAACTATTCCTTTTAGTTTTTCAGATGAAAACAACCATTCAGGTATTAATTCTTTCCCTTTTTGTTTCATAAACCAGATAAAAATAAGTCTTGTTATTGAACGAATTAAGGTTGTAGCGTTTCTGATTTCACGGTCTTTTTTTAGGTCGTCGCTATATTTATAATCTTCAGGGAACCTAATCTTATTCATTGCCCAGAAATACCAATTCTGGAGTTCTGAATAAAATTCTCTTGTCACTGGCTCAACAGAAAAGGCTTGTTTTATACTTTCAAGGGATGAAAAATCGCCTTCACCTATTTGCTTTAAGAAGGTTTTATTGGTAAGTTCAGGACTAACAAAGTAAGTAAATCGTTTGAAGTAACTGAATTTTCGTCTTGTTCCTTGATATTCTGTGTAAATTAAAGAAAACCTAAAATTCCCTGTATCATCATAAAAGATAAATATCCCTGCATCTGCCTGGATTTCTTTTAGGATTTTTTTACCCTTTTCGTATTGTGCTTTTTTGCCCGAGCGTTCGGTAAGGTCTTTCTTTACACGAAAGGAATAGATAAAGAGTTTCTCTACTTCGCTGAAGGGTACTTCACCTATTAGAAAGGCATCTGTGAAGTCGTCGTCATCTTTGTAATGAGATTGGTTTTCACCATAAGGAATAAATTTACGGTTTTTAATATGGAAGAAGTCTATAAACTTTTCTTTTTGAAATTCTTCAATAATATTTTTTAACATTTCTTTACTCATAAGTTAAATGGCTCTATTTTCTATCGCTATTATGATTTCTTTTGTTAGGTCTTTCAGCCTGCTTTTCTCTTTATAAAGATAATCTTCGCCTAATTCTTTCTTGATTTTGCTAATTTCTTTTATGGTTCCGGGTATATTTTTAAAATCTAAATTAGCCATCCTTCTAAGTGTATAATCGGAAAGTGTTCCATAATCTAATATGTCTTCTAAAAGCATTCTTATAAAATCTTTGTAAGAGATAAGGTTTTCTATTCCTTCTAATTTAAGTAATGATTTAAGGTTATTTATCGCTCTTTGCTGAATGCTTTGTTCTGGGAGAGGATGTGTCCTTGTTAGTTTTTTAAAATCCTTTATACGCTCGTATTTATCCCAGAATTGAGGGCTTAATTCAACTCTGGGTTCATCTTTTTTGGCTTTAATTTTTCCGATAACATCTTCTAAATTTTTTAAAAGAGGCGTACCCTCTTTCTGTGAATATCTTAAATGGTAGATATAAAGTCTTCTTTTTCTCATTATCACTAAAAGCTCATCTTCATTTCCTTTTTTTGCTACTTTTATCCGGGGAGGGAATTTATCAAAAGATTTAATTAGTCCGAGATTATCCTTTTTAATCTTCTCGAATTCTTTAAGAACTTTTGTGTAGAAACTCTCTTCTTCAAGATAATCAGGATTTTGTTGAATTTTCTTGTAAAGTCCTGAAGGAGAAGGTTCTTCATATATATCAAATATCTTTGCATCTTCTCCCAAGGTATTGTGGATTAGAAACATCTTATTTGAAGCAATTTCACGAGAATGGACTAAAGTAGCTCCTTTTTCTGTAGGGAAAAAGTTTGTAATATAAAGTTTCTCAAAAACTTTTTTGCTTATGCGATTAATTCTACCTACTCTTTGGATAACACGCACAGGATTCCAGGGGATATCATAATTTATAACTATTCCTGCACGATTTAGGTCAAATCCTTCAGAAATTTTATCAGAAGTAAGGAGAATATCGTATTTATCTTCCTGTTCAGGATAAGAAGCATCAAAATTTTTGTAAATATCATCTATTTTTGTCTTAGAAAGGTCACCGGCTACAACCAATACTCTGTCGTTGAATTCTTTATTAAGAATAGGAGTAAGATATTTTACTGTATCTACATATTCAGAAAATATTACTATTTTTCTTTCGGACTCACCTTTTTGAGGTTTACTTTTTATTATTTTTTTAATTTCTTCAATAAGCTTCTTAACTTTAGGGTCGTGTTTCACCAAATTTAGAGTACCCAGTTCTTTTAAGATTTTATCAAAAAGATTAAAATCAGAGTCTATATCATTTAGGAATTTTTCTTTCTCTTTAAATTCATTCATCTTATATATCTTATGATTTTTAGGATATTCATTTTTTCTTATCTTTTCTGCATATTCTTTTAGATATTCCTCTATTTCACCAATTTCCTTGTCATAAATTTTTTCTAAAAGGTCTCTATCAAGAATATATTTTTGTGTTTTATCAATAAATTCCCTAACAGTATGAGTGATTTTTTTAAAGTTCTCAAGGCTCTGCCTAAAAGCACCAAATGAACTCTCAAATCGTTTCACAAGAAGTCTACGCATGAAATCATACAAGTTAAACTGCTGGGTATATTGAAAAGTTCTCTCTTTCTCTGAATTCTCTAAATCTGCTTCTATATCTTTTTCTCCTAACTCATAAACGAATGGCCTATAAATTGCCCCTTTAAATCTTCCTCCTTGCTCAGGAAGAGCAAAGTATTCGTTAATAACTTTATCGTAAAATTGAGATTGCTCTTTTGTAAGTTCAAAAAACCATTCAATAGGGTCTTCGACTTGAGATAATTCTTTTATCTCATCTTGATAATATGGATTCTGCTGAAGATCAAGCCTATTACGTCTTATAGTTACAGGCTCAATTACATCTTTTATCTGGCGTGCTATAAAGTGGGAAAGGCTTTCTACATCTCTTAAATTTATGCTATCTTTTCCAAAAATTGCTTTGTAATAAGAGAGAGCACGATTTCTTTTCTTTGCATCGATTGAGTTAGTATATCTTTTAATATAAGATAGCTTCTCAAATGTTATTTTAAATACTTTAAATTGAAACTCCAAATCGTCTCCGAGAGTGATTGTAGATTTTTTAGGAATAACGAAGAGTTTAAGCAATGAAAATATATCTGCTGGTTTGTTATTAAAAGGAGTGGCTGTAAGGAGAATTACTATTTTGCCGCGACAGATATTTTTTAAATATTCATAGTCTTTTGTATCTTGATTTCTAAAACGGTGGGCTTCATCAATAATTACAACTTCAATATCTTTTGATCTCGAAACCAATTCTGCAACACTTTCTAAATTGCCAAGAGAATACGCTTCCCAACCAAGTTTTGAAAGATAAAATTCCTCAAGGTATCTTTTCCAGCCAGATTTCTTTCTTTCATCTCCTACTATCCCTGGCGGAGCAATAACTATTCCCCTTTTCTTAAGTTCAAAAGCAACTGCACAGGCAACCACAGTTTTCCCAAGCCCTACTACATCAGCAATAATTACACCATTATTTTGTTCAATTATTGAAAGTGCCTGCCTAACTGCATCTATCTGGTAGTTATAAACCTTATATCCGCTTTCTTCTAATATTTCAATTAATCTATGTCCAACATCTTTGCCCTTAAATGCATCAAGGTATGTCTTTAATACAAAGGCATAGCCTTCAAAAGGAGTAATTTCTTTAATTAAAGTATCCTTCTCCAAAATCTCTATGAGTTTTGTTTTTGTAATGTCATGTTCTGTAATTTCAATTGAATAATTGTCCCATAAGTTATTAAAATATTCCTCTGCATCTTCAAACCCATAATCGCTAATTTCCACATTGAATTCTTGCTGAGTGGTAAGACCTGAATGAGTAAGATTGCTACTTCCAGTAATAAAGAGGGTGTTTTTCACTTGCTCCTCTTCAAGTTTAAAAATGTATAGTTTTGCATGATTTGGGTAGCGGGTTTTTCTGATGATAAGTTTGTTTTCTTTAATGAGATTTATGAAAAACTTTGCCTGCTCATAAAATTCTTTGTTATCAAAATATTCTGTGTTTATAGAGTTTTTAATAGACTGAAAGAGATGAAATATTCTATCTTCATCAGATATGTATTTTTTATTCTCACCATATTCAATAAGGCCATAATTTGTTTTGTCTACATTCAGCCCAACAAGAATTTTTAGAATAATATTAGAATTATTCTTGATTCCCTCATATAATTCTTTAAGTCCTGAAAAATAAAAGAAGCCAACTAAAAATTTTAATTCCGCACTTTTCTTTATTAATTCTACTAATCGTTTCTTTAAACTTCTTACGCCGCTATTTGTTATAAAATTTTTCATAGCTTTCCTTCTTTCTAAATATAACAAATTCCCCCTTCTCAAACGGTGTTTCAAAAGTATTTCTTATAAGTTCTTTTGCCCGTTCTTTATTCATTATTCTATTCTTTTCTAATTCTATATGCTTGACCTTTGTCCATTAAGTGTCCGAAATATATCTGATATGTCCGATAAATGCCCATTATTTAATTTTGTATCTTCGTCCTTTCTTTAAAAGAACTGTAATGTTGGATGCATATATCCTCTTTTGGCGAGGGGGAAAAATAGAACCGTCCCCTTCTATTTCCCCTTCTATTTTCATACCCGTAAACAGCTTCAATTTGATGGGGTAGCGGATCTATTTTTGATGTGTTCATTGCTAAAAGAGGGTCATATAAAGATGCAAACTGGTAACGAGTTGCTTCAAGAGCTAAAAAAACTTTCCCTGGATCCTCTGAACAAGTAATTTCTGTTCCAACTACGGAAAGTTTTGAAAATTCTTCTTGAGAGATAAGTTGGTCAATATGGGATTGGGAAATTGTAGTAACACCCACAATGTGAATATATCCTTCTGTCTCCTCAATAAATTTAATTTCAACAGGTTCTGGCCAATTTAATCCTTTAATAATATTCCCTTGTCTAATATTTTTCATTTGTTTTCTTTAACTCCTCATTCGCTTTATTTATCCCTTCCTCTTTTATGGGTTTAATAAGCTCGTTATAGCCATATAGTTATTTAGTCATTTTGGTATTTTTAATTCTCTCTTATATACCTCTGTCAGTAATATTGCCCTCATTTTTCTTAGATATTCAACTTTCTTTTTGGCGAAAGCTATACTAATTCCTCCCGTATAGATCTTATATTTACTCCCAATATTACTAATCGCTTCTCTTGTAGCTCCCCCTTGAGCTATATTCAACTCATCTAATGCAATCTGTAGTTTCGAATCAATCTCATAATATTTACTCACAAGCTCATTATCACTACACATTCTAATAAATTTTACTAACTCCTGTTCTTCTTTTGCATATTTTTCTCTTTGACTTGTCGCTTTTTGTCCCACAACTACAAATAAAAGTGCATATGTAGCTAATAGGAGAACCAACGCACCTATAACTAAGGTTGCGATCTCAACATAACCTCTATTTTTCATCATTCCCTCCTTAAAATGGGAACTTCCAAACCTTTCTTACCAGTTTTCTACCAATGTATTTATTTTTTGCTCTTCTGGCTATTCTTTTAGGATCGCCACTTGAGAGTTTCTCTATATCATTTGCCGCTCTTGCCAGTTGATAAAGAAAA
>Ga0209121_10006057_pt1 | contig 10745 bp, 5 predicted proteins | sample Cruoilmetagenom3_FD_187292 | JGI IMG/M metagenome (GOLD analysis project Ga0209121, IMG submission 187292) | Oil polluted marine microbial communities from Coal Oil Point, Santa Barbara, California, USA - Sample 3 (SPAdes) (version 2) | ecosystem: Environmental > Aquatic > Marine > Oil seeps ...
TTCTGGTAAGATTCATCAAGGTATGGCAATCTTGGTGTGTTGAGATGGAACTTTCACCTATCCTGCCCCTGCCGTGGTCCATAACAGGGGTCACTTTGAAGGGAGGCCCGAAATGGAAGATAGAATTGAGGACGAGTTCCGACAGATCAGAAAGATCATTGAGGAGTCCCTCGTTGGGGAGACCGTATACACCCTGGCCCAGAGCAAACCGAACCACATCGTCGATGCTGACGAGGAGGGACTAACAGTGCGAGCACGCACTGAGAGCAAAGTGGGATGGGAACTCGTGAGGGCAGTGTACAGGGCTGTTGTCCATCTGGGGGAGATCGGTAAGAAAGACGTGCAGCAAGGGGAATTCGCAGATCCCCGGGTTTATCGATGCGCTTTCATCTTCCCTCTGCTGGCCAGGTTTGCCCACATCGAGTCGCGCACAAATCCGTTAGGACTGATCTACCACGAGCCGCACGGAACAATCTGGCTTAGCAGGGAGGATCAGTAAGGTTTAGCCGCGGGATTGCGAGATCCTCCCCTCCTCATCTTGGGGTCCAGACTGTATTGGTTCAGCGTGAACTGGAATTCCGACTCGAGTGAACAAGACACTGTGCTGCGTATGCCGTGTCCATTTCTGGGCCATCAAGCAGATACCCCGGAAGCCCCTCAGAGTGAGCCGATTGTCGCAGGCGGGCACGGGCTACACGTGCGTCAGCCAGCTTGCGTCTCCGCGTTTTCGCCAGATACACGTCCATCCTCTGTGCTATCTCTTTGGACGTGTTGTGCTGTTTCTGTCTGAAGCCATACACTTCTAGCTCTCTGGTGAAGCCCTATCCCTCGCGTTCCCATGGTTCACCTGATGCGCCTCTCGGTATCACCATCAAAGAAGTAGAGCGATGCGGAGGGGAAGAGGACTTCGACTTCGTAGCCTCGCACCAGTTGGGTCTCCAGCGGCGCGGTAACACTGCAGGTGAAGTCTGCCGCACTGATGTAGGCCGTCTGCTGCCGGCGGCTGAAGTCGGGCTCCACCACGTCGATGGTGCCGCGGAAGAGAAGCCCGTCCGGTGTGCCATCGCCTATCCATATGCGTGCCGCTTCCGGCCGGATGCCCACAATGAGCTTCTGGTCGTTGTCGACGTGGGGCGCAAGTACCTGGGGCAGGCGGAACCGGTCGGTGCTCCCCAGGTTCAGTTGGCTATCGGAGATCACGCCGTTTGTCAGGTTCATCGGCGGCAACCCCAGGAACCCGGCGACGAAGGCGCTGTCAGGGTCGCTCAGGATGTCGCGAAAGATGCCGACTTGTTCGATGCGGCCATCGCGCATGACGGCGACGCGGTCGCCCAATGCCATCGCCTCGACCTGATCGTGGGTTACATACAGCGCGGTGATGCGGAACCGGTGCAGCAGGCGCTTGATCTCGACCCGGGTGCTGCTGCGTAGCTTCGCGTCCAGATTGGAGAGGGGTTCGTCGAAGAGAAAGAGCTCGGGTTGCCGGACGAGCGCTCGGGCGATAGCCAGACGCTGCTGCTGCCCACCGGAAAGCGTGCCCGGCTTCCGGCGCAAGAGCTCCCGGAAGCCGAAGCCCATCATCTCGGAGGTGATACGGATGCGCTCCTCAGCTTCTTCGTCCGGGGCCTTGTTGACCCGGAAGTAGAACTTCAGGTTGCCCTGGCCGTAGAAGTGGGGGTAGAGCGCATAGCTTTGAAAGACCATGCCGATACGGCGTTCTTTGACCGGAACCTCTCGCATATCCCGGTTATCGTACAAGACACGGCCCTCGTAGTCGGTGAGACCGGCAACGACACGCAGGAGCGTGCTCTTGCCGCACCCCGAGGGTCCGACGACGACCATGGTCTCGCCATCGGCGACGGTCAGGTCGAGGGCGTCAAGGGCGAGGACATCGCCCGTCTGCGTCTCCGCTTGATCGCCGTCGTCCGTCAAGGTATTCTCGGGCTGCGTGCGAACCGCTGGGGTTCGCGGGCGCCTGCCAAAGAGCTTGCCCACGCTGAAGCCCTGTCGGTACAGCTTCGTTACGCTTTCGAGTTGGATCTCTGCCATAATACCCCTATGTGGCACTCAGTAGAAAAGGTAGTCCCAGTCCGCGCCGGTCAGATCATTCCAGGGGAAGTTCGGGTGGATGATGGCGTCTCCATACTCAGCTACGGGGAGCCCGATGGCTTTGTAGATGGCCATCATGCCTCCGCGGTTGCCCATCAGCACGGCTCCGGCCAGTCTGCCGTCTACGACACGGATCTTGCGGTAGGCCGTGTCGTGCTCCCACAGGTGAATCTCGCCGCAGTCGACCACCACAATTCCAACCTCCGATGGACGATGGCCTCGGTGAGCGCACTGGATGCAGGTTTGAATGTTATCAGCTTCGTTGAGAGCCGGAATGATCACAGAGACATGCACACGTCGCCCCCTTCGGTTGAGTTAGCTGCTTGGTTCAAGAGAGTACGATCGACAGGTGTTGTTGGCTTCGACTGGCCGGTTGCTCTCTATCTCCCACCTTTATCTGTATGGATGTGATACCTGCGGCGATCCTTACCTGTGCCGCATATGGTGATCATGTCACTGCACTGGTTTCCGGGCACGTTGACTGGAGCCGGTTAATCCAGGCTCTGTAACCATCAAGTATATCAATATCGGCGAGGTCTAGTAGGTGCACAAGCTCAATGTGATGGTCAGTTGGCCTTGTTTTGGTATCGGCCAGGACGGTTTCTGTGCTCCAGGCGATGTTCTCAAACAGGTCGGCGCCCGGCGCGCGCAAGCCTATCAGATAGTGGCCCCCATCTACTGCGGGTCCGATCACGCCCGGCAGCTTTGGCGTGCCCACCGGCCTCTGGAATTTCGCGAAGGCGCCGCGGATCAGGTCGATGCTCAGACCGGGGATGTCACTGCCGGTCAGGACGACGGTATCCGTCCTCTACCGGAATGCCTGCTGGAATGAATGGACCATGCGTGCGCCAAGGTCTCCCTGGATCTGGGGGCGAACCACCAATTCCGGGAAGGCCCGTTCGAAACAGGCACAGTTCTCTTCGGAGGTCGTCGCCAGCTCCCAGACGGTGTTGGGCAGTTGTTTACAGACAATGACTGCTTCGCCTCAGCATCACCAAGGAGTCCCACCGCGGGCCCTTCGACACCTGACCCGAAAACGAATTCGCCTTCAAGTTCTCGCTCCGCGATCAACGCGGGATGCTCTTCCGCTGCCGCCGCAACTGGAATTCACGTAGGATGTCGCCCCGCCGAAGACCTGGTTTCCCAGTCTTTGAACAGACACGACCGAAACCTTGACAATGACACCGGGATGACATAAGATAAGTGTAGCGGGCCCGTTCGTGACGTTCCTCAGTCTACACCTATCCCGCAAAGCCACCTCGTGGACGCCCCTTCCGAGCCCAGCCGTTGTTGCCGCGTATCACGTTTCTGCCCTGATATCGGCTCAACGCAGACGGATCGAAGCCTGAGTGGTTTCGAGACCAAGGCACCACATCTGATGATAGGACGGTCAGTGGGTCGCCCAGGGTTGCGACCCAAGGAGGTCATCGTGATCGGTTCTCGAACGATTAAATGCCTCGTCGCACTTCTCATCGCAGCTACTCTGTTGTTTTCTTTCAACCTGATGCTGAGCAGCGTCCCGCGCCAACACGTGATGGCCGCAGAACATCGTGAACCCGCGTCGGCTCTGGCCACATCTCCAACAGAACCACCACAGACTACCGTTTATCTTCCCCTCGTGTTCCGCAACTGCGGCTTTCCCTACTGCACGCCCCAGATGCCTATGTGGGCATCGAATGACGGAGGCGTGCTGCTGCGCTGGTACTGGCCACCAGCGTGCGCGCAGAATGTGGAGTTCCGCATCACTCGCACGCCCGAAGGTGGCGCCCCGAGCGTTGTCGCCAAGGGGCTACGCCCCACGACCGATCCCCAAGCTGCCGACAAGCTCTTGGGCAGCGGATGGGATTGGGCGCATTACGAGGCCACGATGGGCTTGGGCACCTTGCCGGAGCTGCTTGCCTTGCGTACCCTCAATCCGATGCAGGCCCGCTATCTGGCCAACAACGTGCCGGGCGTTGCTCTGGTCTACGCCTGGGGATACTCCGACACAACGGCGTTGCACGGCACCGTCTACACCTATCATATTGCCGCGGTCCGCCCCAGTGATGGCAAGACTGTCGCCGTGGGCGAGATTGTCGTTCAGGTGGAGAAAACCACCCCTCTGCCCGTGCCAATCGGGTTGGCGGTGACGCAAGTGATCAGTGAAGACCACGTCGGCGACCTGGACTGGGCTGCGGCACAGAAGAACCGCAAGGCCGACCGCGACATCTACCTTCGATGGAACGCATCGACAACAGCGACCCAGGCCATCGTCGCCCCAGGTATCACACCTCCGTTGCTGGTAGGGTACGACGTCTACCGCGGGACTACCCCAAACGGGCCGTTTGACACGATCAACGAGGATCCCGTAGTCCCAATGGCAGCACAGCCGGCATCCGGCGATCCACTTTCCGAGACTTACGAGCTGCACGACTACTACATCTGTGATGAAGACCCAACACTTGTCTATTCGCAGACGTACTTCTACCGCGTCGCGCCGCGCGACTTGCTGGGGCAGCCACTGAACTGGGCCGACTCCGCGCATCGAGCCCGCTTTAGTGAACCGGTTGAGGCCATCCCTCGCGACACGGCGCCGCCGCCGGTTCCTCTGGATCTCACGGCCTCTGCCCGGCATCTTGCCGGCACCATCGTCCTGACGTGGACGCCACAGCTCACGGACACCGTCGGCTATGAGCTCAGTTGGTCGCGGTACCCCACGGCCAGCATACTGGAGAAGAGCCCCAGCGATCCAGAACGCCATTGGATGCCCCTGGCAGCCCTCGATGACCCGACAACGGACGTCTTCACTCACACAAGCCCCATACCACTGGTCGAGGATGTACCGTACTGGTATCGAATCCGTGCTATCGACGCCTTCGGCAACCTGAGCGCGCCTTCAGAGCCGGTGTTCGCAACCCTTCACGACCGCATCCCGCCAGACGCACCGCCGATGATCTACGACGACCGCGGTCTGATTATCGGCACACCGGATGACGTTACTGAGGTCTATGTCTACTGCGCAATTGACGGTGGGCCCTTCCGCCTGTGGCGCGTTCTGACACCTACGATGGAAGGCGGCATCATCTACGACATCGCCGGCGACTACACACCGCCGCTGAGATCGCAGTTCGTCTGCAATGCGCAGGCCGTTGACGCTAACGGAAACCGCAGTGGATTCTCAGCGAACGTCGGCTTTGAGCTGGGGCCCTACCCCACAGCTGATCCGCCCGCCCCGATCATCACGGACATCACAACGTTGGAGGGGGGCACCTATGACTGGACCGCGGTCCTGCAATGGACCGCTGAGCCAGCGCCCGGCGTGACCGGCTACCGGATATACCGGCAGCGGTACGGAAGCGATGATCCGCCCTTGCTGGCTCTTGACGAGGATACGGTCAGCGAGAGCGATCGAATCGCTTTCGACAAGACCGTAGAACCAGGCATAGTCTACTCCTACACGGTCGCGGCTTACCGGCCCGCCGGGATCTACGGGCCGGACGTAGAGACGCCGTCCACTTACCGCCTCTACAAGGTCATCCCGCCCCTCGACTGCTGTAGCCGGCCCCTGGGCTTGATCACCTGGCGCGACAAGACAACCTACACGCCGGGTATCGGCGCCAACCTCCTGTGGGAGGTCACGCCCAGCAGCGACTACGTTCGCTTCATTGTGTTCCGCAGCCCCGCAGCGGGCAGCGGGTTCACACAGCTCACCCCGCCGTTGGGCGGACCGCAATATGTGGATACCGATGCGGAGCACGACCGCTATGTCTACGTCGTGGTCCAGCTAGACTGGGCCACCGGCGAGTTGATCAGGGTTTCCCCGCCGTGGAGCGCGAGCGGGAGCGGAGCGCAGAGCGTCGCGCGTTCAGACCCGGCGGCGATCACACGGCTGCTGGCGCCGGCACTCGCAGCGGCGGAGCTCAATGACATCACGAAGCCGGGTACCGCCGCAGAGTCCACGCAGGCAACGTCGTTCCCGGAGGGCCGGGCGGTTGCGGAAATGCAGCCCGCGAGCACAGATGGCGAGGAACAGCTAACTCTGGTCGCGTCGAAGGATGCCTATATCGACACGGCCCACGACACCACGAACTACGGAAGTGAGCCACAGATGCTCGTGGGTCTCATCAGGTCCGAACGACAGTCGTCGCTGGTGGCCTTTGATCTGAGTGCGTTGCCCGATGATTCTATCATCCACGAGGCGAAGCTAGCCGCCCATGTGGATAAATGGTCCGGCCTGAGCGCCGTTGATATCGATGCCGCTCAGATCGCCGGCACATGGGGCGAGCTTAAGGTGACGGCGTTACACTCTCCCGTGGCAGGGCCCGTGCAGGACACTCAGAGCGTCGGTTCATCGATCGGTTGGGTGACGTGGACCGTCACCTCCCTGGTCCAGGATTGGTGGGACGGCACGAGGATAAACTACGGCATCTATCTGATGGGGCCCCACACAGCATATAGCTACCAGCGGGCCTTTACCACGCGGGACGGCTCACACACGCAAGCACCTTCCCTGGTCATCTCCTACACCGTGCCGCCGTCCACCCTGTTCTTCGGTGATGGATTCACGATCGACGTCACCGAGTATGACAGCAGCTCCACCTTGAAGTGCCTGACAGGTCACGGCACCATGACCCTTGGGGGCGATCCGCTGGATCTCATCACCTACACGGTTCCCTTCACCTGCGTTGAGGCCACCGAGGGCGGCACCGTGGTTGACGGCACCGTCAATGTGCCGATCGATGACCCGATCGAGATAAGCTACCCCGGCGGTCTCGACTACGATATCAGCGCCATCCGGGTGACTGAAGTGGCGGGTGGCGCGCAGATCAGCCTGACACTGCCGACGGACATCGTGGTTCACGTTGGCGGGCAGCCCTTCGACCCCTTCCCCTGGCCAGTGCGGTTACATCCCGATCTCACGTTTGACTACAGTCTTGATGCCGGCAGTCTTGTCAATCAGGACTGCAGCGTCGTGACGCCGACGTTCTACTTCGAGATGAACCCGCTGCCGCTGCGCGTTGTGCCGACGAGCACCGTCACCTTCAACGAGTTGGCGGTCAGCTTCCCGGGAGGCTGTACGCAGTACGACGAACGCTTCACGGGGGCACGTCCCACGCCGCCGGATCCTGATGCCGGCGACGGCTACCTGAGGCCCGCCTACCGCAGCACGACGGCGGTCACTATCGACACCCACGGCTTGGACGGCAGCTTCGAGACAGACGACGGTATTGACTACGTCAGCGCCACGCCCTATGGTTTCTGCATAGAGGCCGATGGCGGCGAGTTCGAGCTGAGCAACTCGCGTATCGGTAGCGGGTACCTTGGAGAGGGCATGCTGCGCTTCCGCTACTACCAGACGCTGCTGACCGAGACGCTGATGATCCCCCCGCCTTATCCCACAGGCCTCCATGAGAGCCGGTTTGACCGCCTGAAGTTGGGGCTGGATGGCTCAGTCACCGGTGTGGTCACAACGCCCAAGGCTATTCAGTGGGGCGGCGGCGCCTTCATGGTGGACGACGGCAACTACAAGTTGTTCCTGCCGCCCATCTCGACGAGCCAGAGCCCCTGGTCCCAGCTATGGGGTGACCACCCCCAGGATGCGCTGCTGCAGCCGGGGCTCAACCGTGTGACGGCCCCCGAAGAGTCCGCGAACTTCTCCTGGCGCAACTGCGGTGAGGGCGATCCGGTGACCTTCCCGGACGGCGTCAGCACCGATCTCTATGTGCGTCGCGGCGGGGTCTCTGACTACGTCTCGGCCACGATCCCACTGGAAGAGGGTATTTCGACTGGCTTCTATGGGTATGAGGCGGAGCTTACCAGCTTCCGCGTCGTCTTCTGTGACAACAGTATCCACAACTCTGACGTCGCGGCGAACGTGATGCTACCCTATCCGGTCGACGCCACCGTACCGCTAATCCATATGGCGCTGGACGCGGACACCGGCTGTGTGCTCGGCGGCTGCGTGTCGGACGAGGGTGATCCGCTCACCCTCAGCTACTGGCAGGTTGACCTGCACCCGGACGCTGTGGAGTTTCGTGAAGATCCCGATCTGCCGCCGCCGGGCCAACCTGAGCACACGCGCAAGCTCTGGCTACTGGGCACGATGGACGTGCCGCATCTGTCGCCGCCGCGTGAGGAGGGCGGACCGCCCATCGGTGCAGGCCAGGAGCCCATCCCCATCGAGACCAGCTTTGCGCCAGACGGCACCTTCTACAGCAGCAAGCTCGTGCATCAGCAGGCCCACTACGGGTTCGATGGCTTTGATGCTATGGTCGAGGCCATCTCCCTGAGTTCCTATGCTTCTGGCGAGCAGCCCACATGGGAGACCGATGCCACCCTGGGCGAGCCGCCGTGTGAAAATGGAAGCTGTACGCAGGGCTTTGTCAAACTCGACGTGCTGCTGCTCTCGCCACTCTTTGGCGGGCTCAAGCGCGGCGATAACCGCCCACAGCTCCAACTCGTGCCCGACAGCGATTACGTCGGCTTCACCGTACAGCCCAGGGTACAGCGCGGCTGGACCGCCAAGGCGGGCCTGGGCTTTGATTTCGAACTGATCTACGCTCACAGCGCCCACACTCACACGGCACGGTTCATCGCGTGGGATCAGGAGACGTTCTTGAACGGGGACAGCTTCGGATTCGATGCCGCCGGGGAGTACCTGAAGCTGTTCCAGATGGACTGGGCGACCATCATCAGCCCCACCGAGACCGGCGTCTACTTCGGGCTCTCAACGGCGCCGGCTCTGGTTCGATCACTGGCTGAGATGACCATCAGTCCCACGGTGCCCACCTCCTTCACAGCGGAGCTGAGCCAGACGGCCAAGAACACCTGGTTCCCGGCGTTGGGGATCAGTGAGACGCTAGGGGTCACGGGCACCCAGGGTTACCTTGACCTTACCGGCGCCATCTGGAAAAATCGCTACTTTGACCGCCCCGAAGGCGTGTCGGAAGCGCTTGACGACTACATCACCGACACTGTCGAGATCACCAATCCAGTTGGCGGAGGCACGATGGGCAAGCTCAAGGATTGGGGCGTCGACTTCAGCGAGATTCGAGGTCAAGCCGCGTTCTCCCCTGTCTACAATGGCAACCACGATCTGGTTGACTGGGACCTTGAAGAACTCCACGTCTCACTGCAGTTCACCATCTCCTGGGGTATCTCCAAGACCAACAGCAGCGCGGTCCAGCTTGCGGGTGGACCGTCAGCACTTGCCGCACCTGTCGCCACCGATCGGACACCCTGTGCCTACGCGCCAGAACTGGACATCGGCTCTATGGCGCAGAGCCAGGCTGAGTCGAGATATCTCGATCAGCTCCTTATGGGTCACGCGTCCGACAGCCTTGCAGTGAACCAAATCGGCCGTAGCGGCGGGACGGCCGGCGAGGAAAAGAAGGATGAAGGGAGCTACATCCGTGCCAAGCGGCTGACCTTCCGCATCACACGGGATGGCGACTACATCCTGGTGGGCAAGAAGGTGCGCACGACACTTACCGAGGACGTGAAAGACATCGACTTCGCGCTACTCCTCAATGTCAAGGATGATCCACGTCTGGAAGGCGGCCTGGTGCTTTACGAGTTCACCATCAAAGGCATCAAGTTCAAGCGTGTTGGGGCTGTGTTTGGCGTCGGCGAGCTGGGCAACGAGGATTTCGGCTACCCGGGTGATCCGTTCTTCTACATCGGCGCGCTGGGGGATGCCAAGTTCGGACCTACCGGCGACGAGTACACGGCGGGTGGCGCAATCCTGATCGGCACCATCTACACACAGAGCATCGTGCTGCGCGAGATGGGCTTTGCGGAATTACTGGATACACTCAACACCGTCAGTCCCGACGTGCTGATTGGCGGGTATGTCCGGGTCTACGGCGACTTCCCAGTCTACAATACGGGCTGCATGTATAATCTGACCGCCAGCGGTGAGGCCGCAGCGTGGTACTTCGCGCAGCGCCGTGGCGATGATCAGGCGTGGGGTGGACGCATCCGGGGCTACGTCCACGGCAAGGTGCTCTGCGTCGTCTCTGCCCGCGGCGACCTCACGCTCGAGATCAGAAACAGCACCTACACCACGTCAACACACGACTACGCCTTCATTGGGCAGTTCTGGGTCGCTGGCGGCATCGGCTGGTGTAGCCCAGGTAGCTGGAAGAAGTGGGAGTCCAAATGGTGGGGTGACAAATGGTGCTACTGCTGTGGCGCCATGATCCAGTGCGACTACAACGTGACCAAGGTCGATGACTGGAAGTGGACAACGGATGCAGCGTGCGAGTGATCGGTATGCGTGTCTGAAGGATCTCGGCTATGCAGAGAGGGACGACCCCCACGCGTCCACACGTGGGGGTCGTAACACGGAGAACCAGTCTCGGGTGCCACGCCGGGCGGCGTCAAGCACAGATGAGGAAGCCATGCCGCGGTTCATGCATCGGGCGGGTGGCGGCTTTCCTTCTGCTCACCTTCGCCCTGTCTTGGCCCTTCGATCTGGGGATCGCGGTCACTACCGGGCATGGGGCGTATCTTGAGCTCGGCACGTCGCCGCTGGGCATGTTCTTACTGGTGTTTGTGGCGATCCTCCTGCGGCGCTTCGTCTTCAAGGATACAAGGGCCAGAAGTATGGGACAAGCACGATGCTGATAAGATAGATGATCAGCGTAAGGAGGAGG
>Ga0209121_10006058_pt1 | contig 10745 bp, 6 predicted proteins | sample Cruoilmetagenom3_FD_187292 | JGI IMG/M metagenome (GOLD analysis project Ga0209121, IMG submission 187292) | Oil polluted marine microbial communities from Coal Oil Point, Santa Barbara, California, USA - Sample 3 (SPAdes) (version 2) | ecosystem: Environmental > Aquatic > Marine > Oil seeps ...
ACTGTGCTTGGCTTAGAGCCTGTGGAAGTTACTTTGCTTCCCCAGGGCGCCTTTTCCAGTTATATCTCCCAACAACAGGCCGATGGTGTAGCTCAAGGTTACCTGAATCTGACACACGTTAATCCCTCTGACGAAGCACTTTCTTTACTAAGAGTTCCTAAGGTTGTGGTGGAGGCTGTGCCAGTAACGGAAGCCGAACGTACGACTGCTCGATGACACCAGCATAGTTTAGAGAAAAGCAGAACGTCTTATCAACACAATGAAGGGCGAGGTCTTGACCTCGCTCTTCCCCTTATTATTATGAATCGTGCGCAAACTTTTACCGGCAACTCAGAATGAGGGTGTCTAAGAACGCCGTACGAGGTTTCAACCTCGTGCTCTACGACCCTAAGGTCGCACTACAAAATTCGCCTTATCCTGAGAAGACGTAGTACTTCTCGGGGGGGGGGTACAGTACAATAGTCCTTCTTGACAGTTGGCAAATTTATGTCAATAATAGCTTTATGGAGCTTGTTATTTGTCACCCTGAGCGTAGCGAAGGGTCTCCAAGGCCTATGCTGAGCGTGGTGAGGAGGAAATTCTTCGGTCGCTTCGCTCCCTCAGAATGGCAGGAAATGAGGGGCTCAGAACGACATGTAAAATTGTGCCGAGATTTATGTGTATGACTACATAGGGGTAATATCATGAATGTCCATGCGTTAATCGCCTTAATTGCCACGGTCGCTTATATCCCTTTACTTGTTATTTTGTTATCTAACAAGCCATGGAATAGAAAGCAAAATTTTTTCTTTCTATTCTTGATTCCCGCAATCTTATGGAGCTTAGCTGGGTGGTTTGGCCGTAGCGGTTTCTTTATAGAGGAGCAGTCAGTTGTAGTTAAATTTGTCGTCTGCACTATTGTTTGGGCACTAGTTCAATTGCATTACTTTGCTTCATCTTTCTATCGCCTTGAACGCATCAAAATACCATTAGCTTATCTCTTCCTAATAGCTACCATTGCCCTGACAGCGTTGGACTATATCCCGCAGAGCGTTGAAATCACTGTCGGAGGCACCGTCATTGTTGACTATGGTATCTGGATGGTTGCTGTAGGCTTGATTTTCCTATTCACCATAGGCATCAGGAGTATACATGCTTTGCTGCAAAGGTACAGGATTTCATCGGATGTCTTAGAGCGTAATCAAATTATGTATTTACTTACTGCTATTGTCGTGCTAATAGTTTTCTTATTAAGCTCTTTCACTCCCCGTGGAGGTGAATACCCTATAGGCCATATCGGCAATCTTACTACTGCCTGTATCTTAACCTACGCTGTTGTGACTCGTCGCCTGCTGGATATCAGGGTTGTGTTCCGCCGGGCCGTTGTTAATGCAGTCCTTTATGGCAGTGGCATTGGTATGGTGTTGCTGGTCTTTTGGCTCGCCCACCGATTCGTCGGCTTTGAGCTTAACCTTGCCTCTTTAGTGGTAACCATCGCCTTAGGAATTCCAGCCATCTTACTTTTGGTTCATAAGTTGGGTGCCCCCTGGCGAACGAAGATGGAGGAAGCATTTATCGGGGAAAGATACCATTATCGCGGGCTGTTATCTCAGTTTGTTACCAAGATACACAATGTTCGCACCATGGAGCAGTTTGGTAGCGAGTTCATATCCTTGCTTTCTCAGTCTATTGACTGTCACAGAGCTTGTCTGCTTTTGCCGCAAGTCGAAGATGGACTTTTTGTCGCCCGATTTACCTACCCTCCTGTAGAAGATAATCCCATAAAGGCATTGAAATTAAGACCGGATAGTCCTGTTGTGACCTGGCTTAAGCGCGAAAGTACCATATTACCGGAAAGGAATCTCGCCATCTTGCCTGAATTCCAATCTATATGGGAGAAGGAGAGGGAAGAGATTCGATTGGCGGGGGTGGAGATGTTTGTTCCCTTAACAAACAGGGGGGAACTTGGGGCTGTTTTGGCGATAAGTGCGAGGCGAGATGGAAGGCTTTACACCGTTGAGGACATTGATTTATTGGAGTCTATCACTGCCCAGGTGGTAGCGAGCATGGAAAAGGAATATTTCCATGAGCGATTGCAAGAACAGGACAAAGAAATAACTCTGCTTAACCGTTTAACTACAATTGTGACCTCCAGTGTGAACATTGAGACGATATTTGAAGGTTTCGCCCAGGAATTAAAAGGGGTGGTGGATATTGACTGGGCAGCGATTGCTTTAATTGAAGAAGACGAGCTTTATGTTCTGGCTCTATCCAGCGCCATAGATTCTCCCTGGCAGAGGGAGGAGAGGATACCGCTTGAAGGGACGGCTACGGAGTTGATATGCCGGGAGAGGAAAAGTCTATATGAAGCTGATCTGGCACAATACTACAGATTCTGGACCGGAGAGAATTACCTGCAGCGAGGAATTCGCTCCATTGCTTACCTGCCTCTGAGTATCAAAGACCAGAGTATCGGTAGTTTCATTGTGGCCAGTCGCCGCCCTGGTGCTTACAGTCCCAAGCAAATAAAACTTCTGGAGCAAGTAGCTCTACAGATTGCCACCCCCATTGAAAATTCCCAACTTTATGCCCGGGCAGAACAAAGGTCTCGCATTGATGAACTTACCGGGCTATTTAATCGGCGTCATTTTGAAGAACGGCTCAAAGAGGAGATTTCCCGGCATTCCCGTTATGGCGATGTGTTCTCTTTATTCATGATTGACCTGGATAATTTTAAGTCCTATAACGACATATATGGGCACCCCTCTGGGGATATTCTTCTGAATCAGGTAGGGAGAATTATCAAGAGCGTTATCAGGAGTGCTGACCAGGCTTTTCGTTATGGCGGTGATGAATTCGTTGTCATCTTGCCTCAGACAGCCACGAATGATGCCCGTGTCGTAGCTGAGCGAGTTCTAGAAGGGGTTGCCGGGGAAATGGAGAAAAAGGAGATTGCTGTAACTTGTAGCATTGGTTTGGCTAGCTATCCTGCAGATGGAGTGATGTCCGGAGAGCTTGTTAACGTAGCTGATACTGCTCTTTATTTTGCCAAGCGTACAGGAGGTAATCGACTCTATCTCTCATCCGCGATTTTGTCTGAGCCGCTGGACGATGCAGGGATTTCTGCCAGGCGTAATGGTTTGAGTGCTATTTATGCCTTAGTCTCGACAGTGGAGGCTAGAGACCCCTACACTTACGGTCATTCCAGAAAAGTTAACACTTATGCTGTAGCTTTAGCAGAAGCGATTGGACTATCACCTGAAGATGTATCCAGGGTGAGTACTGCTGCCTTGCTTCACGACATTGGCAAAATTGGTGTTCCTGATAAAGTGCTTAACAAAAAAGGGAAGCTTAGTAAAGAAGATTGGGAAGCTATTAAGTCTCATCCTAGATTAGGGGCAAACATCGTTGGTAATATACCCAATCTAGTTCCCTGTATTAATAGTATTTTACATCACCATGAGAGATGGGATGGTGATGGCTATCCTGAAGGGCTGAAGGGCGAAGAGATTTCCATAGAAGCCCGCATCCTTGCCCTAGCCGATAGCTTTGAAGCCATGACTTCTACCCGTCCATACCGCGCTGCCTTGTGCAGTGAAAAGGCGATAAAAGAGTTACGGCGATGTGCCGGGTCTCAGTTTGACCCTGATTTAGTGGAAGTCTTCATCGGCATTATCGAAGCTGGACTTCCTGAGGCAGCAAAAGTAGGCCATAGCCAACCTCGTAAACTGCCAAGCTCAGAGCCGAATACAATGTAAGCCTGGCGGTTCATACAGCCCCATAAGAAATTCAGAGACTGAACACTAGAAGTAGTAAGGGGAAATGACATTATCCTGACCGATATATCAACTAATGAGGTGTAGAAAATGGTCTTGCCTGCTCGGTCACCATTGGCAAGGCTTTAACCAACTAACTTTGTGGAGACCGACGCACACCCAGAAAATAGTTCGCTTCACTGTTCTTTGATTCTAGAGTAAAATGTTAATGCTATCTAGCCGAATTTCGCTTCTGTTCACTACCGGTCAAAAAAGGAGGGATTTTAAGATGAGAAGATGTCAAAATTGTAATCTACCCGAAGGGAAATTTAATGTGGTTTTAAATGATAAAGGTGTGTGTAATTACTGTGAGTATTTTGAACAAAATAGAAGCTATGTCTTAAATATACATGATCGCGAACAACTACTGGCAAGAAGATTGCAAAAACTAAAGGGTAAATATGAATATGATGCCGTTGTCGGTTTAAGTGGGGGCAAGGATAGCACTTATGTTCTTTGTAAAATGGTGAAAAAACACAATCTCAATGTATTGGCAGTTACTTTTGATAACGGTTTTTTAACTGATTTCGCCAGGGAATCTATAGAAAACACCGTAAACAAGTTACGGGTAGATCATATTTACTATAAGCCAGACTGGAACATTCACAAGAAGTTCTACAGAGCTGCTGTTCAGAAACTGGGTGATCCGTGTATAGCATGTGCCGTTGCAGGGTACTTTCTGGCGATAAAAGGATGCTGTGAAAACAAGGTACCCTTTTTCGTTCATGGAAGGACGCCTTTTCAAATGTACAGAAATTTTTTTGAGAATAGCCAGGATATGTTCCTTTCACTGATGAAATGCAATCTTATGGAGCATTCTTTCACTGCAATAGCGCCTGTATATAGGGCAATAAATGAATACGCAAGGCAATCGATCGGCAAAATTACGAATAGTCCGCAGGATGCAAAAGAAGTAACAGACGAATTCTTCGTCGATTCCAGCAAACTTACAGATGAATTCGTTCCAGAGTTTCTGGCATATTTCTTGTTTGAGGAATACAACGAAGAATACATCAAGGGTTATCTGGCAGATACCCTTGATTGGATTAGGCCCGGCAGTGATAATTTACTGGGACACTATGACTGTGCCCTTCATGATGCTGGAGCATACTTGTTCCGAGAACTTAACGATGTTAGTGTTCTGGAACCTGATGTTGCTGTTATGGTGAGGTTTGGTGCATTAAATAGAGAAATGGCAGACGAATTGATAAGACATAATGAACCAACAGCAACCAATACGGAAAGATCATTGGATACCTTGTGTGCCTTATGTGAGTTTAATAGAGAAGACTTGAAGAGAGCTATTGGCGCTCTCAAACAGGCTCGGGTTAGTAAGAAGTCTGAGTATGGTCGATAAACATACTAACAGGACATACTGTTATGTATTGGTCTATTTGAGGTAGTTCTCGATGCCTTATATAGAGACCTGCAAATATATCTCACGTTAATCATGTTCATTGATGGGAAATAGCAGAAAAGCGAACAGTGTATTCAACGTTATGATTGGAGGCGAGCTTATAAATCACCAAGTCAGCGTTGTTTCTCTTTATCGTGAACAATTCTCGAGAACATCTTGCCAGCGCCATCTGTACGTTCATCACAGTCTATATGCTCTTAATCTTATTCTCAAGGAAATCTTCTCCGGTGTGCCCCCAATTCATTTTACGAGAGGGAAGATAGGTCAAAACTCATGCAGTGAGCAATCGGATCAATAGCTACAGGTGTTTAACCACGCATGGCAGCACGAAAGCATCGCCCCTACAGTATTGAATAAATCCTAAATTCCAAGTGCTGAAGGGGAAACTCTAAATACTGATATCTAAATCCCAAACAATATCAAACAACCAAAATTCAAATGACCTGAACGAGTACACCTTCTTGACTTTAGACCGCCATGCTTGTATAGTTTGTGGCAATTTCTATCAGGTAAAGAAAAATGCCTCACTTTAAATTCAAAGAAATGGAACGCGCTTACGGATTTGATGAAGTTGCACTTGTCCCCGGAGATGTAACCCTTAATCCTGACCAGACTAATATAGACCTTACCGTAAGAAATTACACATTGTCCATCCCCATTTTAGCTTCAGCTATGGATGCTATTGTTGACCCCGCCTTTGCCATTAAATTTAACAAGTTTGGCGGGCTAGCTGTCCTTAATCTAGAAGGTATACAGACAAGGTACGAAAACCCCGATGAGGTCTTAAACCAAATTGCCCGAACTTCTGAGAAAGAAGTTACTTCCCTGCTTCAAAAAATTTACTCTGCGCCTATCAAGGAAAAATTAATTAGCCAACGCATTGAAGCAATAAAACAAGCTGGTGCCATCTGTTCCATATCTGTAACTCCAGCCAACACCAAACGGTTGGCTCCCATAGCTAAGGATGCCGGGATGGATATACTTGTGGTGCAATCTACCATCACCACAGCCAGGCACATCTCCAAGAGCTATCGGGGACTTATCCTGCCTGAGCTATGCCAGCAAATGTCCTTGCCTATCATAGTGGGCAATTGTTGCAGCTATAACTCAGCATTAGACCTAATGAGAACAGGGGTTGATGGCATCCTAGTTGGAGTAGGACCTGGGGCTGCTTGTACCACCCGAGAGGTCATCGGTGTGGGAGTTCCCCAGATAACTGCTACTCTGAATTGTGCTGCTGCTAGAGAAACATATCTCAAAGAAAGTCGTAAATACGTAGCAGTGATAACAGATGGAGGTATTCGCACCGGTGGCGATTTATGCAAAGCATTCGCCGCTGGTGCTGATGCTGTAATGATCGGCTCGCCTTTAGCCCAAGCGACAGAAGCGCCAGGAAAAGGCTATCACTGGGGCATGTCTCATTCCCATACAGCATTGCCTAGAGGGACACGTGTTAGAGTTGGTACTACCGCCCCATTAGAGCAGATTCTCTTCGGTCCTACTTCTGTCACCGACGGGACTCAAAACTTAATTGGCGCTCTGCGCACTAGTATGGGAGTATGCAGCGCTCGGACCATTCAAGAAATGCACAAGGTTAAGATGGTTATTGCCCCATCTATAAAGACCGAAGGGAAATACTTACAGGCAACCCAGAATGTCCCTTGAGTTTATAGAAACGCAGAAAGGCAAAACCATACACCAAAGCCAGCTAGCATCAAAGCACAAACGCTAAACACAACCCTACGTACCTTCTGTGTCCACCATCGCCTTGACTTAAATGTGCTAACAGAAAGAAATTCACTCCAAATCAAATCACAAGGCAAATGCACTAGAGTAAACAGAATAATACCGGCAGGCCCGAATTTGGCAGCACCCGTTACCAGAGCTGCACCCACAGTCGCCCACCATATGTAAAAAGCGGGGTTAGTTCCCGTAATTACAATACCTGTCACTAAAGAGCTAGCTGGTAGACCACCTACCGCACCAGGCGCTTCGCCAGTAGCTCGAAACATTCGGAAACCCAGGTAAAGCAGCATCAAGCCACCAACAAGATATATACCCTTTTCCACCTGGGTAGAGCTGATGAAATACCCGAGTCCAAAATATATTATAGCTATGAGCGGTATCTCGATAACAGCATGCCCTGCTATAATCCAGGCACCAGCGTGTTTGTCACTATAACCTTTAGCTATGGTAGCCGCAGTGAGTGGTCCGGGTAGCATAACGCCAGTAAGAGAAATTCCCACTGCTGATAATAAAAAAAAACCCAGGCTTGTCTCCATGACTTACTTTGGGCAAAATCAGATTCAGGCTAAATTTTCCTCTTCTTGTTCCTCATCCTCTTCGCTAGCCACATCCCCACCATAATGAGGGAGTATCACACCTACCTTAGCCCGGCGACCTCTGGCTCCTCTGGGCAGATCACCAATCATTTTCTTCAGGTCTGCCAGTACTTCAACTGACTGTGTTGAGGGAGCAACCACACCATGTACCCCAGCTTGCCATAAATTAGTAAGCGCGGTCTTTGTGACTAAAGAAGGCAAAGTTACCATAACCGGCTTCTCTAAGAGATCGACGAACCTTCGACAAACAAGCAGATGTTCCACAGCAACAAAAGAGTCTCCGCCTCTACTACTGATGAACACACCATCTACTTCAAGGCTATTAATGGCTCTAACAAAACCCTGTTCTAATGAAGGCTCTATCATCAGAAATTTACCCATGCCTTCTTTCTGCAACACTGTCGTAGCTGCCTTGATATCAAAGACCACAAAGTCACATCCCGAGTCCTCAAGCTTATTTATTTCCTCATCGCCCCTGTCCCTCATAAATATTCCCAGAGGGACATCACCCGCAGCTTCAACCATTTGCCTAACAATCTTGATGCTCGGAGCCTGGCTTAATATCAACCCGGCATCGGTATTGACATCAGCCATGATTTTGGTTTCCTTGATCTGTGTCCCGGATAGCCCTGCAATAAGCAACATTGCTGAGCTTTTTGATTCAGAGGCAGACGAACGAAAGCCTATGGGCGTGGTTGCAGACTTAGAAAGGCTCTGCAATCTGTCTACAAATTTGCTCATATTATCCCCAGCCAGCGGTCGGATTCGAACCGACGACCGGCGGTTTACGAAACCGCTGCTCTACCCCTGAGCTACGCTGGCATCGCTTTGCATCCCCTCAATTATATGGATGTAAACGTCCATTGTAAAGGCTACTCCACCTCCCCAATGCCAGCAAAAATGTGGTAATTGCAGATGGACTTTTGGGCCAGTTTAGGGTTATCATATAAGAAGCGAAATGAGAAAGAAGATAGTTCTCATCAGCCTGATTGCCGTTTTTATCCTCCTTGGTATATTCTGCTACAAGACCTGGTTTGCCGCTTTCGTCGCCACCAAGTACCTGAGCGGCAGGACAGACAGTAAACAGGGAATTGTCAGGTCAATAATCATCCCCTGGCGGAATCATCAGCTCCACCTGCACCACTGGTTTCTTGCCCTGATTATAGGCGGAGTATTCATGGTAAAGGGCTTTTACATACTGACACCGGAGGTCTTTTACGGCTGCCTCTCCGCCATTATCTTCCAGGGAATCTATTGTTACGAAGATTGGTATCGAATCATAAAAAGAAAAGCCCTTCTGCCAACTTTGGAGCAGCAGATGTCATTGGCTGCTGGGAATGACCCAGGACTTTAAACTATCATGATAGAAAGGATTCGTGACAATAGCGTACAATTATGTAAAGCAGCTCAAATAGGATTCTGCACGCATTAAATGGGGCTATTAAACACACTGCATATGGTTGTTTCTATCAAGGCAAAAACATCAGTCGCTTCGACATACCTGAGAAGAACACAGTAAACAAGTTTGTTTGGTCTATTTCAATCCCGTATAGAGAACAGCCAATATCTTCGTTACCTTGGTGCCGACACATCTAACGAGGTGAGGTTGATTAGAGTCGTAGTAGACGGCATCTCCAGGCTTTAGGAAGTCTACGCGCTCCCCAACCTGTACTTTCATTTCGCCCTCCAAGACATAAAGAAACTCCTGTCCGTCGTGGATGGAGAACTCTTCTGTGTCTGTTGGCACCAACGTCACAATAAAAGGCTCCATTAATCGGTCAGCCTTTTCCGGGGCCAAGGATTCGTAGAAGTAGCCGTACTGCATGCTCTTTGTCTCTCCGTAGCGAGATATTGGCGGTCGTTCATCCTTGCGCACCACAGTCATGAGCTTGTCAATCCCTGGGGAGATAAAGTAGCCCATCTTCATATCAAGTGCTCTGCCTAGCCTAACCAACTGTCCTAATGCAGGGATCATTTCGCTTGATTCTGTGCGTTCCAAGGTATCTGTATCAATCCCCGTTCGGCTACTGAGGTCCTTAATAGTAAGCCCCCGCATTTCTCGAACCCTTCGAATTCGATCGCCCAGAGATTCTTTTCCCCCAGCCATCTCTTCCATACGGGCGAGGTTAGCCAGATCGGTGAGAAAATCATCCTGCTTCGCCGCCTTACCCTTAGCCGGACCCAATCTGGCAGAAGTCTTGCGCTTTGCCTTCTCTTTTTTCATGGTAACCCTCTTTCTAGATTGCCCTTCCCGCCACGCCGATGTTACGAGCAATCACAATGCGTAATATTTCTGACGTTCCCTCCCCAATTTCCAGAATTCTCTGGTCTCGATATAATCTCTCGACTTCATAATCCTTCATCAGCCCGTACCCTCCGTAGAGTTGGACGGCGTGATGGACACATCGGCGCATAACCTCGGAACAGAATAATTTTGCCATGGCCGCCTCCTTGGTAATGGGACGTTCGTTTTCTCGCAGCCAGCATACCTTGTAGAGTAGGTTCCTGGCCAGTTCAATCTCTAACGCCATGTCGGCTAGCTTGAATGCGTTGACTTGAAATGAGCTAACTGGCCGTCCAAATTGGGCACGCGAATTGCCGTATTGTAAAGCCAATTCGAAAGCCGCCTGAGACCCTCCAAGCCCCATGGCGGCGATGCTGAGGCGTCCGCCGTCCAGGGTGGAAAGCATTTGATGGAAGCCGTCCCCTCTTCTTCCCAGAAGGTTTGCTTCAGGCACAATACAATCATCGAAAAAAAGTTCACCGGTGTTGGATGCTCGCCACATCATCTTGTCTTTCATTTCCTTAGCTGTCAATCCAGGTGTGTCGCTCGGAACTATAAGGCAACTAAGCTCTGGCTTGCCATCCTCACGTTTACCGGTAACTGCCTGGACAATAATAACACCGGTTAATGAGCAAGCCGAGTTGGTGATAAAAATCTTATGCCCATTAATAGTCCAGGAGTCCCCTGTAAGTGTTGCGGTGGTTCGAGAGCTTCCAGCGTCGGAGCCAGCATCAGGTTCCGTCAGACCAAACGCAGCTAGAAACTCTCCCGAACAGAGCCTGGGAAGCCATTCTTGCTTTTGCTTTTCGTCACCGAAATAATAGATAGGGCCGACTCCTAGAGAATTTCCGGCAGCAATAGTAGCGGCCTGGGAAGCATCCACCCTAGCCAGCTCTTCAACCGCAATT
>Ga0209121_10006059_pt1 | contig 10744 bp, 10 predicted proteins | sample Cruoilmetagenom3_FD_187292 | JGI IMG/M metagenome (GOLD analysis project Ga0209121, IMG submission 187292) | Oil polluted marine microbial communities from Coal Oil Point, Santa Barbara, California, USA - Sample 3 (SPAdes) (version 2) | ecosystem: Environmental > Aquatic > Marine > Oil seeps ...
TCGGATTAAATTTTGGCTTGCTGCTCGCCGGAGCCATCCTGACAGAAACAATATTCTCCTGGCCTGGCGTAGCACGATATGTTGTTCAAGCAGTATATGACAGAGATTATCCTGCAGTGCAGGGCTGCATAGTGTTTTTTGCCCTCATCTTCGTAATAGTAAACCTGATAACAGATATTATTTACACCTACATCGACCCCAGAATTCATTATGCCTAGAGATAAAAATGGAACGGAAAAGGGAGACAAAAACCAGGGAGCTGCTAAGAAGGCTTAGCTACAACAAAGCAGCCGTCTTCGGGCTAGCAATTATTTCTATAGTTATCCTGTGTGCCATACTGGCAAACTTTATTGCTCCCAATAGTCCCTTCCCATCTCCACCACAACTGAGCCTGAGTCTGAAACCGGGATTCTGGAGCCCTGATGGGGTGGAAGGCATGGCTTTAGGGACTGATGTATTGGGAAGATGCGTTTTGAGCAGAATCATCTACGGCGCCAGGGTCAGTTTGAGTGCTGCCATCGTTGCTGTTGGGATCGCAATGCTCCTCGGGATAGCTCTGGGAGTGGTAAGCGGTTATTATGGAGGATGGGTGGACGCTGCCCTCATGAGAATAGTTGACATCATGTTCGCATTCCCCGCTTTGCTACTGGCAATAGCAATCGTAGCGGTTATAGGACGAGGATTGGATAAAGCCATGATCGCCATAGGTATAGTTTATACTCCCCAAATGGCTAGAATCATGAGAAGTTCTGTGCTTTACATCAGAGAGATGGAATACATCGAAGCGCAGAAGGCAATAGGCTCCAGTAATTGGCGAATTATTATTCACCATGTTATACCAAACAGCATGGCGCCTGTCATCGTATACGGAACACTGATGATGGCATCAGCTATTCTCGACTGCGCTGCTCTTGGTTTTCTAGGACTGGGTGCCCAACCTCCCACTCCGGAATGGGGCGCTATGCTTGCCAAAAGCTATCAGTACATTGTAGCCCGGGCGTGGTGGGCAGCAACCTTCCCAGGCTTGGCCATATTGTTCACGGTGCTGGGGTTCAACCTGGTAGGCGATGGACTAAGGGATGCCCTGGACCCAAGACTAAAGACATAGGATAACACCATGGAAGAGTTAGTCAGGGTAAAAGACCTCAAAACATACTTCTTCACACACGAAGGAGTAGTAAAAGCGGTAGATGGGGTAAGTTTCAAAATTGACAAGGAAGAAACCTTTGGACTGGTGGGCGAATCTGGATGTGGTAAGAGCGTTACTGCTCTATCTATCATGAGATTAATCCCTGATCCTCCCGGTAAAATAGTGGATGGGAAAATCTACCTTGAGGGCCAGAACCTTTTGGAGTTGGGCGGAAAGGAAATGAGGAAAATAAGGGGTAAAAAGATATCCATGATATTCCAGGAACCCATGACCTCTCTAGATCCCGTGTTCACCATCGGCCATGAAATCATGGAAGCCATCCAATTGCACCAAGGTCTAGAACAGGAAGAAGCAAAGAAGAGAGCTATAGAGGTATTGAGACTCGTCGGTATGCCAGACCCAGACAAGAGAATGAATAGCTATCCCCACGAGTTGTCTGGAGGAATGAGACAAAGAGCAATGATTGCAATGGCACTGTCCTGCAATCCAGTCTTACTTATTGCCGATGAACCAACGACCGCCTTAGATGTTACCATCCAAGCCCAGATATTAGAATTAATCAATGAACTGAAACAGAAACTAGCTATGTCTGTAATGTTGATAACCCACGACCTGGGGGTAATTGCAGAAATGTGCAATTCAGTCGCTGTAATGTATGCTGGGCATATTGTGGAATATGCCAGCGTAGACGCACTCTTCCGTAATCCGCTCCATCCATACACAAAGGGACTACACAGGGCGATACCACGACTCAACGCAGAAACCAAAAGACTGGAGATAATCAGAGGTTCAGTACCAAATCTGTTAGACGTGCCCTCAGGATGTCCATTCCACCCGAGATGCGATTTCCGCTGTGAGAGGTGCACTAAAGAGATGCCTGAATTAATAGAGGTGGAACAACATCATATGGTAAGGTGCCACTTGGTCGATAGATGGAAAAATTAGTAGAGGTTAAAAACCTAAAAATATATTTCTGGGGGGGCAGAGGGCTTTCTAAAAAGAAGGAGGCTATAAGGGCCGTAGATGACGTGAGCCTCTATGTAAACAAAGGAGAGGTTCTGGGTCTCGTTGGTGAATCCGGATGTGGAAAAACTACTTGCGGTAAAGCAATCCTGAGATTGCTGGAACCAACCGGTGGCAGCATCTACTTCGATGGACATGATATAACTCACTTGAAAGGGAAAAGATTACTGGAGTTTAGAAGGAAGATGATGCTTATTTACCAGGACCCCTTTGGCTCGCTCGACCCAAGAATGACTGTCGGAGCAACTATTGCTGAGCCAATGATAGTACACCACCTAGTCTCAAAGGAGGATAAGGAAGATAAAGTAATAGAACTCATGCGAAGGGTCGGCCTTACACCGGATCAAATGAACAGGTATCCCCACGAATTTAGCGGTGGACAAAGGCAAAGAATAGGGATTGCCAGGGCATTGGCAACAAACTCAGAATTCATAGTTGCAGACGAACCTGTGTCTGCCCTGGATGTTTCCATTCAGGCTCAGATTATTAATTTACTAAAGGATTTGCAAGGAGAGCTTGGACTCACCCTTCTATTTATCGCCCATGATTTAAGTGTAATAAAGCACATGTGCGATAGAGTTGCCGTGATGTATCTGGGAAAAATAGTTGAAATAGCTTCAAAAAAAGAGCTGTTCGACAATCCGAAGCATCCTTACACTGAAGCACTGCTTTCTGCTATACCGGCCGAGGAACCAGGAGACAGGAAAAAAAGAACGATTTTAACAGGCGATGTGCCAAGCCCCATAAATCCCCCCTCCGGTTGCAGATTCCACCCACGATGCTCAAAATATATGCCCCAATGCTCAAAGGTCAATCCGGAATTGATAGAAGTCAAAAGGTCACATTTTGTAGCTTGTCATCTGTGTGACTGAGCAAAGCTCTATCCTCAGCCTGAATACAAATATTGAGGCTGAGGATAGACATGACTTAAAGTTTGCAACAGAACTATATCCTGCCCGCTTAATCCCAATAACCTCATCTGTATGGCATAAGCCAGATCGCTCAAATCTAATCCCAAAAGCGATTCCAGTAAGGATTTAGTCGGTGGTTGATAATACTCTACTTCGGGAGCTGTAACACCAGCCAGCTCTGCTGCCAAATCTATAGCAGTATCCAACCCACCCAATTCGTCAACCAGTCCCATCTCCTTGGCTTCAACACCACTATAAAGCTGCCCGGTAGCCAGATTCACAACATTATCCTGGCTCATTCCCCTACCCTGGGCCACCACCTCAACAAACTGCTCATAATACTCATCGACCAGCTTCTGCATAATATCCTCTTCCTCCGGCGTTAGCTCCCTCAGGCCAGCATACATATCCTTATGTTCGCCACCGGTAAAGGTTTGCATCTCAATTCCCAGCTTCTGGTAAAGCTCTGTAACATTTGGTATCTGGGAGATGACCCCGATGCTCCCCGTCAGCGTGCCCGGAAGAGCTACAATCTTATCAGCTTCAACCGAGATGTAATATCCGCCGGAGGCAGCCATTTCGCCCATGCTAACCACGACTGGCTTTGATTTCTTGACCTTCTCTATCTCCTTTAGAATCTCCTGGCAGGCTGCCACTGTGCCGCCGGGGCTATCTATCCGAAGAACAACCGCCTTGACAGCAACATCCTCCTGTGCCCTACCCAGTTGCCCCCTCACCAAGTCAGGAGTAATAGTGGGGCCAAAGAGGAGAGAACCACCCGCAGATGTAATAGACCCGCTGAGGGGAATCACAGCTATTTTATTCCCTATTGGTATGCAGCCGGCAGGAGCTAACATCGCCACCAGCAATAACATAGTTAACCCGATAACCACTGCTTTCTTCCTTCTCATCTTTCTCCTCCTGTTAGTATCTCCTGAGCGCTCTCAACTCTTATGTCAACCAAGGGCAACTACAAAATCTCTTTTAGTCGCCCAAATCTGAACATCCAGCAGCATCACTGAGCCCCATATTTTCTACAAGCTCACGGTGCTTTCCGCCAAGTAATGCTTCCCCAATGATATAGGCACCACAAGCTGCTTCTTTAGCAATCACCGATAGTTTCTTAACCTGTATGACGCTTCCATACTTCCTGAGTCTATCGGCAAGCTCTCTATACATAAATTCATATTGTATTAATCTTCCAGATAGGATTATCTCCCTGGGGTGAGGCACAGAAACAAGCATTGAAGCTACATCTTTTTCCACACTTTCACCTAAAAGGGTCATCGCTTCTCCATAGTTCTTTAGCTCTTCTATCTCGATATCTCTGCCTACAAAATCCCTCAAGCCGCGCCTAAAAATGATATCCTGCGTCAACGGCGGTTTTAGTCTAATAGCAATTTCAGCATCCATGCCCCCCGAAGCGATAAAACCCAATGCACCGTTTGTCCCCCCTATTCCATCAACTATCTTGCCAGATTCAACACCAATTACTGCAGTAAATCCATAGCCCATCTCTACATAAATGAAGGAGCTTTCATCAAAGGAGATGTTCCACCTTTCACATTGATCCCGTATCCCTAGTGCTACGCAGCATACCTTGTCTGCTGTTCCCATATCGAATTTATTCCACTTCCTATAACAGGGAACGGTTTTGAGATGAACGACGCCAGGTGTGAAGTAAACAGGCATCCTTCTCTCCTTCATCTCTAACAGCACATTCTTTATTCCCTCGTTTACCGCTACTTTTGTATCTAAAGGAATCATCCTGCCAACATCGCTTTCGGTCATATCCTTTATGCTTTTTAAAGGTATTCCCCACCCTGACGGACCAATGATAATATCCAACGGGGTTAGCTTCTCAAGCCTTTCGATGAGTATATAGGGATTCTTAAAGATGTCTTCTGACTTTACAGATTCATCCACTATAATTTCCCTGTCATCTTCCATCCCGAAGAGATCGAAGCTATACGTTCCAGGGTCTACTCCTACAACCCTCATTTATACCTCAATGGGCAGGAAGGGTCTGAGGCCAGCCAACTCCCGGTTAAAGCAAATGTCCTTGACCGGCAGCCTCCACAATCATACAAATACTTACAGCTCCTACACCGACCTTCTCTGGTGGAGAAATCCTTCATCTTTTTAATCCATTCAGAATTTTGCATATCATGCCATATTTCATCAAGGCTTTTCTCATTTACATTACCTACTACCCTGGCAGCAAAGGTACAAGGCCTTATATCACCGTTTGTCTCAATAAACATATAACTGCCAAAGATACAGGAGGAAACATCGGGAACTATAATGCCATTTTCTGAGTCTGCGGAATAACCAATATTGTGCTCCTTCAGAAACGGTTTAAAGAATGGTTCGTCAAAATATACATCAAGTGCGTATTCCTTCTGACATTCCACAACAGAAAGAAAAATGCTCTCATATTCCTCTCCATTTAAAACATACTTTTCATAGTCCTTACAAGGCTTCAACCCTAAAAATGTAATCTTTTTATATCCTATCTCTTTGGCAAATTTAAATATTTCACTGACTTGTTTGTAGTTATGCTTTCCCACAGTCACCGGACAGGAGTCAAGAATGTTACATTTGTTGGCGATTGCTACTGACTGTTTCAACTTTTGAAAACTTGCTCCTCTCCTTATTCTTTCATAACTCTCTTTATCACATCCATCTATGCTTATCATGAGATTCACCTCAAATTCAGCTAATCTGGCAGCTATATTCTCATCAAGAAACATGCCATTGCTAATAAGATAAATCTTGATTCCACCCCTATGAATAATTTCAATGACTTCAAATAGCTCCTGGCGCAAAAGCGGTTCTCCTCCCTCAATAATAACCCACCCTGGCGCAAGCAATGGTATCTGCTCCGCCACCTGTAACAGTTTCTCGCTGCTAAGCTCCTGAGAGGCCATCCCACGGCAATGCAAGCAATTGAGATTACACCTGTTGGTAATTGCCCAATCAATAAGATAGGGAGTGTTCAATTATCGTGTCCCCCCTTCTTTTAGTGATGCCACTTGAGTTTCGTAATCTAAGCTAGGCAAATTTTTGAATTGCTTCCTCAGCCTTACTAAGCATTATGTCAATGGGAGCTTTCTTCCCGGTCCATAACTCAAACGAGGCTGCTCCCTGATATACTAGCATAGCCAGAAAATGTGGAAAAGGCGAAGAATTCTTAATGGCACCTAACCTGCCTAACCGGCAAAGAGCCAGCATTAGCACGATGATACTAATTCTTCAATCTTCACCATTCCTAAGTCCCGAACAATGACGTCTGCTCCAGCCTTGCGCAGAATATCTTCATGCCCAATCCGTAATACACCCACTGCATAATAACCCAAGGACTTGGCAGCCTCAATACCTGAAGGAGCATCCTCAAATACCACAAACTTCTTTATCTTCCCCAGCGAGAGAACATCTAGCTGCCCTGATGCAAATCTCTGTATGTTTTCCTTACCACCAACATCAATTCCACAAGCATCTACATCAAATATAGAATGGAGGCTATCTTCTTCCCTCAAGACACCAAAATCATCACCCACTTCCTCTATTACCCGAGATCTCGGGATATGGGCCAACATGTCTCTGGCGTTTTTTGATGCTGAGGCTGCAGCCTGCCATATCCCCACATTCTTTGCTTTCAATAACAATAGAATTGCATCTGCAAATAGTTTAAACCTTCCCGCCTTTATAAGTCCCCTTACAAGCCTATTTTTCTGTGTGCAGAACTTCTCTAACAGTGCTCTCTTTCCCTGTTCAGTATTCAACCCGAGTCGGTCATAAACGCCTTTCAGTTGTAGTATGTTATGCCCACCTTCATATCTTGGCCTGGAGGCTACATGAGAAAAATAAAAATCAGAACTCAACGAATCTATATTCCAGGGTGCTTTCATTGCTGTGATGCGCCAAGCTTCCTCGTGAGGGCTATCCACCACTACGCCATCAATATCCCAGATGAATCCCAGGCTAGACACTGTTCTTTTTCTTTGCATTTACCGTTTGTCCTTGATACAAAAAATATTTTTGACCATAGAGTTCTATATTTACTCCTTTTCGACTCTTGACTATAAAAGCCTCTATCTCATCTCTCGGTATGAAAAATTCGATAAGCGTACCTTTGAACCATATTCGAAACCTCATGCTCTGCCAATGTTCAGGCAAGACTGGAATAATACCAAGCGTATTATCCTTTACTCTTATCCCAGCAAAGCCATTCATTGCGATTTGCCATGCTCCACCGAGAGCTGCAGCATGTATGCCGAGTCCCGTGTTGCCATATGTGTCATTGATGTCCGCATTTACTGCCTGGATGAAATATTTATACGCCTTTTCAGTTTTACCAAGCTCATTCGCAAGTATAGCGTAACTCGGAATGCTCAAAGAGGATTTATGTGTAGTCCTCTTTTCATAGTAGTCAAAATTTATCCTTTTTACTCCTCTTGAAAATTCCTCCGAGAATAGGTGTAAAAGAAGAAGCACATCCGCTTGCTTGACCAGTTGAGTCTCTTTTACCTCTGCTAATTTAACCTCTGAAGGCCAAATCGGCATGCCATTTTCATCCCATTCATTTATAGTGACATCCTTTCTGGCAAAGTAGCCCTCAAACTCCTCTATCAGACCATCAGGCCGAACAAGAAAGATAATCTTGTCTGCCACTTCTTTCCAAGTATCAACCTGTGCCTCTTTTAGCCCAATTTTTCTCGTCGTAGTCCTCAACTTACGTGGATGCTTTTTGCCAAGGCAACAATAAAATTCTGACGCATATCTTAGTGTCCACCTGGCCAAAGCGTTTGTGTATGAATTATTATTTACGCATTCTTGGAATTCATTTGGCCCTATAACTCTTCTAACCTCGTATCGCTCAAGCCGCCTATCATAAATTACACGTGATGCCCAAAACCTTGCAGCTTCGAATATCATCTCAGCTCCGTACTTGAGCATAAAATCCTCATCTCCTGTAACTTGATAGTAAAGAAAAACACCGTAGGCTACATCACTAGCGATATGATGCTCCCTTTTGGGGTTATATACCGGTATTACTGTGCCATCAAAGTTAACCCAACTTTGTGGAGTTTCATCCTCACCACTAGCAGCTGATTCCCAGGGCCATAATGCACCCTTATAACCCTGCGCCTGGGCTCTATCTCGCGCTTGTTTCAATCGGCGGTATCTGTAAATAAGAAATTCTCTGGCCACTCTTGGTTGTGTATAGATAAAGAAAGGAAGCACATAGATTTCAGTGTCCCAAAATACATGACCCTTATACCACTCGCCTGACAGGGCCTTGGCAGCAATACTAACATCGATATCGTTTGGTGGTGCAGCTATTAGCAGGTGATATATATCAAATCGGAGTGCCTTCTGCGCGAGTAAGTCTCCCTCTATACTAATGTCGGAATATTGCCACCGTCTGTTCCAAGCCCTTGCATGGCACTTCAGTAAGCGTGGTATCCCACATTCCTTGGCAGTCTCCACCTCGTTGATGCAAGCCGTCTTAACATCATGCTTGATGTCACGCGAAGTATATATTGAAATATAATCATTAAATTTGTATCTTTTCCCTTTTCCAGCGTTAAAGGAGACCTCCCTTACCACAGATTCTCTATCCGCATAGGCTCTCGCCTCCACATCACTCACTACATCACAGCCGCTGGCCATCCCAATTACAATACTAAGGTCGTTGGTTTTCGCTTCCAAATATAATACGCCATCTCTACTATTGGATGTCTGTGTAACAGAATAATGCTTTATCGGGCTTCCCACAGCTTGGACCTTATTTTTTGTCGTTCCGTCTATAGCGCGTCTTACTACCACACGAGCATCGCCATCCAACGACCTGAAAGAGAATATCATTACACCGATGTGCATATCCCTAAGGCTGAAGAAGCGCCTGGAGTCGTATTCGTATCTTCCTACAGCATCCTTAAAAACAGTATGTCTCCAAAGCACCGCATTCTTCATATCCAGTATTCTACGATGCTCAACAATCTCCATACCATCCACAGATAGTTTCTTACCGTTTACGCATACTTCCACTCTAAAAGGATTCGGTACATTAACCAGCTCAAAAGATTTCCCCTTACTCCGGTCGTACACACCGGCAATATAGGTGCCTGCATATCCTTCCTTATATCCTTCCTCTAAAATGCCCCTTGACCCAAGGTAACCATTTCCAAGGGTGAATATCGTCTCCTGGAACCTCATTTTCCCTCTGTCAATATTGCTCTCGCATATAGTCCAATTCTTGTTTGGTGATAGCTTTGGGGGCATAAATTAGCGTCCTGACCCAATTGTATAGTTATTTACCACCCAACACCTTCATGTACACTCGCTCGTAGTTATCAACCATGGCACGAGCAGTGAACATATTCTCTACTCTTTCACGGCATTTTTGTGGATTGATCTCATCAACACGCTTCACAGCGTCTATAAATTGGTCCATTGTTTGCACCACAAAGCCTGTTATCCCATGGGCAACCACCTCTGGTGCGGAGCCCCTCTTGAAAGTTACCACAGGTGTACCACACGCCATCGCCTCAGCCATGGTGATTCCAAACGGCTCATCCCACTGTAGGGGATAAAGATAACCCTTACCACGACAAAACAAATCCATCTTCTCTTTGCTCCAATGCCCGAGTTCACCGATGAACTTAACTTTATTACTGAGATGTGGTCTCACATATTCCTCAAAATAGCTGCGTTCAGCTTCCTCATTGACTTTGCCCGCCAGTATAAGCTTCTCCCCAAGCTCCTCCACTACTTCGCATGCTAAGTGAGGAGCCTTCTCTTCATTGAACCTTCCAATGTAAAAGAAAAAGTCTCCCTTGTCCTCGGAATAAGGATACCTGGAGAGATCTATGCCATTGTAAACCGTAGCAGCATAATTCAAGCCTAGGACACAAGTTTGCTGATAGTCGCTTATAGTTACAAAATGTATCCCGGGATATCCCTTAAAAAGGCTGTAAAATCTTTTGTTCTCCTCATTAAAAGGGCTGTGTAGCGTATGAACGACTGGGATATCCATAAAGGCGGCGCTACAGAGACCTTCCTTCCACGTGTGGTCATGGATTATGTCGTACTTACCTTTAGATATCTGAATGTATGACGCCAGCGAATGTGTAAGTGCTACATTTAGGAAACTTGAGGGCGGGCTATCTAAGCAATACTTCATTTCCTCATCAAAGACCTTGAATATATGTGCCTTTGTTGTCGAGCTTGATATTGTGAACAGGGTGACCTCATGGCCCTTGTCAATGAGTCCATCCGTTAATAGGCTAACAAGAACCTCAATGCCGCCATACCCTTCTGGTGGTACTTTGAACCAGGGGGGCACAACCATAGCAATCTTCATCTTTATATTCTCCTACAATGCTAATGTGACAGGCGGTGTTACCTTTGTGCTTTATCACTGGGATAATATAGCACCTTGTGGATTCTTACCTAATGCATTTCCTAAAGGGCTTTTATGCCCTCGCTAAACATTATGTCAACAGGGGCTTTCTTCCCGGTCCATAATTCAAACGAGGCTGCTCCCTGATATACTAGCATAGCCAGACCGCTAAGTGTACCGGCTCCTGCCTTCAGGGCTAGCTGCAGCAGAGGTGTAGGATAAGGATTGTATATCAGGTCATAGACTAAAACA
>Ga0209121_10006060_pt1 | contig 10741 bp, 6 predicted proteins | sample Cruoilmetagenom3_FD_187292 | JGI IMG/M metagenome (GOLD analysis project Ga0209121, IMG submission 187292) | Oil polluted marine microbial communities from Coal Oil Point, Santa Barbara, California, USA - Sample 3 (SPAdes) (version 2) | ecosystem: Environmental > Aquatic > Marine > Oil seeps ...
GATTTCAATATAGGATTAAAATTTTATATAATGTAGTAAATACCATAAACTACAAATTGGGAAAAGATACCAATTATAAAACCTAATATAACTTCTAGTGAATTATGCGCTTGCAATCTTAATCTAGAAGACGCAATTAACCCACTAATTAAAAATAATACTGATAGTAGAATAATTAAATTTAGCTTGTAATAGAAACTAAAATAGATTATAAAACCAATTAAGCCGCCTATAGCAGAAGTGTGAAGGCTTATTTTAAGCTTGTAATGTAAAAATATATAGGAACAAATTAAAACTAGTCCATAACCAAAATAAAATAGAGATAGTATATCAATTATTGTTGATCTATATAGCCAAATTCCTATAGTAAATGAGATTGAAATGAATAATAATGTTGGAAACTTCCTTTCTTCTATAGTTACCATGTGAAAGCTATCAATCATTTTAAAGTTTTTAAGAAGTATCAAAAGAAATAGAGGGAAAAGATATGTTCCAATTAAAATTACTACTAAAAAAAGATGTTCTAGAGGTTTAAATATATACTCAGGAATTAACAAAAAATATAAGATAGACCCAACTATTGGAAAATTTATTGGATGGAAAAAATAGGATATAAATTTTGAAAATTTCATAGGTAATTTCTAAACTATATTTCTTTTCTTAATCTTGCTACAGGAATATCAAGTTGCTCTCTATATTTTGCAACGGTTCTTCTTGCAATAGGGTATCCTTTTTCTTTTAAGAGTACTGCTAATTTATCATCAGTTAAAGGTTTCTTTTTATTTTCTTCATTTATAACGGTTTCTAAAATATTTTTTATTTCTCTTGTTGAAACATCTTCTCCTTGATCATTTTTCATTGATTCTGAGAAAAATTCTTTAATTAACTTAGTTCCGTAAGGTGTAGATATATATTTGCTATTTGCAACACGTGAAACGGTTGAAACATCCATATTAATAACATCGGCAATATCTTTTAAAATCATAGGTTTTAGCTTTCGCTCATCACCTGTTAAAAAATATTCTTTTTGATGTTCAATAATAGCATTCATATTTAAAAATAAAGTTTGTTGGCGTTGCTTTATAGCGTCAATAAACCATTTTGCGGCATCTAATTTTTGTTTAATAAATTGGACTGCATCTTTTTGTGCTTTAGATTTATCTTTAGAGTCTTTATAACCTTTTAATAAATTATTATATTCATTAGATATATGTAGTTCAGGAGCATTTCTTGAGTTTAAAGTAAGTTCTAGTTCTCCTTCAATAATCCGAACAGTAAAATCAGGTACAATTTGTTCTGCAATTTTATTACCACCAACAAACGAACCTCCAGGTTTTGGGTTTAATTTTTCAATTTGTTGAATGCCTTCTTTTAATTCTTCTTCTGAAATATGAAATTTCAGCAATAACTTTTTGTAATGTTTTTTTACAAAATGATCAAAAGATTGATCAAGAATATTGATAGCTAAAGTTCTACTTGGTTTTTCCTTTTTTCTTCTTAATTGAATTAATAAACACTCTCTTAAATCACGTGCGCCAACACCAGCTGGGTCTAATTGCTGAACTATTTTAAGCAAACGTTCTAATTCTTCTTGAGTAGTGAAAATATTTTGAGTAAAAGCTAAATCGTCTAAAATATCAACCAAATCGCGTCTAATATATCCGCTATCATCAATACTTCCAATTAAAAAATCGGTAATAATTTCCTCTTCTTCAGTTAATCGAAATGTATTTATTTGAGTTTTTAAGTGTTGTGTAAATGAAGTTCCTGAGGCGTATGGAATATGCTTTTCTTCATCATCAGATGAATAGTTATTTGCCTGTGTTTTATAATTAGGAATTTCATCATCACTCAAATACTCATCAATATTAATGTCTTCAGCGTCAATATTATCATTTCCAGTTTCATCATAGTCATCATTAGATTGCGTATCTTCAAACTCATTCTCATTTTCTTTCCCACTTTCTAATGCAGGGTTTTCTTCCAACTCTTGCTTTAAACGTTGTTCAAATGCTTGTGTAGGTAATTGAATCATCTTCATCAACTGAATTTGTTGAGGAGATAATTTTTGAAGTAATTTAAAATTTAAACTTTGTTTAAGCATTCACTATTTTGAATATGGTTTTGGTTAAAAATACAAAAAAACTAGCTATTAAAAATGTTATTTTTTAAATCTAAAACTCTGCATTTTGTGGTGTACGAGGATAAGGAATTACATCGCGTATATTTCCCATTCCAGTTGTAAATTGAACTAAACGTTCAAAACCAAGTCCAAAACCACTATGTACAGCTGTTCCAAATTTACGAGTGTCTAAATACCACCATAATTCTTTCTCGTCAATATTTAATTCGGCAATTTTTTGCATTAAAACATCTAAACGTTCTTCACGTTGGCTTCCTCCAACGATTTCACCAATTCCAGGGAATAAAACATCCATTGCTCGTACCGTTTTACCATCATCATTTAAACGCATATAAAATGCTTTGATATTTGCTGGATAATCAAATAAAATTACTGGACATTTAAAGTGTTTTTCAACTAAATAACGTTCGTGTTCACTTTGTAAATCGGCTCCCCATTCGTTAATTAAATATTGAAATTTTTTCTTTTTGTTAGGTTTGCAATTTCTTAAAATATCAATTGCTTCTGTATAACTAACACGCTTAAAATTGTTGTCAACAACAAAGTTTAGCTTTTCTAACAACGACATTTCATTACGCTCAATAGTTGGTTTCGTTTTATCTTCTTGCGTTAATCTATTATCTAAAAAAGCCAAATCGTCTTTACAGTTCTGTAAAACATAAGATATAACCGATTTAATAAAATCTTCAGATAAATCCATATTATCATCTAAATTATTAAAAGCTACTTCTGGTTCAATCATCCAAAATTCAGATAAGTGACGTGTAGTGTTTGAGTTTTCAGCTCTAAAAGTTGGACCAAATGTGTAAACCTTACCTAAAGCCATTGCATAGGTTTCAGCTTCTAACTGACCAGAAACGGTTAAATTTGTTTCTTTTCCGAAGAAATCTTTAGATCTATCAATAGTTCCTTCTTCAGTTTTTGGGAGGTTTTCAGCATCTAATGTAGTAACATTAAACATTTCACCAGCACCTTCAGCATCAGATCCTGTAATTATTGGTGCATGAAAATTATAAAATCCGTTTTCAGTAAAATATTTGTGAACTGCAAATGAAAGTGCTGAACGTAAACGCATCACTGCACTAAAAGTATTTGTTCTAATTCTTAAGTGTGCATTCTCACGTAAAAACTCAAAGCTGTGTTTTTTTGGTTGAATTGGGTATTCTTCAGGATTTGAATCTCCTAAAATTTCTATTTCAGAAACTTTAATTTCAACAGTTTGTCCTTTACCTTGACTTTCAATTAAAGTTCCTTTTACTGAAACTGCAGCACCTGTAGTAATACGTTTTAAAATACTTTCATCAGTATTTTCAAAATCAACTACACATTGAATATTATTTATAGTTGAACCATCATTTAAAGCAATAAAACGGTTTGCTCTAAATGTTCTAACCCAACCTTTTAAGGTTACTTCTTGTAAAAATTTATCTGAACTTAAAAGTTCAGCTACATTAGTTCTTTTCATTTTCTAAATTTTAAGAGTTGCAAAGATACATGAACAATTGATTCTTAAGTATCAATAAAGGTGAAACCTTTACAATTTATTTGTCACCATTATCATCTTTAGTAGTTAAAATATCGAGAGTTGGCTCTTTAAAAGTTTCTTTATTTGCAATATTTTTTTCTAAAGAAAGTAATAAAGCTGGTAAAAGCAACAGGTTAGATGACATAGCAAAAAGCAATGTAATAGAAACCAAACCACCTAAGGCAATTGTACCACCAAAACTAGAAACTGTAAAAACTAAAAATCCAAAAAATAGTACAATTGAAGTATAAAACATACTTACACCAGTTTCTCTTAACGCATTATAAACTGATTGTTTAATTCTCCAATTATTAGCTTTTAATTCTTGACGATATTTAGCTAAAAAGTGAATAGTATCATCTACCGAAATACCAAAAGCAATACTAAACACTAAAATGGTAGACGGTTTTATTGGAATACCTAGATATCCCATTAAACCTGCAGTAATTAATAAAGGGAATATATTTGGTATTAATGAAATTAAAATCATTCTAAATGAACGAAATAAAAATGCCATAAAAATTGCAATTAATAAGATGGCTAAGGATAGTGAAATTACTAAATTGTTAATTAAAAAGTTAGTTCCTTTTAAAAAGACCAATGCTTTTCCTGTCATAGTAACATTGTAATTTTCTTTAGGAAATTCTTTATCTATTTTTTGCTGTAAACGCTCTTCAATAAGACCCATTTTGTCTGTGCCAATATCTTTCATAAAGGTTGTAATACGTGCGTATTGACCTGTTGAATCGACAAAATTTTTCATTAAATCGTTGTTTGTTGAAGAGTTTTTAATGTATGATAAAATCCAATTTTTTTCTTGATTGGTAGGTAGCTGATAATATTTTGGGTTCCCTCCATAAAAAGCTTGTTTAGAGTATTTTACCAAATTTAAAACTGAAATTGATTTTGAAAGTTGTGGAATCTCATCAATAGTTTCATCTAATTTATTCATACGTTTAAGCGTAGAAAGTTTCATAACTCCTTTTTCAGCTTTGGTATCAATAATAATCTCTAAAGGCATAATACCTCCAAATTCTTCTTCAAAAAACACAATATCTTTAAAAAAGTCTTCTCCTTTAGGCATGTCTTCAATAATACTTCCTGAAACTTTAATTTGATAAATACCAATCATGCTTATAAAAATTAAAGCAATGGTAGTTATATACACCATAATTCTATGGTTTCTTACTATGTTTTCCATCCATTTAACAATAGCATCAATCCATTTACGCTCAAGATGTTTCAAATGTTTTTCTTTTGGTAATGGCATAAAACTATAAATAATAGGTATAATTAATAATGCCAGAACAAATATTCCTAAAATATTAATGGAGGCTATAGTACCAAACTCTCTTAAAAGCTGACTCTTAGTAAAAATAAATGTTGCGAAACCAACTGCTGTGGTTACATTTGTCATTAAAGTTGCATTCCCAATTTTAGTAATAACACGTTGTAATGATTTTGCTTGGTTACCGTGTTTTTTAACTTCTTGCTGGTATTTATTTATTAAAAATATGGCATTTGGAACACCAATTACAATAATTAATGGCGGAATTAACGCCATTAAAACTGTGATTTCATATCTAAAAAGACCTATAAATCCAAAAGCCCAAACAACACCAATACTAACTACTAAAAGTGTAATAAAAGTGGCTCTTATTGAACGAAAAAAGAAGAAGAAAATTAATGCGGTAACACCTAAAGCTAAACCTACAAAAAGTCCAATTTCATCAATAATATTTTGAGCGTTCATGGTACGTATATAAGGCATACCAGAAACTCTGATGTCTATATCATTCTCTTTTTCAAATTGCTCAATAGTTGGATTTAATGTATCAAAAACAAAATCTTTACGAGCAGCAGTATTTACAATATCCTTTTTTAAATAAACAACCGTTCTAATAGTTCCAGTTTTTTTATTGAATAAAAAATCATCAAAAAATGGAAGGTTTTCAAATAACTCGGTTTTAATTTTTAAAACATCTTCAATAGTTTCAGGTGTTTTATTGTATAATGGTTCAACATCAAACCTTTCTGCTTTGTTATTTTTCTTTAATTTTTTTATATCTCCAACAGCAACTGTAAAATCTACTTCAGATAAACTGTTTAATTTTTTTGAAAGGTTATTCCAAGCATTAAATTTATTTGGAGTAAATATTGTAGAGTCGTTTGTAGCTAAAATGATTAGATTTCCTTCTTCACCAAAAAGTTCTAAAAACTTATCGTATTCAACATTAATTTCATGATTTTTAGGTAATAAATTAGCTTCTGTATAAGAGAAGCGCATGTGCTGCATTTGCGAAGCTAAGAAGTACGTGAAAGCTGCTACTAAAACAAGTATTATATACCTTCTTTTTAAGATTACTCTAGAAACTTGAGTCCAAAAATCCATTCAAAAGTTTTTTGCAAAGGTAAAAAAATAGTTGAGCTTTTAGCAGGTAGATTTTTAAAATCCTAATCTTAGTTTATAGGTTAATTTTAAAGCTAAATTATCACTCCATTCAGGATTTTTATAAGTACCATATCTATAAAAAGCACTTAACCCAAAACCTTTAAAAAGACTATTAAATTCTAAACCACTTTCAATATATCCTTTTTTTAAACTTTTAAATTCTAATCCTGTTTGGTAAGTAGCATTATCAATATTTCCAATTGCAGCTCTAGTAACTAAAGTTAACTGTGGCTTAAATTTGTTAGTTATTTTAAATGATTTTATTTCGTGTTTTAGATGAATTGCTGCAAACCTATCGGAAATAAATTCGTTATAACCCATAGTTTCAAAACTATTTTTACCAGCAAGAGTTATTCGTTTTCTCCAAGGGTTTTTAAAAGTATAATTTGGTGTTGAATTGTATAAATGTGAAATTGGGGCATTACCAAAAACAATTCCTCCTTCAGCTAAAATATGAGTAGTTGCTTTTCTAAGACGTTTTATTTTATGTAAAACTCTAAAATTTAGTTGTGTAAAGTCAAAATCACTATCTAAAATATTTTCAAAACTTTTTGTTAGCTGAAATGTAAATTGTGGGAATTCATTTTTAATGCGTAATTTTCCTAAAGGAGAATTCATATATTCACTTTTAGGGTTGTATTGAAAGCCTAATGTAGCTGTTGATAATTTATATTCAGATAAATTTTTTGTTGATGACACAAATTGATAATCAAATAAAGGCTTATAATCACCAGCACTAAATTGAAGTTTTGCTTCTAAGTTTGGTTGAATATCATGTTTTAGATAGGTGCTTATGGTTTTATAATTGTAAAACTTACTAATATTTAAATTTCGAGGGTTTATTGGTGAAAAAGAAGTGTTTTCAGCTATAAAATCTAAAGCAGCAGCTTCTTTTATGTCGTTTGTGTAATTAGCACCAAACCAAGTGTTTGTTTCTTTATTTAATCGGGTTGAAGCTCCAAAACTATATTTAAAATCTTCATCTTTTGTTCCGTAAGCTATGTAAGATGCTATTTTATATTTAGAAGAGAAGTTATTATTTGTGATACCTCCAAAACCAACCCGTAAACCTTCGTAATTATTTAGGTTAATAATTTTACCAAGATCAAGATTTATGTATTTTGTTGGGTAGTAGCCTTTTAAAATATTACGTGCTAAATTTATTTTTTTCTCTACACCTTCTTTTTTCGCTAAACTATCTAAAGTTTTATATGTTTTTTTACCACGAGTAGTTAAAGAATCAGTTCTAAATTTGTTCCAAAAGTCTTCCTTTTGTTTATGCGCATCATCATTAAATTGCATTGTTGATGCAGATTTTTTTACAACAACAGGAGTGTTTATTTTAATGTTAGAGTTAACAGATTTTGAAATGAAATAAGTCACATCACTCGCATTATTTTTACGAGTATTAACTATGGTATCGTTTTCTCTACTTTTATTAAACTTAACAGTACCACCAAACAAAGAAATATTTTCATTATTTTCTCCTTTTTTAAGCACAATATTCATATTGGTAGGAAACCAAGTTTTGTATTCCTTTATGTAATTATAATTTTGAGTAGCTTTTATATTCACAATTCCTTTTAATTCGGCAATAGCTTTTGTAATTGCAAAACTTTTAGTGTCAACATATAAAACGCCTTCAATTCCCAAAATTTCTTTCTTTTCTTTTGGTTTGAAATAAATCAGCATAGAATTCCCATTTTCAGTATCAACAGTATCTAATATTTTATAATTGTATTGTTTTAAGGCTTTGTTAGCTATTGGGTTTGTGTATTTTGTACCAGCAATTGTGTATACTTCATTGTAAAAAGAGAAATCTTGAAATGTAATAGCTAATAATTCATAAATTGGTTGTTGTAAACCCGCCATTCTTGACGCTAAAATAATTTCTTTTTTCTTCTTCCCTTTTTGAAATTGAAATTCAGAAACTTTTTCAGAAATATATATATGTTGTTTGTCTATTTCTTTTTTGAATTTGTAATTTGAAGAATCTAGCTTCTTAAATTTTTTTGAACCGTCTTTAATAACAAAAACAGAATCTACTTTTCCATTTATTGAATCTGGATTTGCAGTGACTAATATTTTATTGTAAGTATTAAATTTGAATGAATTTAGAGATTTTTCAATGTTGTTTTTTGGTTTGTTTTTAATGGTGTTTCTAATAATTTGAAGCGCAGGATTTTCTTTTGCAGTAATTAAAACTTCGTTTAAATTTTCAACTGAAGTTTTAAGTTTTACACGTACAAATTTATCATTTTCATTTATTGAAACTGATACAGACTCGTATCCAACATAAGAAACTGTAATTTGTTGAAATGAATTTTTGGTCTTAATATTAAATTCGCCATCTAAATCGGTTAAAGTTCCAAAATTAGTATTGGTTACAATTGAAGCAAATGGAAGTGGTTTTTTGGTTTTACTATCTATTACAATTCCTTGAATTTTAGTTTGCGAAACTGCTAAAAAAGGGATTATAAATACTAGTAAAAGTAATTTTCTCATTTGTAAATTTTTCTAAGCCTGACAAATATAACTTAATTCAAAAGTAAAAGAATAAAGTAGCTTTTTCATTTATGATAAATTTAACGATAAAAGATTCAGAATTAGTATTAAACATGAATTCCATTATGTCCGTTTGATTCATGATACCAAGAAAGTCCTAAAAGTAAAATAGCAACTACACAAGAGCCAATAAGTACTACAAAACCACCACCCCAATTCCATTTATCTACAACAGCACCCATTGCAATATTTGCAAATAAAGCACCACCTAAATAACCAAATAAACCAGTTAAACCAGCAGCAGTTCCTGCAGCTTTTTTAGGAACTAAATCCAATGCGTGTACACCAATTAACATTACAGGGCCATAAATTAAAAAGCCTATAAATATTAAAGCAATTGAGTTTGCGAGTATAGATTCACTTGTCCAATACATAAATAAAGAAACCATTACCAATAACATATAAATAATACTTACAGGCGCTCTTTTTCCTTTGAAAACTTTATCGCTTAAATATCCACATAGTAAAGTTCCTGAAATACCAGCCCATTCATAGGCAAAATAAGCCCAACCAGATTCTTGAATTGAAAAACCTTTACTCTCTTCTAAATATAAAGGCGCCCAATCCAACACGCCATAACGCACCAAATAAACAAAAGCATTGGCAAATGCAATTGACCATAATAGTTTGTTTTTAAAAATGTATTTGAAGAAAATTTCTTTAGCAGACATTTCTTGTTCAAACTTTTTAGAATAGGAATCAGGGTAATCATTTTTATATTTTTCAATATTTGGAAGCCCACAAGATTGTGGGGTATCTCGTAGCAAAAACCAAGTAATTAATGCCACAGCTAAAGCTATAAAGCCAGGAAAATATAATTTAGCATGCCAATCGGCAAAAATAGCAACACCTAAAATTGCAAGCGGACCAATAATACCACCGCCAACATTATGAGCCACATTCCAAATAGACATTTTTGTTCCACGTTCTCTAATTGAAAACCAGTGAACCATAACTCTACCACTTGCTGGCCAACCCATTCCTTGAAACCAACCATTCATCATTAATAAAACAAACATAATGATGATTGATGAAGTAGCAACAGGTACTATTCCCATAAATATCATGGTAAAAGCTGATAATAATAAGCCCGTTGTCATAAAATTACGAGCGTTACTTCTGTCTGAAACATTTCCCATAATAAATTTACTCAACCCATAAGCGATTGAAACACCCGATAATGCAAAACCTAATTGAGTTTTAGAATAACCTAAGTCAACTAAATTGGGCATAGCCAATGAAAATACTTTTCTTACCAAATAATAACCTGCATAACCAATAAAAATTCCTAAAAAAACTTGTAACCTTAAGCGTTTGTATGTTGAATCAATTTTGTCAGAAGCTATTAGCTCTTTATGAGGAGCAGGTTTGAAAAATTTTATCATAATTTTAATTGGTTAGTTTAGTATGTAATTTTTTGCAATGTTGTTAAATTTTTTAACTTGATTTTCTTCCCATTCTTTAGTGTAACAAAATTCTTTTGCGAGTAATTTAGCAACTTCTGGCGCAATTCTAATACTTTCTTTTGCATCTAAAAACAACGCTCTAGTTCTTCGAGCTAAAATATCTTCAACAGTTCTTGCCATTTCATAACGTGCTCCCCAAATAACTTGTGCTTTAATTATTTTTAAAGACTCACTTAAATAACCTTCTAAATTTTCAGATTTAGCTAATTCTAGCACTTTTTCTTCGTCACTCCCATATACATATAAAGGATTGTTGTAATTTGTTGTTTCCCTATAACCGTGAATTTTTAAGTTTTCGGTATTGGATTGTGTTTGTTTGAAATTACTATTTTTAATTAATTTGTTAATTACATCTTCAGCCATTTTACGATATGTCGTCCATTTACCACCAGTAATTGTTAGCATTCCAGAATTTGAAATTATAATTTTGTGGCTACGTGAAATTTCTTTGGTTTTTAAACTTCCTTCTTTAGGAGCGGCTAATGGTCTTAAACCAGCAAAAACACTTTTCACATCAGTTCGTTTGGGTTGTTTTGCTAAAAATCTTCCTGCAGTTTCTAAAATAAAGTTTATTTCTTCTTCTAATGCTA
>Ga0209121_10006061_pt1 | contig 10741 bp, 9 predicted proteins | sample Cruoilmetagenom3_FD_187292 | JGI IMG/M metagenome (GOLD analysis project Ga0209121, IMG submission 187292) | Oil polluted marine microbial communities from Coal Oil Point, Santa Barbara, California, USA - Sample 3 (SPAdes) (version 2) | ecosystem: Environmental > Aquatic > Marine > Oil seeps ...
TGTCGGACGGAATTAAGCCCCGCCTCGAAACTCGAAACTTTAAACTATCAGTTTCACCGCTTCCTGAGCGAAATATGTAATGATAATATCCGCCCCCGCCCTCTTGATCGAAATCAGGGATTCCATCATGGCCTTTTCGCCATCAAGCCATCCAAGATTTGCCGCCGCCTTGATCATGGAAAATTCACCACTTACGTTGTAGGCCGCAAGAGGTAAATCGAATTCCTCCTTTGCCCTGCGTATAATGTCGAGATACGGCAGTGCGGGTTTAACCATAATAATATCGGCCCCCTCCTCGACATCGAGTGTTATTTCCCTGATGGCTTCGTCACTGTTTGGAGGATCCATCTGATAGGCCTTTCTATCTCCAAACTGGGGGGCACTTTCGGCAGCTTCCCGAAAAGGACCGTAAAAAGAGGATGCATACTTGGCTGAATACGCCATGATCGGGAGTGTTTCATAATCTGCATCATCAAGGGCCTCCCGGATCACAACGACCTGGCCATCCATCATTCCTGAAGGAGCCACCATATCGGCACCGGCCTTTGCCTGGGACACCGCCGTCTCCGCAAGAACCTCAAGAGTGGAATCATTATCCACCTCATCACCCTCAAGCATTCCGCAATGACCGTGGCTTGTATACTCACAAAGGCACAAATCGGTGATTACCAGGATATCGGGAACCTTATCCTTGATTTCTCTTACGGCACTCTGTATAATTCCATCCTTCGCAAAGGCTCCCGAAGCCGTTTCATCCTTTTTCTCGGGAATGCCGAAAAGGAGAACGGCAGGGATACCCATATCTTTTGTCTTTTGCACCTCTTTCACCAGATAATCAACGGACATCTGAAAATTTCCCGGCATGGAAGCTATCGGCTTCTTGACATCTTTTCCAAACGTCACAAAAAGAGGATAAACAAGATCATCAACGGACAGTCTGGTCTCCCTGATCATCCTTCTGAAATTTTCGTTTTTTCGTAATCTCCTTGATCGATAGTCAGGATATTGCATGGGTTTCTCTCCCCCTTCTCTTTTTTTCCTTTAACCTTTAGCCTATTTCTCCATCTGTCAGATAACAGGCCGGGTCAGGAGCCCATATATCACCGGAAACGGCTTCGGCCCTTGCCCGGAAATTTCCTCCGCATACGTCGAGCCAGCGGCATGTGGCACATCTTCCCTTCACGTGAGATCTTTTATCTTTTAACTGCACCATCAATTCATTAGTAGTGTCCAGCCAGATTTCGCTGAAGGGGCGTTTCCTGACGTTTCCGAAAGAGATGTTTCTCCAGAACTGGTCTGCGTGAACCTCACCATCCCAGCTCACACAACCGATACCGTTTCCGGAACTGTTCCCCGCGTTCATTTTGAGGAGTTCAAGGACTTCCGCCGCCCTCTCCGGGTCTTCCCTTAACATGCGTAAGTATACATAGGGCCCGTCGGCATGGTTATCCACGGTGAGTATCTCCTTTTGCATTCCACGGTTAAAAAGATCTCGCGTCCTGTCCATGATAACATCTACAACTTTTCTTGTTTCATCGTGAGAGAGATCTTCTTCAATCAACGCAGAACCGCGTCCGGAATAAACGAAATGATAGAAACACGCCCGGGGGATGTCTTCCCTTTCAATAAGATCAAAAATAGAAGGGATTTCAGAAAAATTTCTCTTGCTTATGGTAAAGCGAACCCCAACCTTTATCCCTGCATCCCGACAGATCCTGATTCCATTCATGGAAGCATTAAAAGCCCCCTTAACCCCTCTAAACCTGTCATGTACCTCCTTCATCCCATCTATACTCACACCAACGTAGGAAAGACCGATTTTACTGAAGATTGCGGCTTTCTCCTTCGTAATGAGTGTGCCGTTTGTCGAAATTACTGCCCGCATCCCCTTATCCACGGCGAACTGGACAAGCTCGGGAAGATCTTTTCTGGTTAGCGGTTCCCCACCTGAAAAAAGAATGACAGGACAACCGAACGAGGCGAGATCGGATATCAATCTTTTACCTTCATCCGTATTTAACTCATCACTGTATTGAATATTCTGAGAATTGGAATAACAGTGTACACATTTCAGGTTGCATCTCCTCGTCGCGTTCCAGACCACGACGGGACGCTTATCCTTTGAAAACTGTAGGAGGTGGGAAGGAAGTTTCCCCGATTCCGCACCGTAGCGCAGGACATCCGAAGGTTCAACGCCACCACAGTATAATTTAGAAATCCCGATCATTTTTCACCCTCAATTTTTCATTTTTCACTCTCAAACGCATCGATAATTGCATTAACCAGGCCGGAAATGACATAGGGCCCCTGCATGATATCAACTTCCAGGCCGGCCTTTCTTGCCGCATCCAATGTCACCGGCCCTATACATGCAATTTTGATATGTTCCGGAAGTATTGTATCCTTCCCGATTATATTTATAAAATTAGCCACCGTTGACGGGCTTGTAAAGGTAATCACATCGACTTTGTTCCGACCCATCATTTCATCAAACTCCGCCTTATTCTTTCCCGAATTGACCGTCCGATAAGCCGTTACCACATCGACATGTGCACCCAATTTCGAAAGACCCCGGGGGATAACATCTCTGGCAATTTCAGCCCTGGGCAGAAGCACATTCTTCCCCTGCATTTCCTTTCCCCTGAATGCATCCACAACACTTTCAGAAATATATTCATCAGGTACAAGGTCAACTTTAACGCCCAGCATCTCTATGGCAGAGGCGGTTGCGGGACCGATTGTACATATTTTAATCCCTTTGAGATCTCGTATGTCCCTCCCCAATTCCAGGAAACGCTGGAAAAAGAACTTCACTCCATTTGCACTGGTAAATACAACCCATTTATATCTCTCAATATTTTCGATCGTCCGATCCAGGTCATCGAAACTATCAGGCGGAACGATTTTGATTGTTGGAAATGGAATGACCCTCGCCCCCTCTTCATATAAAAGGGACGAAGATTCCTCCGACTGTTCCTCCGGCCTTGTAATTACGATTCCTTTTCCAAAAAGGGGTTTTTTTTCAAACCAGCTCAGATATTCTCTTAATTTGACTACATCCCCAACGATAAATATGGCGGGTGGTAAAAAGTTTTTTTCCTCTGCCAATTTCGCTATACTGCTCAGCGTTCCGGCCAATGTTTCCTGATCGGAAGTTGTCCCCCACCTGACCAGGGCAACAGGCGTACCGGGATTTCTCCCATTTTTTATCAGATTTGCCACAATATGGGACAGGTTCTTTATCCCCATCAGGAATACAATGGTACCAACGGCAGATATATTCTCCCAATCAATATTGCTCTTGCCCTTCGTCGGATCTTCATGCCCTGTCACAAAGGTAACGGAAGACGCATATTTTCGATGGGTCAGGGGAATGCCGGCATAGGCAGGAACAGCTATGGCCGAAGTGACGCCGGGGATTATCTCAAACGGTATTTCCGCCTTTGAGAGAACCTCCGCTTCTTCACCTCCCCTTCCAAAGATAAAGGGATCACCACCCTTGAGCCTGGCAACGATATTCCCCTCCGATGCCTCTTTCACAAGAATCTGATTAAGATTATCCTGAGACACCGTATGATCGCCGCCCTTCTTCCCGACGTAGATCAAACGGGCGTCTTTCTTTGTATATTTCAGAATATCTATGGAAACGAGATAATCATAGACAACCACATCGGATCTTTTGAGACATTCCACCGCGCGAATCGTTATGAGGCCCGGGTCACCCGGCCCCGCACCGATAATGTAAACCTTGCCCTGTTTTTTCATATCAGCATGAATTCTTTTCTTAATTTACCGCAGAGACCGCAAAGATCACAGAAACTTCAATTTATGTTTTCTTTGCGTTCTCCGCATGCTCTGCGGTGAAAAGTTATGAACTGTATATCTCCTCCAGTATCTCACGACCACCTCTCGACCATATATTTTCGGCCAGCCGCTTCCCTAATTCCTCCCAGTCTTCACTGCTTCCCCTGACTTCATCTGCTATAATGACTCTTCCATCAAGACTCCCTGCAAGGCCTCTTAAAACCAATTCGTTTCCCTGTTTTTTCCCATAGGCAGCTATTGGTACCTGACAACCCCCTCCCAGTTCCTTCAAAAAAGTCCTCTCGGCCATGACTTCAATCGAGGACGATCTGTGATTGAGAAAAGAGACCAGGTCTTTCATTTTTTCATCATCCCTCCGAAATTCTATACCGAGTGCACCCTGCCCCGGAGAAGGCATCATCAACTCCACAGGAATATATTGAGATACACGTTCCTCCCACCCCATACGTTTCATCCCGGCCGCCGCAACTACCACACCATCAAGGTTATCCGTTTTTATTTTTTTGATCCTCGTATCCAAATTGCCCCTGATAGAAACAACTTCGACATCCGGCATTAAATTCCGTAACTGCAATCCCCTTCTCAGGGAGCCTGTACCTATCCGGGCATCTTTTGGGAGGTCTTCTATTTTTTTATCTCCTCTCGATATCAAAACATCTCTGGGATCTTCTCTTTCGGTTACAATCCCTATCTCCAGCTCCTCTGGAAGTTCCACAGGGACATCTTTCATGCTGTGTACGGCAATCCCGATGTCGCCTTTCAGGAGCGCCTCTTCAATCTCTTTAACAAAAACACCCTTACCACCAATACTGGTCAGGGAAACATTTTGCATCCTGTCTCCCCTTGTCTTGATTACAAAAATCTCTATAACCATATCGGGATGCCTCGCTTTTAATCTATCGGCCACCCAATTTGCCTGTCTCAACGCCAGATCGCTTCCACGTGTTCCTATTTTTAATATCTTCCCCCTACTCATCATCATCATCCAACCTGAACAATCTTCTGATAGCCGCTACGTAAGGAGCGGGATCATTTTCTTGACTTTCCTCTTTTAGCCCTGTTATCGGATCGTGGAGTATCTTGTTTGATACAGAAGAAATCAGGACTTTTATATCCTCTTTCTCCTTTTCACTTAGATTCCTTATCCAGGAAGACGACCTCTCCAGTTCACCCTCAATAATACTTTCCACTTTTTCCCGGAGAGAAACGATGGTTGGAACAACTTCCAGTGTCTTGAACCATCCAGAAAATTTTAGAACCTCTTCATCAATAATTGTCTCCGCTTTTTCGGCCTCTTTCATCCGGTTATTTATGTTTTCATCAACGATTTCCTGTAGGTTATCGATATTATAAAGATATACATTGTCAATGGTACCTACCTCAGGATCGATATCCCTCGGTACTGCTATGTCAATCAGAAACATCAATTTGTTCTTACGTCTCCGTAAGGCGGAGGTAATCATTTCCTTTCTGACTACATGGCCAGGAGCACCTGTAGAACTGATTACAATATCAACTTCCTGAAATTTTTCTTTGAGAAGATTAAAATCTACCGGTGTCCCATGAAACTCACCCGCCAGTTTCACAGCACGTCCATAGGTTCTATTGGCCACTACAATTCCGGAAACCCCATTGTTCATTAAATGCCTCGCTGCAAGCTCCGACATTTCACCGGCACCGATAAGGAGGATGGTTTTCCCTTTAAGATTACCGAATATCTTTTTCGCCAGCTTGACCGCCGCAAAGCTTACCGAAACCGCATTGCTGGCAATGCCGGTCTCAGTCCTTACCCTCTTTGCAACACGGAAGGCATGGTGAAGTAACTTGTTCAGTATAACCCCTGAAGAGTTATTTTCCACACAGCAGTGGTAGGCATCCTTGACCTGTCCCAGTATTTGCGGTTCACCCATGACCATGGAATCGATACTCGAGGCCACCCGGAAAAGATGCCTCACCGCATCATCGCTATAATAAACATAAAGGCATTTTCCCATCTCCTCCGGAGAGAGATTACCACGGGCAAAAATAACAGCTTTCAGGTTTTCCACGGCAGAATGAATATCAACAACATTTGCCAGCACCTCCACCCTGTTGCAGGTGGAAAGAAACATACCTTCCTTTATCTGCGAAATTTCCATAATCTCCGTCAAAGGCATATCGTGATCCTCGCAGTTAAGGGAAAGCCTCTCTCTTATTTCCACGGGGGCGGTTTTATGATTTATTCCTATCAATATAATGTTCATTAGTACAAAAATAGAATTCAGAATTCAGGAGTCAGAATAAAGAGATTACATTAATTATATATTCCGATTCCCTTCTGAATTCTGGATTCTGGCTCCTGAAATCTGTTCTTATATAAACCTGTGGGACGTTATAAAGAACACGTTTGCACCAACAAAAGCAAAAAGTAGAATCAAAAAGGCAACAATGGAAAAAAAGGCTACTTTTCTGCCCTTCCATCCTATAGCAAGTCTTTGATGCAACAAGATGGCATAAAAACCCCAGACAATTAACGTCCATACCTGCTTTGGATCCCACTGCCAGTGACTACCCCAAACGGTTCGCGCCCAGATCGATCCAGCAATAACTCCCAGCGTAAGCAAAGGAAATCCCCAGAGGAGACAGATGTGATTTATCCTGTCCAGATCTCGAAGGGGAGGAAGGAGTCTGCTGAAACCACTAACTTTCTTGCTCTTAATAAAACGATCCTGAATCAGATACATGGCACCGGCCAGGCAGGCCAGGGTGAAAAGGGCTTCACCCGATATAGACAATATTATATGAACCGGCACCCAATACCCCTCTAATATAGCCGGCATGGAAACACCTTCTCCCAACCGTATCGATGCTACCATCATAAGCAGGAAAGCAACGGGTGATACAAAAGCACCGAGCACCCTGGTTTTTGTCTTAACCTGAAAGGCAAGATAAACACCCGAGATCGCCCAGGCAAAAAAGGAAAGGGAGTTATACAAATTGACAAATGGACTATGTCCGGTCTCTACGCACCGAAAAAGAAAAGAAGCCGCATGTAAAATAAAAGCTGAAAAAAAGATCCATGTAGAAATCCTGGCCACGAGAACCCTCTTGACCAAAAGAGATGAAATGTACCCCAGGGTACTTATAAGATAAGCGAAAAGGGCGGTTTTGAAAAATAAAATATCCATTGTTGTTTTTCTTTATTTCCGGAGGTTATACTTTGCCATTTTAAGATGAAGTCCTCTTCTGCTAAGACCGAGCTGCATCGCTGCCTTTGTTATATTACCGTTACATTCCTTCAGAACTTTGATAATCATTTGTTTTTCTATTTCTTCCGTCTTGCCTTTAATAATATCCTTAAAGGATTTTTTCTTACCTTTAAACGGGAGAATTGATACCGTCTCATCGTGAGACTTAAACTCTGCAGGTATATCTTCTATGGTAATACTGTCTCCTCCGGCCATCAACACAAGTCTTTCTGTCAGATTCTCCAGTTCCCTGATATTCCCGGGCCAGCTATAATTGAGGAATAATTTTCTTACCCCCGAATCAACATGTTTAACATTTCGATTAAGCTTTTTATTAAATTTTTCGACAAAATAATCGGCCAGAGAGTCAATGTCTTCCTTTCTTTCTCTCAATGAGGGAAGATGAATAGGCAGGACATTTAGCCTGTAATAGAGATCATCCCTGAATCTTCCCTCATCGACGTCCTTGAGGAGATCCCTGTTTGTAGCTGTAACCAACCTCACATCTACCTTTATTGTCTGGAGCCCCCCCACCCTTTCAAACTCGTGATCCTGTATCACCCTGAGGAGTTTTACCTGCATCTCCTTGGGAATATCACCCACCTCATCAAGAAACAGGGTCCCCTTATGGGCAAGTTCAAATCTTCCCGGTTTCCTTGAGACTGCACCTGTAAAAGCCCCCCTTTCATAGCCGAAAAGTTCGCTCTCTATCAGATTCTCCGAGATGGCGGAACAGTTGATCTTAATAAACGGATTGTTTTTACGTGGACTGCTCCTATGGATTGCATTGGCAATAAGTTCCTTCCCTGTACCCGTTTCTCCTGTAATAAGAATCGTAGTAGTAGTGGGTGCTACTCTTTTAATCATATCGAATATTTCAGCCATGCCTTTGTCATGGCCTATGATATCATACCGGTCTGTTTCATCGGGACTCAAAACCACTTCATCTTCACTAAACATCCTGGTTTTGAATGCCTTATTGATAACGTTTTTCAGATCATCCTGCTCAAAGGGTTTGGTGATGTAATCAAATGCCCCCTTTTTAAGGGCATCCACCGCTGTGTCTATCGTGCCGTGAGCGGTAATAATAATAACCGGTGTGGAGGGGTAATTCCTGACCACCTTTTCCAGAAGACCCATGCCACCAAGCCCGGGCATTTTGAGGTCCGTTACAACTACTGCAACATCATTATTCTTAAGTACATTAAGAGCCTCAATGCCATCAGAGGCTGTGGCAACTTCATAGTTTTCCTTTTCGAGCATGGCCTTTAAAACCAGCCGCATATTTAATTCATCATCAACAACTAAAATTTTCTGCATAACGTATTAAACTTATTATGTGGTATCATTGCTGTCAAGATTATTCCCTTTTTTGTCTGTTTTACTACCAGTACATTGGTAATATGCTGGTCTGAATTATATAAGCAAGTCCGATGTAGTGCAGGGCTTTAGCCTTGCCTTATCCTTATATAAAATACTGTGCTCTTTCCCGGATATGACCTTGCCTCAATGTGGCCACCATGCTTTGTGATAATTCTCTGGCAGATAGAGAGGCCAAGTCCTGTTCCCTTTTCCCTGGTTGTGAAAAAGGGTTTGAATACATTTTTTATGTCTTCCTTATTGATTCCTCTACCGGTATCCCGGATAGCAATCTCTACAATTTCGCCATCTTCTTTTTCAATCTTTGATGTAGTGAAACTCAAAGTCCCCCCTTCAGGCATCGCTTCAATCCCATTGTATGCAATATTAAGGAAAACCTGCATTAGTTGTTCCCCATCTACATTTATCTCCGGCAGGTCGGATGAAAGGTCCTTTCTGATGATAATCTTATCTGACAGATTGTCTGCTTTGATCAGGGCAGTAGTTTTTTCTATAATATGATTGATGTTTTGCTTTTTTGCGTTGATAGTATAAGGCTTAGCGTAATTGAGGAATTGTGAAACGACATTACTCAGCCGATCTACCTCTTCTATGATAACATCGAAAAGTTTTCGGTTCTCCGCAGTATCAGCTTCTGATCCCAGGTACTGTGCGGCCCCTTTGATAGAACCGAGAGGGTTTCTAATCTCATGAGCAAGACCGGTTGCCATCTCTTCCAGAAGCACTGACTTTTCGCTCTCCAGTTTTTCATCGATAGTATAAAGAGATGTGAAGACATCCCTGCCTTCAAAGAAAAAGTAACTAACGATTTTTTTCAGGATCAGTTTGACGGGATCGATAAAGATGACGATTATGAAAGATGTCATTAAAATAATGTTGATAGGGGGTAGCCCTGAATCTCCTCCAAATAAGCCGGCAACCAGGTAAAATACGATTGCTGCAAACAATATAAGAACAAAAATAATAAGAGCTCTGGCCATGATTTCGTGAAATTCCGGGAGGTGTGGATAAGTAATAATAACCAGAGTGAAATAGATTAGTGCAGCTATCGCAATATTGGACAGGGGAGGAAGTCCATAGCCATAATGATGAAATATATCAGAAATGCTCACGGCTGCTGCTATGGCACATGCGGTGGCTACATAAATCATCCTCTTTTTTTCTACACCCGGTACCTTTTCTTTTATAGAATTAAGAAGGGTTATGTAGCAGTAAACCATAGCAGAACCTATATACAGGTAAAGGACGGTATTCAAATGAGGCCACCTGTATAAAGGAGTAAAAAGTGCTACTACAATCAAGAAGCTGCAAAATGCAGTCGAAACTATGATCTTCTTAGGAAACGTTTTCTCAGTGATGAAAAACCGGTTGAAAAAAAACAGCAGTGGTGGGATTGAAAGAATCCCCAGATAGTCAATAATCTTCCAGAAATCAATATTAAAGATTCCATAAAAAAATGCCCCCGTCTTTTGTAAAAACAGGGCAAAACATAAAAGGGCAAAGGAGAGGTGGACAGATTTCTTCTTTTTTTTGATTAGAAGGGAAATCGAGATCGTAAGGCTAATCGCCGCTACGGCAAAAGTTTCCATAAAAGTTTTCGTGTCCGAAGACCAAATAAGATCTGTCTGCATGCTGACCGAGTGATGGCGTTTACAGCAAGGCAACACACAAGCAGTTAATTTTTCAAAGGGTATGATATCTGCAAATAAACAGTAAGTCAAGGAAGACGGCAAACTCCTTTTTTCGCAATATGACCTGCAATAGGGAAAGTAAGAGAAACAACAAAAAACAAACGTTTATATTGTGATTGGACAAGCCAGAGGAAAAAAGAAAGCCCCCATAGTAATTACATAAGGGGGCTTATAAGGGGGACCAAAACTACTTATAAAAAACTTAATCCTTTACTCTATAATTAACAACAACTGATCAACATCCACGGCATCTTTCTCTTTTACCGAAATTTCTTTTATCACCCCATCTACTGTAGCACAGATAGGATTTTCCATTTTCATTGCCTCAAGGATTAAGAGTTCATCATCCTCCTTCACTTCATCACCAGGTTTGACCAGAATTTCCATAATGTTTCCCGGCATTGGAGCAAGTATTTCTTCACTCATCTGTTTTCCTCCTTTAAGTTTTTTATCGAATTACCCCAAATATTTTATGGCAGGGGATTAAGCCCTATTATCTTAATAATGTTAAAAACAACCCGGCTGCCGATACCGTACCAATTACACCGGCGACATTGGGCCCCATCGCATGCATCAGAATAAAGTTACGTTTATCATACTTTGCGGCCACGACCTGCG
>Ga0209121_10006062_pt1 | contig 10739 bp, 9 predicted proteins | sample Cruoilmetagenom3_FD_187292 | JGI IMG/M metagenome (GOLD analysis project Ga0209121, IMG submission 187292) | Oil polluted marine microbial communities from Coal Oil Point, Santa Barbara, California, USA - Sample 3 (SPAdes) (version 2) | ecosystem: Environmental > Aquatic > Marine > Oil seeps ...
ATTGTCAAGTCATTTTGTCATCTATTATTTTTCCCTTGACTTTTTTTCTTTTTTATGTTATAATTCCTGCGGTTTTGTCTTTGAAAAAATTTACGAATAGACTATAGGGTGCACTTTTATGGGCGATATCTTATACGGTATAGAGAACAAGACATAACTCATTTTTAAGCCAGTTCATTGAAAATCTGTGAAATCCCTGCCTGTCATACGACCTGTATAGGCGGCAGGCAGGTGTGGCTATATTTTTGATCTTTGATATTTGATTTTTGATACCGGGAGGCAATGTGAAAAAAGTAGGCTACTTCGAGGGAACAGACTCAACATTACTCGCCACACTCGCGGTGGAAGGTATCGATACCCTCCCATTGGGAAATGGAGAAGACGGCTACGGCAAGTATATAGGACACATAACAAAGGGGGACAATATATCGCTCGTCGTGGGATATCTTCACAAGGTTGTCCCGCTCGCCGAGATGGGCACAAAGCCATCAGATATACTCTATTCCTGTACGATACACAAGATTCCGGTGGTGCTTCTCGCTCCAAAACAGCTCCACGAAAAGGCCAAAAGGGTCCTGGGAGATATTGCAGAGAAGGTAAAGCTCGTTGACCCCAAGGATGCACTGGAAGAGATAATGAATATCCTGAAATAGGCGATGTCACGAACGACACAGAGTTTCAACAGCAGACCCGCCCCACCGATCGGCGGGCTAGGCAGAGCGCCAAGAAGTTAGATTTCTCACAATACCGCTATGTTGAAAGGGAGGAACTATGGAAAAACTGAATCCATTCAAGATAGCACAGGAGCAGCTGGATAATACCGCAAAGTTGCTTGGACTGGATGAGGCAACCCATGCAATACTGCGAGAGCCTATGATGGAGTTCCATTTCACGATCCCCGTCAGGATGGACTCTGGTAAGGTCAAGGTCTTCAGGGGGTTCAGGGTTCAATACAATAATGCAAGGGGTCCCTGCAAGGGTGGTATAAGGTTTCATCCAGAGGAGACCATAGACACCGTCAGGGCACTTGCCGCCTGGATGACATGGAAGACGGCAGTGGTGAATATACCCCTGGGTGGAGGAAAGGGAGGGATTATTGTAGATCCGCAGAAACTTTCTGATCGAGAGAAGGAGAGATTGTGTCGCTCTTTTATGGCCGCTTTATGGAAAAATGTAGGGCCTTTTAAAGATGTTATGGCACCCGATGTTGGAACGACAGCCCAAATGATGGGGTGGATGATGGATGAATATTGCAAAATTCAGGGCGAATGTTGTCCCGGTATCATCACCGGTAAGCCGGTAGAGATGGGCGGGTCGCTTGGCAGAAAGGAAGCAACTGGATATGGAGTTATTATAACAATTAGAGAGGCGATAAAGCGACTTGGACTTCGCCCTCAGGAATGCACTGCTTCTATTATGGGATTCGGCAATGTGGGACAATCCGCTGCTATAAACTTTGTGCGTCATCTCGGCGGTAAAGTAATCGCTGTCTCCTGCTGGGACCACAAAGATACGACATCTTACACTTACAGCAAAAATCATGGTATTGACCCTGAATTTCTTGCCTCGATTACTGATCAGTACGGTAGTATCGACAAAGAAAAAGCAAAAGATGCTGGATATACTGTTGAGAATGGTGATGCATGGATTTCAAAAGATACTGACATTCTGATACCCGCAGCATTAGAAAACGCCGTTACTAAGGAAAATGTAGATAATATTAATAAAAGAGTAAAGATTATTGGAGAGGCAGCTAATGGTCCCACAACCCCTGAGGCGGACAAGGTACTATATAAGAGAGGTATATTTGTTGTGCCAGACTTTCTTGCAAATGCAGGTGGTGTCACAGTCTCCTATTTCGAACAGGTTCAGAATACCTATAACTTTTACTGGGAACTGAATGATGTTCAGCATATGCTTGACCAGAAGATGACGAAGGCGTTTGGCGATGTGTATGCGATGCACAAGGAGAAGAAGGTAGATATGCGCACAGCAGCATATCTCGTGGCGGTTGGAAGGGTTGTTGAGGCTATGAAATTGAGGGGCTGGGTGTAGAGTAGTCAAATCCCACATCTTCCGCCCGGAACGCCGGACCATCCTTACATACATATTTATATCCACTCTTCGTCCGGACGGCACAGGAGAGGCATACGCCATATCCGCAACCCATCCTCGCCTCGAGGGATAATATACAGTTAACCTTCCTGTGAGAATAGAACTCCTTTACCTTCTTAAGCATGAGAATTGGACCACAGGCAACAACGGTGAAACCGTCGGAAACATCGGGGAGGTAATCCGTTACAAGCCCCCTCTTGCCAATACTTCCATCCTCCGTCACAATCCTTAAGTCCGTGTTCGTTATTCGTTGTTCGTGTTCGTCTTCCCTCCCCCCTTCTCCCTCTTCTCTTTTCCCGCAATGACCCATTACCCCATTAACCCAATACCCCATCTCTCTTCTTTCTTCTCTCTTCCCTCTCTCTGTCGCGACTAGGAAGTCGCTCCTACCATACTCCATTTCTTCCACCGGAAGAATGCCATCCTTGTTCTTTGCCCCCATGGTCAGAAACCCACCTGCCTCTCTGTAGAGGAAATACAGTGGTGCAATACCCATTCCACCCGCTACAAGGTATAATTTCCCTTTACGGGGATTTATTAAAGATTCAAATGGATTACCGAGGGGCCCCAGTACATCTATTTGATCTCCTCCACTATATGTGGATAGGAGCTCTGTCCCGAGTCCTTTCACATTATAGAGTATTGCAAATCTATCTCCATCGGTGTAATGAACACTCATGGGACGCCTCAGGAGGGGATAATATCCACCACCGACCCTTATGTTTACAAACTGTCCCGGCATAGACTTCCTCGCAATTCTCTCCCCCTCAACAAGCATCCTGAAGATGAGTGGTGTAACACTCTTGTTCTCTATAATTTTTGCAATTGCCATTTTTATTTTGGGACGCAGATTAACGCTGATTGACACGATTTTTTTATTTCAAAGATTTTTACTTATCTGTGTTCATCTATGGTTGAAGTTTTTTTGACGCTGATTTACTTGGGTATACACTAATTGCTTTTATTTATCTTTTTTTTCTGCGTTTACCCCGTTAAATAGAACTGTTTTAAGAACGCTCAGATATTTTATCGTCGCATTATTTAACGGGGTGAATCTGCGTCCGAGTTCTAACAATATCTTTTCCGTATTTTTCCGTCATCTCTTCTATGTAAGCACCTTTTTCCTCTCTATTGTGTTTATAAGCGGCTTTTCCCGCATTCTCAATCCCCCCGTAATAAAATCTACTCCACAAGAACACAGTTATGAGAATCCCGTCGAGAGTGCGGTGATCGGTAAATGATTTAATGGCGAGTCCGCCAAAGAGCAAGTTGAGACCGAATGTAAAAAGACCGGGCAAGGGCTTTCCCGCATACACCTCTCCCATACCTGGAACTATAGAAGATAGGTTCTGTGCCTTTCGTATATCTTTTTTGGGTGGTGAATGTATATCATCCGCCACATCCTCCCTCCCTATTTCGTTAAATAAGGAGATTGACTCATCCCATTTTCCCTCCAAAAACTTCACCCACCCCATAAGTTCCCCATCTGCCATCCTCTTGCATTCGTATTCGGCAAGGGGATATTCGTTCATCAATATATAGGTCCTCACAAGTTCTCTGTCTTTTCCAAGGGATTCGAATATCCTTACTGCATTCTGGTATCTTCCGAGTTCTCTGTAACAAAGCGCCTTTTTATATTTCCACTCGTCACGAGGTGAGAAGAAATCGAGCCTCTCATACTCAATGAGTGCATTTTTATAATCTCCCCCGTCAAAAAGGCTATCGGCAATATTAAAAGAGCCCGTTAAAATTGCGACGAAAGAGAAGACTAATATCGTCATAATGCCTCTCGTTCTGTAAATTTGCACTCCTTACGCTGCCGTATATGTCACCCAGGTACAATAGAGATGCAAAACCAAGAAATGCATTGGATGGAATGGTTCTTCCTTCCCTGTGATAGAGATATGATATGGAGAGATTCCCCACCACAAAAAGAAATGAAAATATCCCATCCCCTGTGAATCCCGAATAGATCCGCCCGCTTCCGGGGACTATGGCGCTCAGAGCACCGGCGAGTACCGGATTCTTTTTCTGTATATATTTCAAATCTTCCAAAAAAATATCTACCTCTTTTCTAAATGCCCCCGCCCTCTGTAGGTAACAAAGGGCACTATCAATTCTCCTCTCTTCGAGCCACATCAGCCCCAAAAAAAGAGACGCCGTGTCACCACCCGCCCTGACGAGACAATTCCTCGCTTCCTTCCTGCTCCCCATCATCCAGTATGCCTTTCCCATCTGAATATAGACCCTGCCGGTATCCCGTGACGGGATTTCTCTTTCATGTTCCAATATGGATGCCTCCCACTCACCCTTCCCGTAGAGATAATCCGCAAAAGTGCGGGGTGCTCCACCCTCCACAACAGGGGTTGTGGGTGGTAGCGGCTCCCTTATAACTGGGTCGTAAAGTTTATATCCTCTTCCCTCAACATACCTCACACCGTAGTATCTACCGACATAATTCCAGCTTGTGTAGTTGCACCTCTCGAGCCTGTCAAAAGCCATAAGTATACCCAATATTCCCTTTTTCTCTATCGCCTCGAACGCAAACTGGGAGCAGGATGGAGTGAAGTTACACACATCTCCCTGACGAGATGCTATACAGGCTTGATACACCCTGATGCCCTTGAGCAGGGGGGTAAATATCGGCGAGGATATAAGTATGTAGACCAAGAAGAAATTCAAGGCTGTGTTCTGATGCCATTATAAAAGCATTTCACATCTGCCTGCCTATGCCATTGTGGGGCGAATGTCAGGCTGGGAGAACGCAGAGTTAGAACCGCCGTTATATAAACCGTGTGTGAGTCCAAAGAAAGACTCCCACTCATTATTCCATGTAGCCTCTCTGCGGTTATTTTTTTATCCCGGTCCCCAAAAGGTCAAGGGGACCGGGATACCCTTACTGCTTACGGAGGTTCTCTTCCTGTTCTATCTCCGTCATCGTTTTACCCTGATACGCCTCAAACGCCATAATAACCTGTGGAATGGGGGATGCAACGAGACCGATCCACTCGAGTGTTCTAACATTCCTGTAATCATATTGCCTTCCAACTCTCGGTCCCAGGAAATGCTCCAAGAGACAACCCACACACCCATTCTTTTCGAATGCCTCGTAGTCATTGATGAATGCACCTATCACTATTAGCCTCAGCCACTCGGTAGTCTCAACCGGCTTGCCTTCGTTATACTCGAGACCTATCCTCGGTCCCAGGAAACAGCCCAGGGTAGCCGGCACACACCCCCCCTTCTCTCCAGCCATGGCCGATGCCGGCACAAGGAGAAGCAATACCAGAGTAAGAGCAATTACTCCCTTCATATTCACCTCCTTTCAATTATCTTCACGCCTTCGTGTGGGACAAAGTCAAAGCACAGGGAATCCACAGCCTCATTTATAGAAATATCCTTGAAAACTGTCTCTTCCTTGGTTCCCGTCGCAAATATTTCCGTTACTATACGATATGGAAACCACACATCTCCGTAACTCTTAAAATCCTCGTATCGTGTTTTTGCATACAGCTTATCGTTGGTATCAAAGATATCCAGCTCTTGAACGACCATCTTTGTCGTATCGAGGCTTATCACAATTTTACTTATAAATGCCCCGCGCGGCGGAATTCCAATGATCTCGTCGCCCTCAAGCTCAAAGTCGAATTTATCCTCAAATCCCTCTAAGGGGTTGATGCCGAGAAATGACTCCAACCCAAGGAGATTTTTTTCCATCTGAGAGAGATTCGCATAATCTATCTTACTCGCCATCTTTTCCTCGGGTAGATATATCCAGAGGAGAGAATCGGAAAGTATTATAGTTCTCGGTGGTTTTACATAATTAATATAGAGTTTGTTTGGTCTCTTTATGCGGAATTCTCCCTTCATAAAACCCGTATTCTCTCCCTGTGTCGTGTATCTCAACACCTCTCCTTGAATGGTCTCAAGTCTTTCGTAGTTTTCTTCTACTTTATCAATTATCGGTAATACAAAAAATATGTAGGCTAAGATATACATAATCCCAGAATATGTATTAACCACGCCTGCCTGTCCATACGGATCCGTAGGGACCGGTAGGCAGGGATAATCACGAATAAGCACAGATCATATAAGAATTATTTAGATTGCGGGTTTTCACCCTTTGGGTGAAAAGTCCGCGGGATCCGTATGGAAAGGTTCTTATTTAATTATTGTCCATACGGATGCTGTGCGTAAGTTCTTTATTTTTAAATATCTTGCCTGCCTGCCCATACGGGTCCGTAGGGACCGGTAGGCAGGTGTAATCTTGTCCATTCCATACGGATCCTGCCCATATCCATACGGATCCTGTGGACGGGTCTTGAGATGGAACGGATCTTGAGATGGTTTCTTAACGCATAATTTGGGATAATTTCACAAATTATTCACCCTGTCAGATGCCCGCAGCGGGAACGGAAATTACAAAAAATCTCACCTTGGTTGATATAGCAACAGCCTCACACGCGGTGCTTATACACCTCAATGAATTTTCTTATCGAGCGGTCGTACGTGCAGTTGCATCTTTTCTTATTTTCCTCTATGTTACACTCCATACAAATAAAAACAAGACCACAGACAGAAGACCACAGACAACAGACCAAAGACCCCATCACACCATTTTTCGCACCAATGATACGCCGGGTCTCCCACCATGGCCATATCAAATATCAAAATGCAAAAATTAAAATTATCCGCGGGTCACAGACTCGTTCGCAGAATCCTGTCCCTACGGATCTTGAGATGGATATGAGATCCGAATGGATAAATCAAACATCAAACCTGCCTGCCGGCAGGCAGGTATAAAAAAATTTCACCACAAAGACACAAAGTATTGGTAGGGGCGAACAGCCGTTCGCCCATACAATCGTAAGGCGTAATTTGTAATCTGCCCCAATACCCCATTATCCCATCACCCCAATACCCCATCACCCCAATACCCCATCACCCCAATACCCCAATACCCCAATACCCCAATACCCCATCACCCCAATACCCCATCACCCCAATACACCATTACCCCATTATCCCATCACCCCAATACACCATTACCCCATTATCCCATCACCCCAATACACCATTACCCCATTATCCCATCACCCCATTAACCCAATACACCATTACCCCATTACCCCATCACCCCATCACCCCATCACCCCATCACCCCCATTACTCTTTTCTCTTCTCTATCCCTCCTATCTGCCTTCTTGCTGCTAATGCATAATCTGTATCTGGGTAATCTCTCTCTAGCGTCCTGTATATCGCGAGGGCATCTTCCTCGTTCCCCTTCATATTCTGCTCTATCCACGCAACTGCATAGAGAGCCCTCGGAACATACTCACTCTCTGGAAACTCCTCCAATACCGTTCTGTACTCCTTCAGTGCCTCATCGGCATTCCCAAATTCCAAAAGCCATATTTCTGCGAGCCTCATCCTCAAGGCTGTCAGGTCCTTAAGGGTGTCGGGCAGGGATGTCGTATCTTCCTCGATACCCACAAGTGTATCGTTTGCAGTAACTGCCCGGAGAGTATCAACCGGAAGACCGAGGGTATCAACGAGGGATGTTGTATCTTCCCTTATACCTTTAAGTGTATCGTTCACGGTGTCTAACTGGAGGGTGTCTGTTTGAAGCGTGTCTGCCTGAAGTGTATCTGCCTGGAGGGTATCTACCATAAGACCGGTGGTATCAACATATGTGGTATCAAATTGCAATGTATCTCGTTCTTCCAAAATCCCCTGCAGTGTAATTATCTCCTCCAACGCACTCGCCTTTTTCGTGGCTATCTTCCCCATCTCGGTATTCGGGGCACGCCGTCGGGCATCGTCGTATGCCTCCAACGCCTTCTGTAGATTTAGCTGTTTTTCATATATCATACCGATATGAAACGCACTCTCCTGGTCATCCACATCCAGAAGGCTGGTTATGGCATTTTCATAATCTCCCTCGGATTCAAAACAGATCGCCCTTTTCTTTTTTAATATCTTCTCCTCTTCTCCACTCACTGGCTCGATGGAGTTATATATTTCCTTCGCCGCTTCGATATTCCCCATCTTAAGATGCATATCTGCCATTCTCAAAGAGAGGTCAAATTTTTCCTCCTCCACGGGAATAGCCGCCTCATAATAACTTAAAGCGTCTTCATACCTTCCGAGGGAGTCCGACGCATCACCAAGTACACGGAGTACATCCGCCTTAAATTTCCCATCTTTGAAAGAGTGAAGGTATTTCTCACCTTTCTCTACCGCCTTTTCATAACTGGCGGATGAAAAGTAGGAATGCGTGAGCCAGCAATCCACTTCCTCCTCTACCTTCTTATCTTTACTTGCCCTCTCGAACCATGCCTCCGCCTCTATCTCATTGCCCCTCTCCAGGGCTATCTTGCCGAGCATAACCTCTGCCTCGGGGACAAATTCGCTCTCTGAATAGAAGTTCAGGAGTTCCTTAAACTTGGTTTCCGCCTGCACCTTGTCTCCCTTTTCGTAGAAGCACTTACCGGAGAGTATAAGGGCATCGTCGACCCATCTGGAATTGGGATAGAAAGTGAGAATCTTGGCACACTTCTCGATACATTTATCGAGCAGACTGACATTGGGGGATTTACCGCTCGTGGCGCCCTTATAGCATTCCCTGGCATTGTAGTATGTGTTGTAACTGTTCATATGTGCACAGGAGGAGAAGAGGAAAAAGATGCACAAGGGCACAAGTAAGATATACTTTATCTTTGTATGGATACACATAATCCCAATTAAAAAACCACAAAACAAACTATCTCAAAATCACGAGCTTTCTTGAGGCAGTATCCTCGCCTGCTGTGAGCCTCACAAAATACACCCCTGACGCCACATTCCTCCCTTTATTGTCCTTCCCATCCCATCTCACGGTATATCTACCAGCCCTCTGTTTTCCATCCACCAATGTTCTGACCAATCTTCCGGTTATATCATAGATTTTGAGCGAAACCCTGGATAGACACGAGCACGAGTAACGAATCACGGTCGACGAAGTAAATGGGTTCGGGTAGTTCTGGGATAGACCGAATATCCAGTAGTCTCCCGCACTCTGTGCACCTCCACCATCTCCCTCTTCCTCGAACTCGTATATGATAATCCCCGAGCAGATGGCATAATCACCTGTCACCTTTGTGATACAAAGCGTAAGAGCACCATCCAGATAACCAGGTTCAGGTATCCACTGAGTCTCTGTAGTTGGTATATTTGAGGGGATAACGGTGTTAGCATTCACATCACCCAAGAGTCTCATCTCCCAATCTTCACCAGATTTCTGATAGTATGTTACGGATATTCTGTATCTCTTAGCCGGGTCAAGACCCATAATGCGATATACAAGAGATGTTGGGTCTGTGTCCACACTCCCGTATGCCTCCTCTCCATACTCTATATATCCACCTCTCCTGATGGTAAACACAGATGGTTCTTCTTTTCCCAGGTCGAGGCAGATGTAAGGCACCCTTGCCACCTTGTATGATTTGAGCATAACATCATAAGGTGCACTCTCTCCCTCTGTCCAGGCAAGCCACATATCCGTCGAGTGGGGTGTCTGATAGAAGGCGAGCTGGGGATACCTCGCACACTGTGATGGAAACTGCAAAATATTACCCCAGTCCATAACATCGGGGCAAAACACCCTTGTAGAGATACAGCCTTCCTCAGACCATATAACAGCATTACCCCTGATAAACGGGTCTCGGGAGACTCCGTCCGGTGTTTCGCTTATGTTTACAGTACTTTCCCAGGAGTGCCCGAGCCACTTTGAGTTGAGTATAACCTCTCCGTCGTTCTCCCATACAACCCTCACCCTTCCTCCATACACATCGATGGAGGGATTTTTTGATAAACCGGTATTAGAAAGTGTATCATACTCCCCATATACCATACCAACAAAGTTTGTGTAATATATACTTCCATTCTTTTCCCATACGATGTGTATATTTCCAATTCTATCTCTTGACATTGATACGGGAGATGTTATGGAGTCGGCATACAGGCTGTCTATGAGAGATTCTGTAAATCCATTATTTCTTTTTATTCCGTGTTTTATCCTCCACAAGTTTCCACTCCTTGTCACCCTTCCAATATGGTATCCGTGATTTGACGATGCGACTACGAGTGGCATATTGTATGTTATATCTTCCGTGAGAATCGTGTCTGGTTCACTCCACCCATCGGAGAGTACAGAGGAGTATATGCCGCAACTATCCTGCCAGACTATATTTGTATTACCACCGGATGAGAGAATCAGGGGATATCCACCACTGCCCAGTCTCACGGGTTGATAGAGAGTGTCCCTGTACTCCGCATACATAACATCACTGCCGGATGTGAATGCAAGACAAGCACCACCATCAACCGCAGAAAGCCTTTCAGCATTGCCGGGACCCGTGGCATTACTCGAAGATGACGCCATCTTGCCGCCAGAGGAGGTTACGACCTTTTTTATCATCTTTATTTTATATGGGACATCTCTCTGTGTCCATAAAACAAACAGGTTCGGATCTCCCGAAGGCGGAGCGTAATAAACCGAATATGGGCAGTATGCGTCAATATCTTCCGATAAATTTTCGGGTTCTCTTTGCTCAGACCCAACCTTGAAGTAGTAAATGGATGGA
>Ga0209121_10006063_pt1 | contig 10739 bp, 9 predicted proteins | sample Cruoilmetagenom3_FD_187292 | JGI IMG/M metagenome (GOLD analysis project Ga0209121, IMG submission 187292) | Oil polluted marine microbial communities from Coal Oil Point, Santa Barbara, California, USA - Sample 3 (SPAdes) (version 2) | ecosystem: Environmental > Aquatic > Marine > Oil seeps ...
TTATAAGACCATATAAAAGGCGCTCAATTAAACCAGAAAAGCAAGAATATATCAACAGATTAAGAGCTATAGAAAAAAAATTAATAAGCGATGTAGAAAATGTTACAAATCAAGAACCATCTCTTTCTAGCAATGATTTTACGAAGAAAATCATAACTTTAAATAACAAAGCATGGGAACTAGCGGAAGAACTAATAAAATAAAAACACGGAGAAATTTATTTATTTTCGTTACTAATTTTTGTTAAAAGTCTAAGCATTTCATTTTTCACAAAGTAACCACCGAGTGGGCTAAAACTTGGAACTGGTTCATAACCTCCTTCCTCAACATATTCGTGCAGAGGAAATAAGTATCCAATCCAATCTTGAGCATTCTGAAAAATAAAAATGTTATTTTTTCCAGTTAAAGACGCATTAAGAAAGCTCTCTCCTATTTCTTCAAACAACTCTCCAGGAACAGTCATTAAACTAAATTCTTTTTCCTTAGATTTTGATTTTGCCTTAACTTTGATGTATTGAATAACAGTGTTGCATCTGATTTTACCCTTCTTTTTATCGATTATAAAAATTGGAAAATTAGAATTTAACATTGTATATCGAGCAATGTTTAGCAAGAATAATTTCTTAATTGCGTAAATCAATTTGTTTGTAAACCATTGTTTAGAAAAGTATTTATAATCTTTCATTGGAATCCAAAACTCGTGAGTATATGTTTGAAATTCGATGGCGCTAAAATAATCATTATCAGAAATAGAATTAGCTAATTTTAACGCTTCTTCAGCAATAGTATATCCAATTCTTTCTGTATGATGATAAGTACCTAGTTGATCGTATATTGGCGTTTTATCCAATTCAAATTGTTCGTACTCCGTTCCACATGTTGTTATAGGGTTTAAATCACCTGAAGCGCCATTGAAGTATATTGCTTTTACTTTATTATTTGTTAATTCGTTAATTTTCTGAATAATACGACCCGGATAATCGGCAGATAATTTACTATTTTTGTAAGACAATGTAGTAGGATGGCACGCATAGTTAATAATAAAGCCTAATAATTCATTTTCTTCTAGACTTTTAAAAGCAATTACACCTAAATGAGGAGAGGTCTCCCTAGAAGGGTGCCTTCTGTTGATTACGATGTCTGGATTAAAGGGCTCCTTTTTCCACGCAATTTGGCAAGACTTTAAATTATTAAATAATCCTTCAACCATTTTCAGTATTTTATTAGTGAACCATACGATATATTTATCGTTCCTATTCGCACCAAACATAATACCCCTTATTACGTTTAGAGTACCTCCAGGCCAATAAAACTCGCCCGTTAAATCAAATGCAGCGTGAGTGTGGGTGGCATGCACTAAAATTTGTTCAAAATTTAACGAAGGATATTTCTTAATTATTTTATCTCTAATGTATTTTGTTATAGATAAAGGAACTTTTAACAAATCTAAAGATATTAGAAGCAAAAAATCTTTATTAGAAGCTACTGAATTGCTTTCTATTAACACGCTATGAACATAAATATCATCTAACTTCCCTAAACAGGGGTCTTTACGATTATATCCTGCCAAAGGTTTATTTATATATTCTTTGGGAGTAATGTTTAACTTACTAAAAGCGACTTTCATTGGATAATATTAAAAGTAATTTGCTCAAAAAGTTTTCTTTTTTAAAAGTTAGATTAGAAGAACCACTTTTACGAAAAATTTTTATCTTTTTCATTATTTTTTCTAATAATTATTTAATTTAAAGAGTTAATAAATGGTTTTTTTTAATGGCTTTGAGTAAATTAGATGTATTAGGGCTTGAAGGAGTCATATCAAATTATCGGATGGGTCGCCATACCGTGCATAATAAACATTGTATAATCGTGTTTCCAAATGTTAAGACTAGAAAAGAGGCTAATAAACTATGTGGGAGAACTGTAGTTTGGGTAAGCTCTACGGGAAAAGAATTAAAAGGTATCATATCGCGCGCGCATGGCAACAGTGGAGCTGTTAGAGCCCACTTCAAAAAAGCTGGGGTTCCCGGACAAGCCCTTGGAACTAAAGTTACCATTATCAAATAAATATTCAATCGATTCTTATTTTTCCCTTAGTTATATCTGAATATTACATGATACGAGAATAATATAGCTTTTTTTATGTTTTGGAATTTCTTATTCTTCTGATAAAGCGATCAATAATAGTTTTTTTTAATTAAATTAGGTTGGGTTTAGAATTAAATATGTCGGAGCAACACTTCCAAATATGTCATTTTTGCCAGCGAAACGCGAAGATAGCGTATTATTGTGAAAATTGTGGCGTTAGTTGTTGTTCTGATTGCCTTCACGAAGAAAAAATCGATTCTTATGTTTGTCAAGATTGCAATTCAAAAAATATTGCTATCTCAGGATCAAGTAAGCAAAAGATTTGTAACGATTGTGGAAAAGAGAATATAATCAAAACGACCCAACTTTTAAAATCTTGTCCCAAGTGTCATTCTCATCAAGTTATTAATATTTACGAAAAGAAGGAAGATTTAGAAAAACAATTTTTAGAATTAATTAAAAACGCACGCTCCTTTATTGATCCATTTAGGGACATAGTAAATTCCCTTTATATGATAAGACAGAGAGTATTTGATGCAAGAGCGCCTCCTATAAGGTGTTTTCATTATCCTAAAATGGAATCAGACCTATTAGCACTCTTTAAATTATTTATATATGCAAAAGAAAATCTTCTTGAAAAAATACACAATCTAATCCAACATTTATCTATAAATAAAGAATATTTTTTTAATATTTACACTCAACAGAATTCTAATATAAGAATTATAGAAGACATTCTAGAAAATTTAAATAGAAGCTATAATTCTATAACTGATTTTATTCAGAGTAATGTAAAAACAATAAATACTAGCATAGATAACCTATTAAAAAATCTTATTTTCATAGACAAGATCACATTTTACTTCAAAAACTATATTAAATTTCTAAATTTAGCAGAAGATGAAAAACCCGTTTATGCGATATATGCAAAATTAGCTAATGGTCTTAACACACAAGATAAATACAAAAAAGATAAAGGTATTCTGTTCATTACTAATTTTGACTTATCTTTTGTTCATGAATATGGAAGATTTAAGAGGAAGCAAGAAGGCGTTTTTAAAGCACCGGTTAAAGATTTAACTAGCGTGAAAATAAAAGGTAAGCTGTTTAAAAAGCTTTATATAGAATTTCCTTATGGTAGATACGAATTCACACTTCCTCCAAATTCAATTTCGCGAGTATTAGACTATATTCTACTAGCTAGAAGTTTTGATGAAACTATTGTGTATGATAAAGTGGCAGCGAAAAAACTTTACGAAATTGATGTCGATTTGAGCGATTTAACCAATTATATTGAGGAGACTATAAATTCTTTCTTTAGTATAAAATGCCAATATAATAATGTTAATTCGAATAATGCAATCGTTAATCACCACAATGCTAACCCATTATTTAATCAAAATCAAAGAAATTTACCAAATCAAACTTCACTCCAAGCTCCATATAATCAAAATCAGCCCACCTACCCAAATAATTTTAGCTATCCATTCAATATTTATCAAAATTATCAAAATGTGCCCGGAAATCCATCGCTTTATCAAAAAAATGAAGGATTTTCTAATCAAGGATTCGGCCAAATTCAAACTCCTGAAGATTTAAATCGTTACAACAACATAATAAGGCAAAAATTATCGCCAAATTACAACCAAAATGAATTCTTCTTGCAAAATTTATATGAGTCAGGTAGGATACAGAATTACGATCCTATAAGGCCCACCAGTGGATATAAAAACAAGTTTTCTGATGCTGAAGAGAAAAACTTCCTAATGAGAAAATTAGAACAATCGCAAAGATACGGCGCCCCTTCTTCTAATCCATTAAATAGAAATAAATTTGATGAGCTATCGTACGAACCTGCCTATAATCGATTGAATGAAAGATTTAGACAAATGCCACAATATAACGAATATTCGAGGAATCATCTTTCCGAATTGTTTAATAATGACAATATGTCAAATCAACCGAACGATCTCCCAAGACTTAATTCAAAAAAAATGAATAAATCGAAACGTAAAAAAATGTTTGAATTGGAAAAAGAAAAATACAGTCTCGAAGAAACATTAAAAACGTTAGAATCAAAATTTGAATCTGGAAATATTTCTGAAATTGATTTCTTTAAAAATTTTAAGAACTTACAAAAGGATTTCTACACGATTGATAAAACAATTGAAACGATCGACGAAGAGATGCAAGAAGAAGATTTTTTGAGAAGAAATGCTAAAAAATTAGATAGAAAAAGATATTTTACCTAAAAACTTTTTGAATATTAAAATTGATCTTGAGGTGTTAAAATGGATAAAATAATGAAATTAGAAATACATGGCTCAATTTTATTGATTACAGGTATGATCTTGGTTTTAATTTGGTCTTATTATAAGTTGGAATGGTGGTCTTCTGTATTTGGTTATCTAGCTTTATTCTTTTTAATTGAAGCAATTTGGCATTATTGTACTGCCGATTACAAAAGAATTAAGAAAGAAAATTAATGGAGAATCGATTTTTTTCCCCCAGAATTTAACCACGATAAATTATCCAAAATTCCTATAAGTTTAAAAAAAATTAGCTTTCTAACTCTTTTCTTAATTTATCGATCTCCTTCTCGAGATTTGCCTTTGTCTTGATTTCAGTCTCTTCTTCCATCTCGTCAAACTCACTCAGATATTGTAAGTCGTCGGCAGGAACTTCTGGCATTGCGCCGCCCTGTTCTAAAAGCATTTCGGTTTCAAGTTGGTTTAACTCATCAGTCACATCGATTGCTAAATCTATCTCGGGATCTCCGGCAAGAATTTCTGCAGATTCCTCAATTTCTGCAACATATTCCTCAGAATCTTCAGATATCTCGGCAATTTTAACAGGGGATGCCTTCGTGGCAACTACTTTTAATTCATCCCTAATTCCTCCCATTAAATCGCCTGTCATCGAAATCATATTGCCTTCCTCCACCGCTTCTAGGGATCTCTCTATTTTAGCGCGAATATTGTTCGCACGATCTACTTTCATCTGATATTGTTTGTGTTGAATTAAATAATTTTTAGCTCTAGTTCTTTCTCCTCTCTTTATCGCAATTTTAGCGTTTTTTCTAGCAATCTCTGCTCTTTTATTGTAAGTTTTATTTGCTAACGCTATTTTCCTAATGTGTGATTTAGCTTTAATAATTAAATCGTCTTTTTCTTTACCTTTTCGGGGAAAAAGTTTTTTTTTTAATGCCATTACTTCTATTCACTCCTTTTAGAGTAATTTTATTAGTATCTCTTTTATTATTAATATGATATTATTAACTTAAAAATTTGATAGAAATTAATTTAGTATAATAGTTCTTATCAATAAATCTTTTAGAGTCCAATAATAAATGAAAAAAATAATTTTAAATTTCGAAAAAAAACCCGATAATTTTAGGGGTTTGGTGCAAGAAGCTTTTAACATGAATTTCCTCAATTTCTTGCTCTCTGAAGAAACTTATTCCGAATTGGAAGAGATTAAACGAATTAACACTTTTACCAAAAATATTGAAATTCCCGCTAAGAATCTAATTTTTGACAATCTAGAACAATTAAAAAAAGAAAAAAGTTTAGGGGTAAATTGTGGTTTTTTTATGGAATTAAAATTAAAAAACGATGAAAAAGCAGTAATAGACCTTTCCAAAACCAAAGAAGTTGATTTTATAATAGTATCAGCAAAAGATTGGAAAGTAATACCTTTTGAAAACCTTATAGCCGCAATGCATACTAACGATACGGATCTAATTGCTTTGGTTGAAGATATTGAAGAAGCTGAATTAATGTTAAAAACATTGGAAACAGGGGTCGACGGAATCCTTATTGCTCCAAAAAATGTCAATGATATAGTTCAATTAAAATCACTGATTCAGCCTGGGATTAAAATTGATTTAACTAAAGCAAAAATTACTAAAATACAAAATATACCTGAGAGCGAGAGAGTTTGCGTAGATAGTACTTCTTTATTAAAACCTGGTGAGGGATTTCTCGTTGGTTCAACGGCACGTGGTTTTGTACTTATACATTCTGAAACATTTGAAACAACTTTTGTGAATTCTAGACCATTTCGTGTCAACGCAGGAGATGTATCAGCGTATATCTTAGTTCCTAACGACGATCGTGAAAAGATCTATCAAACAAACTACTTAAGCGAATTAAAAGGTGGTAAAAGAGTCTTAGCTGTAAATTATAGAGGAGAAACTCGAAGCGTTTCTATTGGACGCGTAAAAATAGAGATTCGTCCAATGTTGAGATTTGAATTGGAAGTTTCTGAAGGCAACAAAAAAATCCCCTTGAGTTGTATATGTCAAAATGCCGAAACAATTCGATTAGTAGCACCGGATGGTAAAGCTAAATCTGTTGTTGCTATTAAAATTGGCGACGAGGTTTTAGTACATATTGGTCCAGGAGCGACTCATTTTGGAACTGCCATAAAAGAATCAATTTTGGAGAAATAATCTTTTAGTTAAATAAATTTATAATATCCTAATAAAATAAAACAAAAACCTTTTGATTATTATGACAATTTATTGGGCCCCAATGCTTCATGCTTACCAACCTCCATACCAAGATGTTGGCGTTTTGCGAAAAATTAATAAAGAGTGTTATAAACCTTTATTTTCTATGTTAGAAGAACACGAAAATATCAAAATCAGTCTAAACATAAATAGTAATCTTATTGAAATGTTCCATGAATTTGATTTAGAAGATACACTAGAGTTATTAAAAAATTTAGTTTCTGATAATAAAATTGAAATTCTTGGAACCGCAAAATTTCATCCTATTCTTCCCTTAATACCCGAAAAAGAAGCTCAAAACCAGATTCGATTAAATGAGGAGATTAATAGGTTGGAATTTCAAAAATGGGAGAGAAAGGGTTTTTTTCCGCCCGAAATGTCTATTAACTCTAAAGTTGCCAAATTCATTAAACAGTTAAGCTATAAATGGGTATTAATGAGCGGAATAGCTTGTCCCGTAAAATGGCCCTATGATCACATATATTGTTCTCCAAATGGTTTGCAGTTGTTTTTTAGAGACGATATTTTAAGCAACAAAATTTCATTTAATAATATTAATGCAAAAGAATTCGTCAAAGATTTAAATGATATATTTAAAGAAAAAAAAGGAACTAAGGATAAAGACAAATATATTATCACTGCGATGGATTCTGAGACATTTGGACATCATATAAAGAAATATGAAAGAACTTTTTTAAGTAAAGTTTTTGAACTTATTAACTCTCAGAAAGAAATTAAGATTGTGTTTATATCCGATTTAGATAGATATTTTCCGATTCATAAAGAAAAAATAATTCCACGAGATTCAAGCTGGAGCACTACTCCTGAGGACATAAAAGCACACATCCCGTTCCCATTGTGGGATCATCCTGATAATAGCGTCCATAAGTTATATTGGAAGATAATGAGAAGCTTAAATAATTTAATGACTTTGTTAGAAAACCTAGATTTGACTCAAGATTGGGAAGTAGAAAATTATTATAACACAGCTAGATGGTTTTATGATAAAGGAATTTGTTCGGATAGTATGTGGTGGGCTAATCCTACTCGGGGAGCATGGAGTCCTAACTTAATTTATAAAGGAATTGAGATTCTTATGAGATCTGCTCTTAATGCTCAACTAGCATTAGTTCACGCTAACCAATCTGATTTAGGAGAAGGATATTTCGATTCAATATCATTTTATCATAATCTATTACTTATGGAAATTTATTCAATAACTAAAATAAAAATAAAAGAGTAAATAAGATTGAAATCAAAGGATTTGAGTTAAAGACTTTAGAATACCTAACTCCAATAATTTCCCCGTTTGTTTACCATATTGCTTTGATTGTTTCAAATAACAATAAACTATATAATTTTTAGTTTATATAATAAACTAAGTGCGCTTTGGTAGAAAATACCCTAATTTTTTGAGTATAATGTCAAAAGAAAATGAAAAACAGCAAATAGTAAAACATTGCGTGTACTGTGGGACTCGAATTGAAGAAAACAAAATCTATTGTCCTAAATGTGGAAAACTCGTGGTAAAAATCGAACCAAGCAAAGAAAAAAGTCGTCTTCAGAAAATAGGGGCAAAACCACCTCAAAAAAAAATTGTTTCAAGAAAATGTTCGAATTGTGGTTCAATAATAAACTCTTCTGTATTAGAACAATGCCCTATATGTAATACTAAACTAGAAAAGATACCAAAACTTCAAAAAGCAAAATCAAGTGAAACACATCTAAATAAAACGGGTTATATCTTTACAAATAAAAAGTTAGTGCCAGAACAAAGATTTATAATAAAAAAAGATACTTGGAATTTTAGAGAGGGTATTAGCGTTTTTGGTAACTCCCTTATGGTATATGTTGTTATTCAATTGCTAATTACTATGTTATTAACTTTGCAATTAGATTCCTCTGATCCAATTGATTTAAATATTACAACAATACTATTAAGTCAAATTCCTGACGTTATATTCGGGTTATATCCCTTGTGGTACATTTATTCAAAAAAACATAATTTTCAAAAATTAAGATTAAATTTTAAAGCAAGACCATTTTTAATTGCGCTATTAACTGGCGTAATCGGTAGTATAGGATTAGTAATTATTGATAATTTCTCTTCGTTATTAATACAATTTATATACGATTCCGGAATAAATTTTTTTGATATATTTTCTTATTTAGATAATCAATCTCTGGTAATCCATAACGCAGATTTAATCTGGGTAATCTTGCTTATGGCTATTTTGTCTTTATCTGCAATTTCTACAGAATTAGTATTTAGAGGAGTGTTACATAATACTCTAAAAGAACGTTTTGATAACGATTTACTAGGGAGGTCTTCAGTAATTATTATAATCGCGCTAATATATTCAGTTCTTTTTCTATTATTTACTTTACCAATAGGAATATATTTCTTTTTAGTAAATTTCATGGTTTTTATATTTTTAGGTGTACTATACGAAATCAATAAAAATCTTCTAACCACGATTATTGCTAGCATCATCTACAACATTACTATTGTTATCTTGATCGCGTATTTTTAATTTTTAGATCACTTTTCATTATCCTTTAATATAAAATTTTATAAAAAGAAAAATCACATATCTCTAGTGGTATTATTAGAAACTATTATTCTTTTAAATACGACAAGATCTAAACAACTTGGAGAAAGAGAGATTGGGTAAAAGGTATTACACAAATAAAGGAAGCAAGGATAACGTTATTATTTCAATAGCGGGAGTTCATGGAATCGGTAAATCTACAATCTTTAATCTTTTAAAAAAAAGTTTGGGAGACAATAACAAATTTAAATTTTTTCCAGAAAGATACATTAAAATTCCTCCTTTTCCGTTTGGTTCTGAAAATAAACAAATTGCATTTCGAAGTGAAATTCACTTTCTCCAACAATTAATTAGGAGAAATAAAAATATCACGAATTTTGATAACCGATATAATGGCAGAGTTATTATTTTAGATCGGACACCTCTTTGTGTATTAATATATTCAAAAAGTTTGCATCTTAAGGAAAAGGATTATAACCTTATCCTTGATATGTATAAATCCGTTAAATGGAAAGAAGATTACATCTTATATCTTACAGCTGAACCCAATACGGTATTAAAAAGGATTATTCAAAGAGGCTCAATTGATAAAATCAGAAAAGAGTGGAATGAAAGCGACAAAGAGTATTTGTTAAAAATTCTTTCCTATTACAATCAATTTCTATTATCCAAAAATCAAGCAAAAAAAATATTCATAATCGATACAGATAAATTGACGACAGAAGAGGTTGTAGAAGAAATTAAAAAAAAAATAACCAATTTATCTGGTTATTCGTTCAATAAACATGTTAGCTCTCCCTCTAAGCAAAGGAATTTAAATGATTTTATGCAATTATAATAAAATATATTAATCTAGATTTTATGATATAAATTAAGAGAATATAATAATTATTGAATTTTAATTAACTCTAACCAAAAAAACAGTTTGATTTAAAATGTCATCCCTTGTGCAAGGTATTCGCGAAAATATGATGAAAATTTTAAAGCTCGAGGAAGAAAAAACCGATTTAGAGAATTTAGCTGTTTTATCTAGAGTTGGTATGAAAATAGCTTCTTCTACATCTTATGAACTTGATGCAGACGCAACTTCCGCCTCGAGTACCGCATTGATAGATTTGGGATTGAGGTTAAGTGAAGCAACTGCTCATGGCGCTTTAACAGAAATTATTCTTCATAATACCTCTGGGTATAGCATTATTTTAGCAATTAACGACGAATATCTTGTGTTTGGTGGTTTAAAAAACGTATACCGAATAGGTTATTACCTTGGTTATTTACGCGAATTAGCACTAAAGTTGAATATATTAATCTCAGGAGAAGAAATAACTGAAATGACTCTCTCTTTAGAGGAATCCGAAAGAGCTAAACTAAAGGAAGAGCAAGAAAAAGAGGAAGTAGTTGAAATAGTTAAACCTAGTATCGAAGAAGATAAGGCAGCATTAGACGGCTTATTAGGGTTTTTAGACGATTGGGAGAAAGACGGGAGCGAGATCGAGGAGATTGAAGCTAAAAACGAAAATAACATTGTTTCGATCCCATCATCTCTTGGCTTAGAATATGAAAGGCAATTAGAACACGAAGCTGAG
>Ga0209121_10006064_pt1 | contig 10738 bp, 12 predicted proteins | sample Cruoilmetagenom3_FD_187292 | JGI IMG/M metagenome (GOLD analysis project Ga0209121, IMG submission 187292) | Oil polluted marine microbial communities from Coal Oil Point, Santa Barbara, California, USA - Sample 3 (SPAdes) (version 2) | ecosystem: Environmental > Aquatic > Marine > Oil seeps ...
CCCCTCCTAAGGGGCAGGTTGCAGGTTCGAATCCTGCCGGGGTCACCAACCACACCAGTCTCCATTTCCAAGGTCCATACTCTCTGGAATAATCACGCAATTCCCGTGGCTTGCGATCCCCACTCTCTGACAGAGACGCACCGAAGTGGTTATTTTGGTGGATTGCATCGCCTTTGTCTCAGTCGCCTCAATTCGTCGATCCGCTTTCTAATAAAATTCCCTGCTAACAGGAAAACTAACAGGGAACTTCTTCCCCAATTTTGAGGCAAGGAGGCCGTTATGGGGAAGCCAAATGTCAGTGAAGATTTCAAGCGAGATACGGTGCATCAAATCACAGTGCGTGGATATGCCGTTTGTGAGGTTTCGCAACGGTTAGGTGTCAGCACTTACTCGCTCTATAAATGGATGAAGATGTATGCGCAGGCCGGGCCACAAGCCGCATCTGTAGATCATGAAGCCGAGAACCGACGCCTCAAGCGCGGGTTGGTGCGGATGACCGAGGAGCGCGATATCTTTAAAAAAGGCAGCCGCGTACTTCGCCAAGGATGCATCCCCTTCGGTGATGTAATCATGCACTGCCGGGCAATGCTACGCTATCTTCGATAGTTTTTCCCAGATTGTTTGCGCAACGATGCCAACGTCTTTGTCGCGTTTGCGCATTTGAAACAGGTGCGATTGGCGTTCTTCATAGCCTTCAACATTGAGAGCCACCAACGCACCATCAGCCAGTTCATTCTCGATCATATGTGTAGGAATGCCGCCCCAACCTAGCTTCGCCAACAAAATCTCTTTTTTTGCGGCAAAGTCTGAAACGGTCCAGCGAAGACCACCTGGCAGCAGATCCCTGCTTTGCGCAAACTCGCCGCTACTGCTGTCGGCGACGACGACCTGCGTATAGCTTTGCATTTCGTTGATCGTTTTCATGTGCGAACGTCGTGCGGGCTCAAAATCTGGATGGGCCACGGGCACAATTGTGACCTGCGCAAAGGACAACGCCTCGACCTGATCAACTGGAACGCCATCCATCGTTGCGATGATGATGTCGGCATCATTTCGCAGCAATCGTTCAATTGGTCCCCCCATGCTTTCCCGCGACAATCGTATATGTGTGGCCGGGTATTCATCCCTGATGGTGCCGATGATTTCGAGAATTGGCTTCAACGGAAACGTGGCGGTCACGGCCAAAAACACCTCTGGCTCCTGCTTGGCGTTCAGATTTTTCGCAACGATGCCCAGCTCTTTCATTTGCTGCATCACACGAGTGGCTTGCCGATAGAAAACGTCTCCCTCCGGGGTCAGGGTTGGCCGGTATTCTTCACGCGAGAGCAGAACGATTTCGATCTGGGTCTCTAGTTTTTTGAGCATGTGGCTGATGGCAGATTGCGATTTGTTCAGTCGCTCTGCTGCGCCTCGAAAGGTCCCCTCTGTGACGATGGCGTGCAGCACGACCAGTTGTTCATATGTTATCACGCAACATGTCCTTCCGGGCTTTATGATTAGTATTTTAGATCATCATCGTGAATATTCAATATTATTAATAAGACATCTCTGTTGGTACCGTTCCCTAAGTCACACAACGAAACCTCAGAAATGGAACCACTCATGAAACTTCATTACAAACCCGGCGCCTGCTCGATGGCATCCCATATCATTCTGAACGAACTTGGCACGTCTTTCGAACTCGACAAGACAGACACCGATGCAAACAAAACCGAGGCTGGTGACAATTTTCTCAAAATCAGCCCGAATGGCTATGTTCCGGCTCTGATCACCGACGATGGTGAGATAATCACTGAAAACCCTGCCGTGCTGCAATATCTGGCCGACCAGTCACCTGACGCCGACCTTGCGCCCCCAAACGGTACGCTGGCGCGCACCCGGCTCCAGGAAGCTCTGAATTTTATATCCTCTGAGCTGCACGTGTCTTTTGGTCCGTTCTTTTCGGGTAGGGAGCTTGATGGTGGCGCGAGGCAGAGAGCCGAGGCAGGTGTCGGACGCCGCGCCGCGCATATCGAGCAACGTCTTGCAGACGGTCGCGATTTTCTTCTTGGTGACACGTTCACCATTGCGGACGCCTATGCATTCGTGGTGCTCAATTGGGCCGGTTTTGTCGGGGTGAGCCTTGCCGCGCATCCAAAAACCCAGGCTTACGTGGCGCGTATCGCGGCGCGTCCTGCCGCAATCAAGGCGATGGTCGCAGAGGGTCTGATGGAGCAGGCAGCATGACCGAATTTATCGAAGTATCCGGCGTATTGGAGACCTATTTCGATGGTCTCTATTACGCCGACGTTGAGAGGTTGGGAAACGCGTTTCACCCAAAAGCGATCTATGCAACGGCGGACGAGGTGCCGATGCTCTATCGTACGATGGAGGAATATTTCCCCGTCGTGGCAAAGCGCGTGTCTCCAGCTTCGCGCAATGAGCCCCGGCGTGATGTGATCGAATCCATCGAGTTCGCGGGCGAAAATACTGCCTTTGCCCGTGTGCGGTGTTCCATTGGCGCGAAGGATTTCATTGACTTCCTGACCCTGGTGCGAACCGATGGCGCATGGAAGATCATGGCGAAGATTTTCCAGATCACTGAACGCGGCACCTGAAAGGAACCAATATGCCTTATGTAAATATCAAGGTGACGCGCGAAGGCGTCACCTCAGATCAAAAATCCGCGTTGATTAGCGGCGTGACGGACCTGCTGGTCCGGGTTCTCGACAAATCTCCGGCCACGACTGTCGTCGTCATCGACGAAGTTGCGCTCGAGGATTGGGGAATTGGCGGCCTGCCGGTGGAGCAGTACAGACGCGAAGCGGCGGTGTGACCTGAATGCCTATTCGCACACCCCTTTGCGATCTGTTCGACATCGAACATCCCGTCCTGCTGGCACCGATGGCAGGTGTCAGCGGCGGGGTGCTTGCCGCAGCGGTGAGCGAGGCGGGCGGTTTGGGCCTGATCGGCGGCGGCTATGGCGACGCCGATTGGCTGATGCGTGAGTTTGAGGCCGCAGGGAATGCAGGAGTCGGCGTTGGGTTCATCACCTGGTCGCTGGCCCGCCAACCCGACCTGCTTGATCTTGCTCTGGATCGAAGCCCTGCGGCGCTGATGCTTTCGTTCGGCAACTTCAAACCATTTCTTCATCGAATTAGGGAGTCCCGTGCCAAACTGGTGGTTCAGGTACAGACGCTGGACCAAGCCCGCGAAGCTGTCGACGCTGGTGTGGATGCCATCGTGGCGCAGGGCACAGAGGCAGGCGGGCATGGCGGCGTTAGAGCAACGCTGCCCTTCGTTCCTGCCGTTGTTGATCTCGCGCAGGGAATACCGGTCATCGCCGCAGGCGGCATTGCTGATGGGCGGGGATTGGCTGCGGCTTTGGCGCTGGGTGCTGCGGGAGCATTGTGCGGAACCACCTTCTTTGCCAGCGGCGAATCTCTTGCCAATGACAATGCCAAACACGCCGCCGTATGCGGTTCTGGTGACGATACCGAACGCAGTTCGGTGTTCGATTTGGCGCGTGGGCTTGATTGGCCTTCAGATTGGAACCTGCGCACCATGCGCAATGCCTTCACGCGACGTTGGAGTGAGGACATGTCCGGCCTCCGCCAGAACCTTGCGGCAGAGCAGGATCGGTTTCACGCGGCGTCGGCCGCGGGCGACACAGACATTATCCCGGTGATTGTCGGTGAAGCCGCTGACCTCGTTCGGACTATCGAACCCGCGCAAGACACCCTGCACCGAATGATAACGCAGACAGAAGATCACCTGCGGCGCCTCAGCAGATTTGTCGCGCCTAATAACAAAGGATAGCGATCATGCAGAAAATCAAAGGCAGTTGCCTTTGCGGAGCGGTCTCATTCGAGTCCGTCAACGCGTTCGACAAACTGTTTTTGTGCAGTTGTGAGCAGTGCCGCCAAATCACCGGATCCGCCTTTGCCTCGAACCTTTTCGTGGGCATCGAAGGCTTCGCTTGGCTCAGCGGCGCCGAAGGGATCGTAAGTTACCAAATGCCGGGGCGGGATATCTCCAAGTCTTTCTGCCGGGTCTGTGGGTCTGGGGTTCCCTGGGCCAGTGGTGACGGATCCCAGATGATCGTTCCTGCCGGATCTTTAAGTGAGCCCGCAATCGTTGCCGAACGCCTTAGAATATTCACCTCTGAGCAACCCTCTTGGGCGTCGAACCTAGAGCATGTCCCCTCACACGAGAAATTCCCGGAGCCCTCATGATTGCCTGTCACGTGACCTACAAGATTGACCCCGCCAAGCGCGAAACCCACATGATGCGCACTGCATCACGGCGAAATTCGTCTGTGTATCTCGGTGCCATTCTCAATCTCCTTCATAGCAAACATTGCTGAAAAGAAACCGGAACTAAACCGGGGCAAGACCAAGGGTTTAAACCGCCAAAAAGCCGCCATCGACTGGAACCGTCACGCCGGTCACGTAGGACGACATATCGGAAGCAAGGAAGATGGCAGGGCCGACAATCTCATCGGCGCTGCCGTTGCGTCCAAGAGGAACGCGCTCCAGATGTTTCTGCCCTTTGGTGCTGTCGCGGCTTCCTTCGGTCATCGGAGTGATCATCACACCCGGTGCGAGCGCATTGACCCGGATTCCGTCCTTACCAAGCTCTCTCGCCATGAATTTCGTCAGCGATACGATGCCGGCTTTGGCGGCACCGTAGCCGGCGCTGGATCTGGGCGCGATGAACGCGGCAATCGAAGCGGTGTAGATGATGTTGCCTCCTCCACGCCGGAGGGCCGGAAGAAAGGCGTAGGTAGTGTCGAACTGCCCGTTCAGGTTAACTGCAATGGCCTGATCCCAAGCAGCGACAAATTCATCGTCGTCGATCGAGACGCGCGGTGCGATGCCAGCATTGTTGACCAGTATCTGGACGTCGCCGTGATCGGCCGTGACCCGCTCTGCGAAGGAATAAACGGCCTGCCTGTCGCCGATATCGAGCGCGTAGCTCCAGGCGTCGTGACCTTCTGACTGCAACTCCTGCGCGACCCGGTTTGCGGCTTCGGCGTCCAGATCGACGACAACCACCTTTGCACCCTCATGCGCAAACCCCTTTGCAATTGCCGCGCCGAGACCTCGTCCGGCTCCGGTGACGACTGCGAGCTTCCCATCAAGAATTCCCATATATGTATCTCCTTCTTCTGCTGTCGAAACTGGTTCATATCTCACACAAGAGCGTTGATTTCCGCCGGGATATTCGCCGCCCGACGTATTATGCCCTGCGGCGAATAGGCCGGAGCGATAACAAACTAAACGACATACGCTTCTCGCTTCGCGATCAATTCCTCAGCGTCAAGATCGCAGTCGAGTACATGTGAAATTGTGTAGTTGTTGCCAATATAGAATGGAATCTATCGCGACATTTCCAATAGTGATAATGGAGCGTCTGTCTATTTACACCTGCCTTCTGAGAGATACTCTCAATCCCATCACCTCTGAATCCCTTGTTGGAGAATTCTTCAAGAGCGGCGAAGATAACCATTCTGGTTTGCACCGGATCGTTCCGAGAATCTCCCATAGATTCACGTCCAATCCAATTTGGACAGGCCATTTCGCAATCGCTGCAATAGGTGATGAAATAAGTAGCCTCACGGCAGATCGTAGACAACAAGAAAATATGGTTGACTCATGACATCGGGCTTCCTACGCTTAAATGGTCAGGCCGTTAAAATGGCCTTTCCAGGGAGAGAAAGCGCGCGGACCACAACGGTTCCGCCGCACTGACGGAGGAGAGCCAGTAACTTGCGACACACCAAGCGTCGTGGTTCTTCCACGCGCGAATGGGCGTGTGGTTTGTCTCTTGTTCTTCTGAATGCGGGAGGTGTGCCATGACAGAATTTCCGAATTTGTTCAGTTCCTTGCGGATCGGAGGCATGGAGATTCGCAATCGGATCTGCTTTGCCGCTTCCAGTTCCGAACTTGCTGATCTCGACGGGTACGCGACTGAGGAAATGGCCTACTACTATGCAATGAGGGCGCGTGGTGGCGTCGGGCTCGTCGTAGTGGAGGCAACCTATGTCAGCCAGGACGGCCTGCGTCTCGCACGCAATGCCCGGATCTACGATGATCGTTTCACTCCCGGCCTTGCGGCAGTCGCCGACGCGATCCATCGCGAAGGTGGAAAGGCCGCCTTGCAAATCAATCATGGTGGCCGCGAAGCGGTCGCGGAGGTTTCCGGTTCGGTCCCACTTGGCCCGTCCCCCATAGCATCGTCCTTTACCAGCGGCGGTACTGCATCCCCGCCACGCGAAATGACAGCCTCAGAAATAACGCGCATTGTGTGGTCGTTCCGGGATGCCGCGAAGCGAGCGCAAGACGCGGGATTTGACGCGGTCGAAGTCCACGCGGCGCACGGCTACCTTCTAAGCCAGTTCCTTTCTCCCGAAGCCAATCGGCGCCAAGACAAGTACGGCCGGGATCAGGCGGGGCGGGCACGGATGCTCTGTGAGGTCGTCAGCGAAATAAAGGATGCCTTGGGCCAGGACTTTCCGGTCATTGTCAGAATGAACAGCTCAGATCATTTCCCGGGCGGAACGACCCATGATCTATCCAGCGTGACGGCAAAGCTGGTCGAGGCCGCCGGAGCGGATGCGTTGAGCATCTCCGGCGGCGTGCATGCCTCGCGACCGTTCATGCCGGTTGCTGGAATGATGATTCCGCCGGGCTGGAACCGCGGTTCGGTGGCCGCATTACGCCGTCAGGTGAATATCCCGGTGATGGTGGTCGGGCGGATCACCAAGCCGGATCTGGCAGAGGACATCATCGCCTCAGGCGACGCGGATGCAGTCTGTCTCAGCCGGGCACTAATTGCGGATCCGGAATTTCCTGAAAAGGCCCGAACAGGAAGAAGTGAAGAAATCGTTCCGTGCATCGCATGCAACGAATGTATCGCAAGTATTTATCGGGATAAGCGCCTGTCCTGCACCGTCAACCCTTTGGTCACCCGCGAAATGGAACTGGCACCGATGCTTTCGAGCCGACCGGAACCTCGTCGGGTCACGGTCATCGGAGGTGGTGCGGCGGGGCTTTCTGCTGCGGTGATGGCGGCCAGACGCGGGCATCGCGTAACGGTCGTCGACCACACCGATGTTATTGGCGGACAGCTCGATATTGCGCATCGTCCACCCCAGCGGGAATCCATCGGAGATCTTCTCAGATTTTACCAGAAAGAAGTGAAGCGACTGGGAATCAACCTTCGTCTCGGAAGTTCGATAACCGATGATGAGATCAAGGCGCTTAAGCCGGACTCGCTCATCGTGTCCATCGGGGGCCGGTCTCGCAAGCCAAACATTCCGGGGGTTGATCTGCCGCATGTTCGGACCGGTTGGAAAATACTGGCCGGAGAGGAAGAGGCTACTGGTGCCTGTGCCGTGATCGGCGGCGGGCTCGTCGGGGTCGAGGTTGCCGATTATCTGGCCGAGCGCGGCCACCCCATAGTGCTGATAGCACGAAGCAAGATTTTGACCAAGGCGGTGCATGTGGACGAAGTTCACTACCGCGACAAGTTGGAAGCCTCGGATATCGAGGTGATTGAAGATTGTGCCGTCAATGAAATCGGCGAGAACTGGCTGCGGATTACCCCCCGTAACCTTCTGACCAGAACCATCTCCGGGGTGGGCACTACCATCCTGTGCACTGGCTACGAAAATCAACTCGACATCGCCAAGACATGGTCGGAACTGGCTGCGGACGTCCACTATGTCGGCGACGTGAACGGCGCCGCAAAATTCTTTGACGCGATCCGAGAGGGAACCATGGCGGGACTGGAAATTGGCTAAGCTGAAAATACGCGCTGCTCGTGTCCGTGCAAGCGGCGACAAAGGATTGATCCCGGTAACCGGTGTCTGCGCCGTTCCGAACCTGGTCTTTCCAGACGAGGCTGCCCCTACCGCAGCCGGCCTCTACGTGAAGACTTCTGCCGCAGCATGTGATTGCGTCATCCGCATTTTGACTACCATCTGAACCTAGTGAAAGGAAATCCAATGAGCACACTGAAGAGTATCGCAACCGCCCTCGCCTTGGTTACCGCCTCGGCATCGGCAGGCCACGCCGAGACGCTGAAAATTGGCGTCATCGCACCGCTTACGGGCCCAGGTGCACCCTGGGGAATGGCACTGGCCGAATCGGCAAAGTCAGCGGCCGCCAAAGTTAACGCCACAGGTGGCCTTGATGTCGGCGGTACCAAATATGACGTCGACATACTTGCCTACGACGATCAGTATAAGGCTTCCGAGGCCGTCGCTATTTACCACAATCTCCTGAGACAAGATGTGAAATACATGATGCTCGTATCCTCCTCGGGCACCATGGCTCTAAAGCAGAATATCGAGGATGACGAAGTGCTGGCGATGACCGCGGCGTTTACCACGAAATCGGTTGATGCCAATACGACCTACATGTTCCGGCTGGCCAGCACGCCAGACAGCTATATTCCGTTTATGGCGCCTTGGCTGGCGGAAAATGTAACGGAAAAACGCATGGTCGTCGTGAACCCGAATGACGAAACCGGCTGGGATTTGACCGAGGTCGCCGAGGAGTCTTTTCGAGGGGTCGGCTTCGAAATTCTCGCTCACGAATTGTTCGAGCGGTCTCAGCGGGATTTCCAACCGATGCTGACCAAGATCATTGCCAGCGGAGCTGAAATCATTGATCTGGGTGGGACAGCGCCTCCGACGGCCGGCCTGATGATCCGGCAGGCGCGCGAACTTGGCTACGAAGGAAAGTTCATCAAGACCGGCGGTCCTGGCCCGCGCGCGATACTCGAAGCAGCCGGTAGCAAGGAATTGGTCGAAGGACTTCTGTTCATTGGCTATTCTGATACCTCGACCGAGGGCTATAAGCGGATCGCGGCCGAATACACCGAAGCAAATGGCCACGCTCCTAACGAGATGATCGCACCCTATTATGACGCTTCCAGGGTCTTGCTCGCCGCAATCGCCAAGGCTGGCGATGTCGACGACACCAAAAAGGTTGCGACGTCTATTGGAGAAGTGCTGCCGATGCCCTCGCTGCAAGGCGGCAATCTCAACTTCGGTACTCACCAGATACTGTCGCCGATGTTTGTCTTCGAAATGCAGAATGGTGAACCGGTGATTATTGACGATCTCGGATAGAATGCTACGGTTGGTAGCGGCACCCGCATGGGCGCCGCTACCAGCGGCCTTAGGTACAGGCGTAAGCTGCGCCACAGACGGCTATTTTCTTAGGTCCACACATGCGGGGCGACCTGGCGTAACCCGCTGATGCCCTTGGAGTGTGATGATGCCCTTCCCTACTTCCGGCGAGACAGTGTTCACGAACCTCATGTTGTCGCCCGACGAACTTGTGCCGCACGGCCATGGCCTGCGACGACCTGAATGCGTTCTGGCCTTCAGCGATGGTAGCCTCCTTGTGTCTGATAGCAGTGCTGCTGTCTGCCTGATCGAGCCGGATGGTGAAACCCGGACCATTGGACGGATGGGAGAGCTCCCCAACGGCCTTGCGGTTACGAGGGACGGCGAGATCATCATCGCCAACATTGGTCTGGGTCAGCTCTATGCAATCAGGGCAGGGGGCATTGAAGAGGTGATCCTGGAAGAGATTGATGGCACCGAGCTGGGCTCGGTCAATTTTCCGTTCATTGATAACGATGGCCGTATTTGGGTTACGGTTTCGACTCGCACGCTACCCCGCTGGGATGCCGTTCAGTCCCGCGTTCCGGACGGCTACATTTTGTGCCTCGATGCGGATCAAACCTCTGCCAGAACCGTGCTTCGCGGTCTGAATTTTCCTAACGAACTTCGCCTCGATCACGAGCGGAATGCCATGTATGTTGCCGAGACAAGCGCCGGTCGGGTTTTGAAATTCGATTTCGGCGCGGATGGGGTACCCCGCAACGGTCGGCCTTACGGCCCGGATCCGCTTTTTGAAGGGGCGCTGGTCGACGGGCTGGCCTTGGATGAGGAAGGCGGACTCTGGGTCACCGATCTGAAACGCCACGCGATTATCCGCATTGCACCCGATGAAACCGCTGTAACGGTCATCGAGGATCCCGAACAACGGATAATGTCTTTTCCGACCAGCCTGGCGTTTGGCGGTGATGACCGGCGAACGGTCTATGTCGGGTCGCTTGAATGTCCGCATCTGCTGACATTCCGATCGCCGGTTGCGGGTGTAGAGATGGGCCATTGGCGGCTGAAGGATCGGCTCATGGCGGTCGCTTTGTCCTAAACGTGTAAGAGGGCTGCAACGACAAGACCGGCGTAGATTTCCCAACTTGATGCTGCTTTTATATCCCTATGATCAGGTCCTCGCTGAAACGGCTTCGCTTCATCGTCTGTCGCCTCAGTTGGAGAACAGACGAACCCCAAGCGCCGGGCTTTTCAGGGGGCACGTCATATGTGATCCCTCTCAACTTGCTGTGCTAAAGCCGTTTAAGTTTTTGGTCAGATTCTTTCAGCGCTCAATGGCCTTTGTAGAGTGTCTGGCTCGAGATGCGACGGACCCCAATCCCGACAGCGCGCCTAATCTTCACCCGTTCCACCGCCCAGGTAGATATTGCGGATTTCTTCGCTTTGCAGCAGGTCCGCGCTCGGTCCTTCCAATGCCACCGACCCCGTTTCGATGACAAAACCATAATCCGATATGCGCAGCGCTAGCTTGGCGTTTTGCTCAACCAACACGACGGCGATACCTTCCTCGCGGATTTTGCCGACCAAATTGCCGACCTCTATCACCAGCTTCGGCGCGAG
>Ga0209121_10006065_pt1 | contig 10736 bp, 11 predicted proteins | sample Cruoilmetagenom3_FD_187292 | JGI IMG/M metagenome (GOLD analysis project Ga0209121, IMG submission 187292) | Oil polluted marine microbial communities from Coal Oil Point, Santa Barbara, California, USA - Sample 3 (SPAdes) (version 2) | ecosystem: Environmental > Aquatic > Marine > Oil seeps ...
TATAACTCATAAATAATATATACCTAAAATGTTTCTATTGTAAAAAATGCAAATAATATTCAATGAAAGAGTCAGTAATAGCAAATGGGTCAAAAAGTTTAGGAGTGGCCAAAAAGAAAAGTTTGAATTGTTGCAAACTTTCAAGACTGGCGATCTTCTCGATGTTTTTGAAGATGTGAAAAAGTTGTGGATAGGGGGTGAATACAGGAAAAAAACTCTCAAACGCATGCCCGAAATGGTCCACTTTCCAAAGAGAATGATCGAGATTGCCCTTGATCTTTTGCTGGAGGCCCTCTCCAAAGACAACCTCAAAAACAGAATAAGACTTGAATTGGGCAGAAATTATCTAGATGGCTGGGTCAGGGAACGCTCCAACCACATCTATGCCGCTCCACTTGGAATTTTACTCCATGTTTTTGCAGGAAACATTTTCATAAGTGGCATAGAATCTCTAGTGAATGGCCTGATCACAAAGAATCTGAATCTCGTTAAAACGTCTTCTGTGGACCAGTTCTTTCCTTATCTGTTTCTTGAGAGCTTGGAAGAGTGTTCCCCGGAGCTCGCTTCTACAATTTCGATACTCTCTTTTAAAGGAGGGGAAACGGCGATGGAGAATAAGCTGAAGAGAATTGTCGATGCGATAATAGTCTGGGGTAGCGAAAAAGCCATTTTAGGCTATAGAAAAAATCTTCCCTTGGGCAAGAAATTGATCGAGCATGGACCCAAGTGCGGAATTGGAGTTGTGGAAAAGTATGATTCTTCACTTCCCGAGAGAATAGCCAAAGATGTCGCATACTGGGAACAGAGTTCTTGTGCTTCACCCCAGGTGATTTACGTTCATGACAGCGTCGATGTCGAAAAACTGGCCCCAGAAATCGGAAGAAACCTCGAAAAACACCCGAAAGGCCCTCTCGAACCAGATCAGGCAGTTGAGATTCTAAAAGCAAAGGAGGTTGCTAGAATGGGAGAGCTTTTTGGAGATTACAAATGTTATTCTTCAGCAGAACCGTATGAATGGCAAATAATCATCTCCAAAAAATTCGATTTTTCACCTCTAGGGAGGACCCTGTATCTAAGAAAATACCACTCTTTGGAGGATGTCGTCGAGGAAATTCCAAGGGAATATTTGCAAACAGTTGGAATACAATCCCCCAGAAAAAAACAGATTGCAAAAAGATTCGTGCTGGCGGGTGCGTGCAGAATCACAGAACTTGGCAAGATGACAGAAGGCACTCTGGGAGCACCACACGAGGGCAACTATCCATTGAGGGAGCTGGTAAGATTCTGCAACATAGAGGAATAGTAGTACAAACAAAAGACAATGGACGATGTGAGGGTAGAAAACCTGGTGGGAGAAGACATCATTAGTGTAAAAATAAAAATTTTGCCAACAGGTAAAGTCAAAAGAGTAGCAAAAACTAGAAAAATAAGAAGAATTGGGGATTTAACTCTATCGGCGGGAAGCCTCCTTGCGATAGCTGGGAGTAGTTCACGCAAAATCTAACCTATTTTTGAGCTATGAACACCCCCAAAAATATTATGGCCATTCCTACCACCATAATTCCGGTTATCATCTCATTCAATAAAATCACAGAAAAAAAGATCCCAAAAATGGGTATGCAATACATAAAAAGAGAGGCTTTTGATATGTCTATTTTTCTCAAGGCATCAAGCCAAAACAGGTAGGGCACAACGGTGCACGGCAGCGCAAGCAAAAAAGCATATGCCGTTACCGCGTGAGAGGCAACTGCTCCTCCCTCAAGACAAAGGGAAAGGATAAGCAGCACGGGAAAACCTAGTATCGAGGTCACTCCCATTATGTACGCGGGGGTATACTCGTGCCTCGATACCGCGATCTTTTCCAAGATAGCCAGAGTGGCAAGCGAGATTGCGGAGCCAAATATCAAAAGGTTTCCAAATATTGTTGAATCCCCATTTGAACCCTGCAAAACCACCAAGGCCGTCCCAAAAAGTCCAAGCAAAACTCCAAGCCATTTTGCTTTCGTTGCAGGTTCTTTCAGAACAAAATATGCCATAACGACAATTCCCAGAGGTGCTGTTGCCTGAATTATTCCACTTAGAGAGGCGGTGGTGCGGAGCATGCCTATGTTCAGCAGGCACAATGGCAAAACCAAGCCAGTAAGAGATATCCCTATGAACAGCCAGATGTTTTCTCTAGTTATCCTTTTTTTAAATGCCAGAAAATATAAAACAAAGAACAGAGCACACCATCCCCCCCTCAATGCCCCCAATGTCATCGGTCCGCTGTATCCCAAAGCAATCCTGTTAATAGGATACGAAACTCCCCACAAGATTGTTGCAATCATGATTTCAAGGTATGCCTTCTCTCTGGCTTTTGCGAGCTTTGGGGCCATAAACGTAAAGAAGAGACTTAGATATAATATCTGTTGTTGCCTTAATGAAAATCTATAAATTTGAGAAGCTAATTACAGGATGGTGGAAAGTTGTCAGATGCACAAGAAATAGAAACAAGGGGAGCCTCGAAAGAAGACTTTTGTGAGATAAGCACGCTCTACACCAAAGTTTATGAGGGATATTATTCAATACCTGAAACTACCGACGTTAAGCTGTTCAGGCAGGCTGTAGAAAATCACTTCTGGTTAGTTGCTTTGAAAGACGAGAAAATTGTCGCTTCCCTGATACTCGCAGGTGATGATGAAAATGGAATATGCAAATGCTATAGCGCTGTTGTGGAAAAAGAATTTCAATCAAGAAAGATAATGCCAGAGTTTCATGAGCATGTGGAAGAAATAACAGACTACCCTGTTTACTACGCCATTTCAAGAACAAACTCTCTGGCGCCTCAGAGAATTCTCAAGCAGCTTGGATTTGTGGGCGCAGGCATATTTCCCAATGCAATGCGGATAAAAAGTCTGGAAACCCAAGGATTGTTTGTCTCATACAAAAAAGATGCGCTAAAAGCCAGGAAAAAGCCCATTCTGATAACCCCAACAAGCAAGTTGTATAAGCTCGTGAAAAACGCTTTGAATTTGGGGGAGGCTTCTTTTGTGTCCAAACGCATCAAGAAAAATGGCAATTTTCTTGACTTTTGTGTCACCTCCGTATCTGGCATAAAATGGGAATACAAAAATTATAAAGAAGAGAATCTGATGCAGTGCGATTTCTTTCCCTTTTATGAACCCAACATGAAGCTTTATACGGAAGACAGATCTATCGAAGCGTTTATCCATTACAATCCTAAAGCTGGCTACGTATACATTCTTGGAGTTAAAAGCGATAGCAGTCTTCTCAGCGTTCTTGAGGGTGTGGCTGATTTCGCTCTTTCTCTTGAGTGTTTTTATATTGAAATGGTAATCTCTGCGGACAATATAGAACTCCAAGCAGCAGCCTACAACGCCGATTTTCTACCTTGTGCGTATTTCCCAGCTTTTAAAAAAGAGGGAGACAAAAGGGTAGATCAAATAGTCTCGTCCAGACTCTTGGTACCTCCGGCTTTCAAAAGGGTGCATCTGGAGGACATGAACAGAGAGTTTGTGAAAACTTATTGCGACGTATACACCAAAAAAATGAGGAAGGATATTTATGCATGGTTATATAGATAAACTAGTTGAAAAAAAGGCTTTCGGAGCTGATGACGAACTATTCAATAATGCGATGTTAGAATGCTTTGAATTCCATGTAAACAACTGTTTGCATTACCGAAAGTTTTGCGAGAAAAGTTTGCCTGTGAAGACCGCTGGCGACATCCCTCCCATTTTGGTAACCGCACTAAAACACTACGCCCTTCTTTCCGTCCCTAAAGAAGAAGTGGTTTTGGCTCTAACTTCTTCGGGCACTGGAGGACAAAAAACAAGGTTGTGTCTCAACAAGAGGAGTCTGGAGAATTTGCAAAAGATGGCTGAAAATGTTCATGCTGGCATGGGTTTGGTAAACAAAAGGCAGGAAGTAAACTATCTTTGCTTTGCATATGATCCAAAATATGCCAGAGATCTTGGAACCACGTGGAGCGATAAGAACAGCACAAGTTTTACCAAAGTTCACGAGATCTTCTATGCACTTCAGTGGAATGGGAAAGACTTCTTTTTTGATAGAGAAGGAACCATCGAATACCTTAAAAGATATGCTGAGGAAGATTTACCCCTACGGATACTGGGATTTCCAGCTTACATATTCAACGCTCTTGAAGAACTCAAAAAGGTTCATGGAAGCTTAAATTTTGGAAAAGAGAGTTATGTGTTGTCTGGGGGAGGATGGAAAGGCAAAAAAGGAGCCATTTCCAAGGAAAGATTCAGGAAAGAACTGTCTGAAACATTGGGCATACCAGAAGAAAACGTGAGGGATTGTTACGGGTTGGCTGAGCACGGAGTTCCATACGTTGAGTGCTCGAAAGGAAACATGCACATTCCCATCTACTCAAAGGTTATTGTGAGGGATCCATTAACTCTAAAGAGATGCAAGGAAGAGAAAATTGGGCTACTGCAATTGATGACTCCCTACAATCTCACAACTCCCTACCTTTCCGTTTTGACTACGGACTACGGAACAGTAAGGAGTGATTGTGACTGCGGGATAGAGACTCCATACATAAAGATAAAAAGCAGGGCTGGACTAAAAAAGCATGTCGGATGTGCGATATCTGCTTTAGATCACCTAAAATCAAACTAGAGCGCGGGCGTTTTGCTTCTCCACTCGCATCTTTATCAATTCAAGGATGCTTTGATCAACTCTTGTCTTCCTCTGATTTTCTTCACTCTCTCTCAAAAATCTTTAGAAAATCAAATGCAACACAAAAAATGAAACCAATATCGCAATCAAAGGCGAGGCTAGCCAGGTTAGCAAGATTCGTATTATCGTTCTTCTGCCTTTCTTTCTCTCCTTTTTAGCCTGTCTTACGGCTATTATTGCTATGGTATATATCTGTGCGCCGGGGGCTGGAATGCCCAAGAAAGTCATAAGGAGCAAAAGAATCGAGGCTGTCAATGAGCTAATTATTGCACTTTTTGTGTCAAGTGTTGTTATGCCTTTTCCTATCTTTTCCATGACTCTGCCTCTAAAGATAAAGGCTCCAATCACCATTGATATGCCTCCGAACATAAGGGCGAAAGGAAGCGATATAAAATTCAGGACAGGCGCAACTGCATTTCCTACGTTATTTGCTCCTAAAACAAAGGAGAAAAAGCAGCCTATAAGGACCAATATCAAGCTTGGAAAAGGAAGCTTGAAGTCGAATCTTCTAACAAGCTTTGCTGTTGCATATGCTATTAAAAAGCAAATTGCAGCAGAAATAATCCAGGAGCCGAAGAGAATCGCAATAGAGTCTGAAAACAAAGCACTGAAGAATATTCCAACTCCTACTATTGAACCAACTGCCACCTCACTTGTCGATATAGGAACTTTTATTAGATTTGCTAGGAGAATACAGAGGAAGGTTGAAAGCAAAATTGCTACACTAATCTGGAGGTCAATCGGTTTGAAGATTATGCCGCTGTTAAGGTTTTCAATGACACTCCCACTTGCGGTGACTGCACCAAAAAAAAGAAAAATGGAAGAAAGCACCAGCGCCTTTCTTTTTGTTATCGAGTTGCTTCCAAAGGCAGCGGCCATTGAGAAGGTTAGATTTCCACCTATGGTGAGAGCAACCGCGACCGATAGGAAAAAAGAGATCAGTAACCAAAGATCAACCATTTTACTTCCATGCCCTCGCTACCGTGGCCTGCAAGGTTTATATTTATGCAGGACACGCTCAGGGAAATATGCCCACACTATCATTTCATCATACCCAACTCCATAGTCTCTGCTGAAGAAGTCTATTTTTCCTGTTATAAAAGCCGAATCTTGATATCCTTTTATTTCCACATAGGTAATGTATTCATGGTCTTCTTTAAGCAAAAAATTTATGGTAGCATTGAATGGCATGTCTATCTTTTCTTTGGTGGCATCTCTGTAAAAAAGCTGCTTTGACCAGCACTCGTTGGTCGTCAAATCTTTAACGATCGCGACAATCTCAATACTTCCATCGGTTAGAGCGTTATCTATGCTGCCTTTTATTCTTCCCATTATCCCCATTGTTGCGTTTGATGATTTCCCAGTTATCGGGGAAGTAAAATTCACTCCCACCCTGGCTCTTGCACTCAAAGAACCTGTAGAAGAGGGGTGCAGACCAATCCCTGCTTTTCTCATTTCGGTTGAGTAATTAGCCTCGAAAAGATGTGCTCTGGGTCCTGCGGAATCAGTTGCACTTTTGTTACTTTCTCCTATGTTTGCATAGTTTATTCTCATTACTTCTTTTTTTATTTGAGTTGTTTCGGAGAGGGCTTTTTCCTGGGTCAAAAAGAATTCGCCTTTTTGCAGATCTATTTTCTGGCCTAGGAGTGGAGCAAAGATCAAAAGAGTGATCAACAATGCAAAAATCCTTTTCATGGTGATATTTATTGCTAGTGTGTATTTAAATATATACTCATTCTCTCGTTAAGGTCTACTAATTCTCTTTAGAAAAGAAACAAAGAAAAATCTGGAAGGATGTGCGGCTCCCTACACCCTGCTTCTTGCTTTAAAAATAGCATTATTTTCCCAAACAAAGGATGTTTGTTCGGAAGATTAAAGCTTTGTTTTCGATACGGGACTTTTAGAAGGAGAACAGGCATAAACTTAAATATATTGCTAGAGTAATGGATGTAAAAACGGAGAAAACATGAAGATTGAGGAGTTGAAAAGAAAGCTCAGCGGAGAGGAGCCGCAGAAGATAATTGAGTACGCACTGAACAATTATAAAAAAATAGCTATATCTTTTAGTGGTGCTGAGGATGTTGCGCTTATAGACATGGCAACTAAAATAAAGGGTGACGTTAATATTTTTACATTGGATACGGGAAGACTGCATCCCGAAACTTATGAGTTCTTGGATCGAGTAAGAGATCACTATAACATCAATCTTAAAACATATTTCCCAGATGCTCATGCTGTTGAGCAAATGGTAAACAAAAAGGGCTTATTTTCCTTTTATCAGGACGGCCATGAGGAGTGTTGTGGAATAAGAAAAGTCGAACCTTTGGAAAGAGCCCTTTCAAGCTTGGATGCATGGGTCACTGGACAAAGAAGAGACTCGAATCCCGCATCAAGGGCGAGTCTTCCGGTTGTCCAGAAATCAGGCAGATTAATAAAGTTTAATCCTGTCGCCAATTGGAGTTTGAAGAGGGTGTGGGAGTATATAAGAGAGAACAGAGTCCCCTACAACGAGCTTCACAAAAGAGGTTTTGTTAGTGTAGGATGTGCACCGTGCACGAGACCTATTTTGCCAGGACAGCACGAAAGAGAGGGACGCTGGTGGTGGGAAACCGGCAAAAGGAAAGAGTGTGGAATACATCTAACCCTCGCAGACAGTCTATCTACAACGCGGAAGCGGAAGTAAAGTGAGCGACAACCCTTTTTTATATACCTCTCATGCAAACTCAAACCTACTTTTCTCGTCGCTATATGGGGTTGAGGCGATAAAATTCAAAATCGAGATTGGCATCGAAACAATTTAAATATCTTTCAAAACAAAAGAAAATCACTCAATCTGAAAATCCAAACATGCATTTAATCTCATAGTATTATATAAAACATATACGATGTTTTTTTAAGCAACAAATATCACATTCATGAAGGAGTGAAATATGAGACCTTTATTAATCAAGCCTCACGGTGGAAGGCTTGAAGAAAGAATTGTTGGAAAAGAGTCCAGAGACAGATGGATGGAAGATGCCAAGAAAATGCGCAAGATATTCTTGGATATACGAGAAATGGATGATCTAGAACTCATAGGGACGGGTGCATTGAGTCCATTAAGGGGTTATATGACTCAGGATGAATATTTGAGTGTGATTAACCGGATGAGGTTGGTCAACGGTCTACCGTGGACAATACCCATAACCCTGCATGCTTTCAAACAAGAACTATCAGATATAAGAGTTGGAGATGATGCCGCTCTTTTAGATTCTGAAAGCAGACTTTTGGGAGTTTTACACCTGCAAGAAATGTACAAGTGGGACAAAGAAAAAGAAGCAACAAAGGTTTATCTAACAAACGACAAAAGACATCCAAGCGTAAGCTACCTCCACAGAGTCGGTGAATACTTGCTTGGTGGCGAAGTTGAGGTTATAAATTTGCCGGTTCATAAAAGATTTTTGAAATACCGTTTGCCCCCTTCTGATACGAGAAAGATATTTGCCGAAAGAGGTTGGAAAAGAATAGTAGGCTTTCAGACAAGAAATCCTATTCATAGAGGGCATGAATACGTTCAAAAGTGTGCGCTCGAGATATGCGATGGCCTGCTTCTTCATCCACTTGTGGGTGAAACCGCCAAGGAGGACATCCCTCCTGATATAAGAATTAAAACATATGAGGTGGCAATAGAACATTATTATCCAAAAGATAGGGTTTTGTTGGCTGTTTTTCCTGCAGCTATGAGATATGCAGGTCCAAGAGAGGCGATACTCCACGCTATAATGAGGAAAAACTATGGTTGTACTCACTTTATAGTGGGCCGAGATCATGCGGGTACAGGGAACTACTACGGTCCATTTGACGCTCAACACATCTTCGATGAGTTTGATGAGAGAGAACTTGAAATAACCCCTCTATTCTTTGACAACGCATTCTACTGTAAAAAGTGTGGGGGAATGGCAACCGCCAAGATATGCCCTCATTCCCAAGAGGATCACATATCTCTAAGCGGTACGAAGATTAGAAAAATGCTTAAGGAGGGGAAAGATCTCCCTCCAGAATTTGTTAGGCCGGAAGTGGGCAAAATATTGATGGAGAGATACAATCCATTGTAGCGCGTTGGCAGCTCTCTCGCATCTACAAATTCTAATTTTGTTGAAGCCGTTTGGACTAACTCATTTTAAAAAACATGGCATGAAGCCAACAAAATTATAAATAATGGAGAAATATCTCTTTTTAGGCTCATGACAACGAAAGTAATATCCTTCGATATGGATGGCACCCTCAGTAAAATGGCCTTCACCACTTCGGTATGGAATGAGGGCCTTCCTAAACGGTACGCAAAAACTCATTCAGTAGATCTAGAGAAGGCCAAAAAAGTAGTCAGTAGGGAATATGACAGGATAGGAGATCAGGATCTAAGATGGTATGATCTGGGGTACTGGTTTAATCGCTTTTCTTTGAAAGGAGCTCCATTGACTTTACTGGAAGAGTATGAGCACGAGGTAGAGTTTTATCCCGAGGTCGAGGAAGTTCTAAATAATTTGCAAAAGAAATACAAGCTGGTCATTTCTTCAAATGCTGCTGACATATTCATTTCAAAGCAGTTGAAAAAGCTAGGCAAGAAGTTTTTTTCTTTAGTCTTTTCTTCCATTTCCGATTTCAATTTGCTAAAGAAAGATCCTTCCTTTTACCTAAAAGTGTGTCACCAACTTAGGATTCACCCTTCAGAACTCATTCATGTAGGAGACAATTGTACATCTGACTATTTATCCCCTAAAAAAGTTGGTATTTCCGCGTATTATCTAGACAGGAATGCAACGAAGTCCCACGATCATGTGGTCACTAATTTAAAAGAATTATTATACAGAGTAACCAACGAAGAAGTCTAAATTTATAAACCTCTAACGGAATCAATTTTTCGATTTCTTATCACAAAATCTCCCTAATGGAACTAGGGTATATCTTTATTGCTCATTCTTTCGGCAATCTTTTTAACACTTCTTCTGCCGCTCTTTTACCTGAACTTATCATGCCACCAAAGATGGGTCCCATTCTTGGCCCTCCAAAGACGGCACTGACAGCCATACCAGCTACCCATAAATTGGGATAAACTTCTTTTACGTTATTCACAACAAATTTTTCGGCATTTTCCACATCCATCGCTCTCTCCCCTTCTATACCCCCTGATTTTGTGGCTAATCTGTGCCTTCTCTTCAGAATCATCTTACAAACCTCACAAGGATGCCCCGTCGCATCGATCACTGTCTTTGTTTTTATCCCTAAGGGGTCCACGTGGAGTTTTGCTGCACTAACCGCTGACCAGTTGATTACAACTCCCGAAACCCTGTCATTCTTGATTATTAGATCCTCGACCTCTATTCCGTTTAAAAACTTCACACCACTGTCTATTGCCTTTGATCCTAACTTCGTTGCAAATTCAACTGCATTTAAGGTGCAGTAACCATCACCCGCAGCTCTTCCCTCAATGTCGAAGTCTCTCAATATAGGGTGCACATCATCCTGAACCACTATAACCGGAAACAGCATGCCCCCGCCCCAAATTCCTCCACCAATAGATAGATCCCTCTCGAATATCCCAACCTTCTTTCCTGCCTGTGCGATGTATTTCGCTGCGACCATGCCAGATGGACCTGCACCGATTACGGCAACATCCAAATCGAGTGGAAAATCCTGCCAAAATCTCTGCATTATCCTCTTGGTAGTTTCTACCTCAATCTCTTTCATTCTTTCACCCTTTCTCTTTGTTCGTATTCTTCAAAGGTGGAACCACATAAAACCTTTTCTGAAATCTTTACTTTTTCAGAAAATGGCGATTGAAGTTTTGCCGTTTCTAAGCTTTAATTTTAAAATTTGGACACAAAAGAAGCAAAACGAGTGAAAAGTCAACAAAATGGCCGACTTTTTGTCAAAAAACATCAGAAAAATTCAAAATCAAAAAGTGATACTGTAAATTGGGTAGCCGGGAGCTCAACGAGAGATGGGCTGGACTAGGAAAGGCATTGAAAGTTTCCTGACTGTCTCTGGTT
>Ga0209121_10006066_pt1 | contig 10735 bp, 11 predicted proteins | sample Cruoilmetagenom3_FD_187292 | JGI IMG/M metagenome (GOLD analysis project Ga0209121, IMG submission 187292) | Oil polluted marine microbial communities from Coal Oil Point, Santa Barbara, California, USA - Sample 3 (SPAdes) (version 2) | ecosystem: Environmental > Aquatic > Marine > Oil seeps ...
CCCTCCTTTTTAAAATATTACAAAATACTATAACGGGTTCGATGAATCGAACCCCTACATTTTTACTTCTTTAAATCCCATTTCGAAGGCTTTTAAATTAGTTTCAATACTTTTTGGTGGTAAATTTTCCTTCATGGATTGAATAATTAATTCTTTACTTATCGGAAAACCGGGAGTCGCAATGGCAGCTCCAAGCAAAACCATATTTTCTGAAATAATATTTCCTGCTTCTTTGGCAATTTTTTGTGCATCTATTATAATTAGATGATTGATTTTTGTCTTTAATTCTTCAAAAACAGAAGATAGTTCAGGATATTCCGAAATGCCAAGTGAAACAGTAAAAGGTACGATGGGAGAATTATTAACAATTACAAAAGAGTTTTTATTTACCTTATTTATTGCCCTTAAAGCTTCTGAAGGCTCAAAAGCAATCATTAAATCTGCAGCTCCTTCTTCAATAAGAGGACTATCTGCGTCTCCAATCTTAAACTCTGTTACTACAGTTCCTCCCCTTTGAGCCATACCGTGGACTTCACTCATAACAACATTTAATCCTTTTTTCATCGCAGCTTCCCCAATAACTGTCGAAGCTTTGATTGTTCCCTGGCCTCCTACGCCAATTAGCTGAATTTTATATATATTTTTCATTTTTTCACCTCTATTGCTTTCTTCGGACATACTTGAACGCAAAGTCCGCAACCATCGCATAATAAAGGATTGATACTAACCAATCCGTCTTTCTCGATATAAATTGCCGGACAGCTAAAGTTTTTTACACAAATCAAACACTTAATACATTTTTCCTGGTTAACCGCATATTTTATGTTAATCCCATTCTTTTTATTTTGTGCATCTGTTAACATTGCGCAAGGATGTTTGGTAATAACTACCGCAACTTCTTCACATTGTAAGGCTTCCTTGAATACTTTTTCGGTTTCCTTTAAATTAAAAGGATCGACTGTTTTAACAAATTTTGCTCCTGCTCCTTGAGCAATTCCCTCGATTGACACTTCAGGTGCCGGATTTCCCATTCCATCCAACGGCGTTCCGGGATTAGTTTGTCCTCCGGTCATTCCGGTTATTCTATTGTCCAGTACAACCAATAAAAGACTATCTCTATTGTGAACCGCGTTGACCAAACCGGCCATTCCGGCATGGAAAAAAGTAGAATCCCCGATAAAAGAAATCACCTTTTGGTCGGTCGCTTTAGCAAATCCGCAACCAATACCTAAGCTTGAACCCATGGAAATACAGTAATCAGCCATTTTATAAGGTTCTTGAATGGCCAGGGCATAACATCCTATATCACTGGAATAGATTATATCTTCTTCTTTTAATTTTAATTTTTTTATAGCTTTCTTTAGAGCAAAGGAAGTTGCACGGTGAGGACATCCGGGACAGAGTACCGGTGGACGTAAAGGCAAAGAAAGTTTGGTACTAAATTTCTCTCTCTTTATTAATTCTTTATCTACTACTTTTGCCATCCCCGACGAAACAATATCCGGATTAAATTCGTAAATTCGAGGAAGAGTCCCGTCTAGCTTGCCATATACTTTTTTTCTTAAATCATACTTTCCTATTATGGCCAAAACTTCGTTTTCCATTACCGGCTCTACTTCTTCTACCACCAATATATTATCCACACTATTGATGAAATCCAAAACCGCTTGTTCCGGAAATGGGTGAGAGAAAGCCAATTTTAATATTTTTACCTTTAAATCATTTTCACTTACAACATCCATAACATAATTATAGGCACCACCGCTGGTAACAATGCCCAACGATTTTCCTCCCTTATCTATTATTTTGTTCAAGGAAGAATTATTAGCATCTTCTTTAATCATGCCCAATTTTTCTATCAATTTCTCGCGCATCTTTACTGCAAAAGCAGGCATAACCACATACTGCCCCGGATTTTTCTGAAAAAATCCTTTTTCTTTTCCCTTCAATACCGGGCCTAATTCAACGACCCCTCTCATATGAGATATTCTGGTCGTTGTACGCATAAGCACAGGAATTTCATATTTTTCAGATAATTCGAAACCAAATTTCATTAAATCTTTAACTTCCTGCGGATTTGACGGTTCCAGCAAGGGTATTCCCGCTAAACGAGCCATAATTCTATTATCCTGCTCATTTTGGGAAGAATACATGGAAGGATCATCTGCGGACAAAACAATCATTCCTCCTTTTACACCGGTGTACACGGTGCTCATGAAAGAATCGGCAGCTACATTCAATCCTACATGTTTCATAAAAACAAATGACCTTAATCCACTGGCAGCTGCTGCAGCAGATACCTCTAAAGCCACTTTTTCATTGGAAGAAAACTCAAAATATACCCCTGCATCCTGAGCAATTTTATAAAAGACATTACCAATTTCCGAAGATGGTGTTCCGGGATATGTAGAAACCAGGGAAACGCCGCCTTCCAAGGCGCCTCTGACAGCTGCTTCATTCCCCAGTAGGAACAATTTTCCCCCTTCTTTTTCTGTTAAAATTTCTTTTACTTTCAATTTTTTCCTCCTATTTTTTTATTTCGTATCGCCTAAAAATTCCAAAATTATAATATTTTCCGATAAATTTAGTTAGCTGGATAATTCTGGTTAACCAGCTTACCGGTTAATTATATAATGTGTAAAATGTAATATATAACCTGTTTTTATAAATTCAAAACTATAATTTTATTACAAGCTACAGATTACTTATTACTGTATTTTATTCTGTCTTCTATTATCTTCACTACGTACTTGATGTTGTTTTTCAAGTACCAATAGACAGGCGGGACGCCTGTCCTACGGGAGGGAGAGGGATATATTCTATACTATTTCCTTATCCGTTATTTTTTTCTTCATTTAATTCTTTGTATTTTCTTCAACCAGTTAACTGGTAAGCTAAATTATCTTGTATCTCATTTATATTTTCTTCACTAAATACTAAATACTAAATACTAAATACCAACGACTAAATACTAATTTCCCCGCATTTAAACCCACGATATAACTATACGCTATACGCTAAACGCTGTACGCTAGTATGCAATTCCTGCCCACATCTTATCTTGGACTATATACTATATACTGGATACTATGTACTGTTTTACTACGGGAGAAAGGGGATATACTCACTATTGCTATGGAATAGTTGGAAGAATATTTAAAAAAATTTGTATTAATAATATAATAGTGATAAAATAACGCAGAGATTGAGAAAATCCCCTTAAGCTTCATTTTGCAAAATACCTAATTATTAATTTTCTGCTTTGAATATTTTAATATTTGTTTTATTTTTAAAAGCCCAAGATTGTAATTATCTATTATAAAAGCATTAGTTGATTTACCATTTTTTATTTTACGTAATATTTCATAAAATAAAAATCGTCTGATTAAACATAAAATTACAATATAATTAAATAATTATTAAAACATAACATGAGGGAGGTTATATAACTTGTTATTAAGTGAATTAAAGGAAAAGAAAATTAGTGATTTATGTAAGATTGCTAAGGAATATAAAATTAACAATTTTAGCAGGATTAAAAAAATTGATATAATTTTTAAGATATTACAAGCAGAAACAGAGAAAAAGGGATTCATGTTTTCTGAAGGCGCTTTGGACATAATGAATGAAGGTTTTGGATTTTTAAGGACCGCAGGGTACTTACCAAGCGAAAATGATATTTACATTTCACCTTCACAAATAAAGAGATTTAATCTTAGTAATGGAGATTTGGTATCAGGGCAAATAAGACATCCCAAAGAGGGCGAAAGATATTACGCATTATTAAAAATAGAAGCAGTTAATCATGAAGATCCTGAATTAGCCAAAGCAAGAATTGATTTTCAAAACTTAACTCCGCTTTTCCCAACCGAAATGATAAAATTAGAAAATGAAAAAGGCGGTTTGTCAACAAGGTTAATTGATATATTTTCTCCAGTGGGAAAAGGACAGAGAGGATTAATTGTTTCGCCACCCAAGGCAGGAAAAACCATTTTATTAGAAAAGATTGCGAATGGTATTACTGCTAATAATCCCGAGGTTATTTTAATAGTATTATTGGTTGATGAAAGACCTGAAGAAGTGACCGGAATGCAGAGATCGGTCAATGCTGAAGTAGTAAGCTCTACGTTTGATCAACCAATTAAAAATCATATAAAAGTAGCGGAAATAGTATTAGAAAGGGCTAAACGATTAGTTGAACAGAAAAATGATGTTGTTATCCTGCTGGATAGTATTACCAGATTAGCTCGGGCTTACAATCAAAATATTCCTACCAGTGGAAAGACATTATCCGGAGGTTTGGATTCAAGTGCACTCTATTTTCCTAAGCGATTTTTTGGAGCTGCAAGAAATATCGAAGAAGGTGGAAGTTTAACAATTTTAGCTACTGCTTTGGTAGAAACAGGTAGTAGAATGGACGATGTTATTTTTGAAGAATTTAAAGGTACCGGAAATATGGAACTAAGGTTAGATAGAGAACTTGCAGAAAATCGACTTTTCCCGGCAATAGATTTTAGAAAATCCGGTACCAGAAGAGAAGAATTGTTATTATCAAAAGAAGATTTACAAAAAATATGGCTGTTAAGAAGAGCATTAACTTCTCAAACAAATCTTGGAGCAACAAAGTTTATACTGAATAAATTAAAAAAAACCAGCAATAATAAACAATTTCTAAGTACGATAAAAGAAAGAACTATTTAATTATTTTTAATTGATATCAAAGTAATAAAAATATTAAGTATTTTAAAATATTTTGTTCGAAGATATTTATCTAATTGATAAAAAAATATAAAATTATCCATATATGTGTATGATTAGAGATATGCAAGTTAATGAACGAAACATAGGTCTAGGATTTGCGTTACACGAAAGAAATAATTGTTTTGACCTATAAATAAGATTGTGTTATAATTTTTTTGATTTGATTGTAAGTTAATAAAAGTCAGGAGATAAAAAGAATGAAAAAAGGTATACATCCAAAATATGAAAAAGCCATTATCAGTTGTGCATGTGGAAATAGTTTCGAAACCGGTTCTACTAAAAAGAACATGAAGATAGAAATATGTTCTGCATGTCATCCTTTTTTTACCGGAAAACAGAAAATAGTCGATACCGCAGGAAGAGTAGAAAGATTTAACAGAAAGTACAAATTGAAAAACGAAGAAAACAGTGACAATTAAATAAATTCTTTTCCCGAAAAACATATACTGATAAGATGGAGAATTTTTTGATTTTAACTAAGACTATTATAAGAGATTCTGTGGGTGCTATATATGGTGGACGAGGTAAAAGAGAATAAATTGTCTTTAAGAATTTTGTTAGGTAGAATATTTGTTAAAAAAACAGAGCTTTTAGAAGCTCTGTTTTTTTAACAAATATTACTTTTTCAGGTTTTATAGGAGGATTAAGGATGAGGGAAGAAAAAAATCCGGGGTGGATTGAAGTTATTTGCGGAAGCATGTTTAGTGGAAAAAGCGAGGAATTAATCAGAAGAGTTCGCAGAGTACAAATTGCCAAAAAAAAAGTTCAGGTTTTTAAACCTGCAATTGATAATCGATACGAAATTCAATATATATACTCACATAATGGAAGCAAAGTCGAGGCGGTTAACATTAATAATCCAAATGATATATTATCAATGTTAAAGGAAGATGTCGAAGTCGTTGCAATTGATGAAGTGCAATTTTTTAATGATGATATAATCACTATATCTCAAAAATTAGCTGATCAGGGTAAAAGAATTATCATTGCAGGATTGGATCAAGATTTTAGAGGGGATCCGTTTGGGCCTATGCCTAAATTATTAGCAATTGCAGAGTATATCGATAAATTACATGCAATTTGCATGATCTGTGGAAAAACAGCCTCAAGAACCCAAAGATTAGTGAATGGAGTTCCTGCTAAATATAGTGATCCCACCATACTGGTTGGAGCGAAAGAGAGCTATGAAGCAAGATGTAGAAGATGCCATAAGGTTCCAAAAGAATAGGATCAGTGTTTGTATTATTTGAAATGATAGACGATAAGAAGTAGCGAAAGAAAGAAAGCCCGGTAAAGATAATAAATTTAACGGAGAATATTGAATGAAGGTAAAATTAATTAATTATACTAAAGATCCGGAAAAAATTGTAGCTCAATCAGCAAGATTATGTTATTCTGCAATGGATATAGAGGATTTAAGTAAGACACTTACCCCGGCATCAATAAAAAAATTAGTTGAAAAAATAATTAAATTAGGACATTATTCAGTACTGGAACATGTTTCTTTTACTTTTGCAATCGAAGGAATTTCAAGAGTGACGACACATCAAATGGTAAGACATAGACTAGCCTCTTTTTCCCAACAAAGCCAAAGATATGTTAAAATCAAAAAAGAAGGGTTTCCGTATATAACACCAGATTCAATTGAAAAAAATAAAAAGATGGCAAAAATATATAAAGAAACAGTAGAAGAATTAGATAAAATATATCATAAATTTTTAAAATATAATATACCATCGGAGGATGCAAGATACATTTTACCACAAGCCGTTGAAACCAAAATAATTTTCACTGCAAATGCGAGAGAATTGCTGCACATATTTAAATTAAGGTGTTGCAATAGAGCGCAATGGGAAATCAGGCAGGTTGCAAAAACAATGTTAAATGAGGTTAAAATAATTGCGCCGAATATTTTTAAATATGCCGGCCCCCCTTGTGTTACAGGGAAGTGTCCTGAAGGTGAGCTATCATGCGGTAAACCCTGGTCAAAAGTGTGAAAAGGAGAAAAGAGGAAGAATGAACAATTCAGAACATAGTTATGGTGGCCAAGCTGTTATTGAGGGAGTTATGATGAGGTCGCCTGATAAATACGCTATTGCGGTTCGAAAACCTAGTAAAGAAATTATCTTAAAGGTAGGAAGTATAAGATCATTATCCCAAAAAATGAAGTTTTTCAAATTACCTATTTTTAGAGGTATTATCAATCTCGTTGAATCCCTGACTTTGGGATTTAAGGCATTGACTTATTCTGCAGAGCAAGCTACAGGAGAAGAAGAGCGATTAAATAGTAAAGAAATGTTCTTTACTATTGTATTTGCTTTAGGATTATTTATTCTTATATTTATTGTACTTCCTACAAGTATTGCAAGATATATGGACAGATATTTGACTAATGTACTGATCTATAATATATTCGAGGGTTTTCTAAGGATAAGTATTTTTTTAATTTATTTATTTGTAATATCAAAAATGCCGGATATTAGAAGAGTTTTTGAATATCATGGGGCAGAACACAAAGTCATTTACACCTATGAAGCAGGTAAAGATTTAAATGTAAAAAATGTAAAGGAATATAGTACACTGCATCCACGCTGCGGAACCAGTTTCATTTTCATTGTATTAATTATCAGTATTCTGGTTTTTTCTTTATTGGGAAAACAAACTTTGCTTCTCAGAATTGCATATAGAATTGCAATTATTCCCCTAATTGCTGGAATATCTTATGAAATACTAAAATTATCTGCTAAAAATATGGATAAAAGAGTGGTAAGATGGATGGTCATGCCTGGATTATGGTTTCAAAAATTAACCACAAAAGAACCTGATGAAAATCAAATAGAGGTTGCCATAAATGCCTTATTAGGCGTTCTTCCTGAAAAAAATAAATCAAATAAAGAAGTAGAGGACCATGATTAAAAAATTAGAAGAACTGGAAAAAGAATATGAAAAATTAAATGAACTTTTAGCCGATCCTAAAATCATAGCGAATCAACCAAAATTTCAAGAATATGCAAAAAAACATGCTGAAATATCTAAAAAAGTTCTAATTTATAAAGAATTTAAGGATATCTCTAAAGGAATTGAGGAAAATATGAAGATTTTTTCAGAGGAAAAAGATATTGAATTTAAAAAATTAGTTCATGAAGAGATACAAAAATTAGAAAAAAATAAAGTAAAAATTGAAAAAAAATTAGAAGAAGCTATGTTTCCTGAAGACCCGTCAGATAAAAAAAATATCATTGTAGAAATTAGAGCAGGCGCAGGGGGAAACGAAGCAGCACTTTTTGTGGGAGACCTATTTAGAATGTATACCCGATATACGGAAAATAATCATTTGAGAGTAGAAGTGATGAGCTCAAACCCAACAGAAATCGGAGGATTCAAAGAAATAATATTTGGAATTAGTGGAAAAGAAGTTTATAAAAAATTAAAACATGAAAGCGGCGTACATCGGGTTCAGCGTGTTCCAGTTACTGAATCAAGTGGAAGAATACATACATCTACTGTAACTGTTGCCATATTACCTGAAGCTGAAGAAATTGAAATGAAAATTAATGCAAATGATTTAAAAATTGATCGATATCGCTCAACAGGTCCTGGTGGTCAAAGTGTAAATACAACTGACTCTGCAATAAGAATTACGCATATTCCTACCGGATTAGTTGTCACTTGTCAGGATGAAAAATCACAACATAAAAACAAGGCGAAAGCGTTAAAAATATTAAGAGCCCGCCTTTTTGATAAAATGGAAAGAGAAAAACGGAAAGAAATATCATCCCAAAGAAAGGATCAGGTGGGAACAGGTGATAGAAGCGAGAGAATTAGAACTTATAATTTTCCTCAAAACAGAGTAACTGATCATCGAATCAATTTAACTTTACATAATTTAGAGGAAATATTAGAGGGGAATTTAGATTATTTAATATCAACCTTAGCGGAGAAATTGAAAAAAATTTATGAAAAATAAAAAAAATGTTCTTGTGATGGGAAGTTTAAAAACAGTGATGGAGTATTTAAAATATACCAAAAGTGTTTTTAAAGAAGCAGGATTTATAAATTTCGAAAGAGACGCAGAAATATTATTTGGTTATCTGCTAAAGATGAAACGAAGTGATGTTTACCTGAATCACCATAGAATATTAGCCAGGGAAGAAATAATTAAATTAAAAAGGATGGTAAAAAAAAGATTAGACCAACTTCCCATACAATACATTACTCAACAGCAAGCGTTTATGGGAATAGATTTTTACACGGAAAAAGGGGCGCTTATTCCACGTCCAGAAACAGAAATATTAGTTGAAAAAGTAATAAATATAATAAAAAACAAAGTGTCATCAAAGTGTTTAAAACTTGCTGATTTGGGAACGGGTACAGGTATTATTGCAATTTCCATTGCTCATTTTTTAAAAAATGTTAAAATATATGCCACAGATATTTCATGCAAGGCGCTAAAAATTGCTCAGAAGAATGCAATTATTAACCAATGTGATGAAAAAATAGTGTTTTTATCGGGTGATCTTTTTAAGGCTTTTAAACAAAAAATAAAATTAAATAGTTTAGACGGGATTATTAGTAATCCTCCTTATATTCCAAAAGATGAAATAGTTTTCTTACCTCATGAAATAAAGGATAATGAACCTCTTATTGCTCTGGATGGAGGCCTGGACGGATTAGATTATTTTAGGAAAATAATTGAAAAAAGTAATGATTATTTAAAAAAAGACGGATTTTTGGCAATGGAAATAGGGATTGGACAGGCAAAGAAAATTAAAGACATTATAATGCAAGGGGAAATTTATAAAAATAATATTGAAATAATTAAAGATTATTCCGGTATTAAGAGAGTGATTATTGCATATAAAAAATAGTATCTTTATACGAGCTAGAAATATGAGTTGATCTTATGAGACAAATAAACATCCAAAATGGGAGTTTGACATATGATTGAAAATATTTTATTTGTATGTACAGGAAATACTTGCCGGAGCATTATGGCAGAAGGTATTTTTAAAAAAATAAAAAAAATACCACATTTTGAAGTTAAATCAGCTGGAACGAATGTTATTCCCGGCACACCTCCTACTCCTGAAGCCATTTCGGTAATGCGTGAAGAGAATATTGATATATCAAATCATAAAGCTACCCAAATAACTACTCAGTTAATTGATTCTGCAGATTATATATTTGTAATGACAAATTATCATCTAAAACATGTATTAAAATTAGATCCGGAAAAACACGATAGAGTATTTCTTTTGAAGAAATTTGCAATAGACCAAAAAACGAGAAAAAATATTAGCGAAAGCAATGATGATGAAATAAGTGATCCTATAGGAAGGGGAATTGAATTCTATAGAATTATAGCGAAAGAATTAAAAAAGAATCTGGTAAGGATAATAAATAGAATAATTAAAGAAAATAAATGATAAAAAAGGAAGATGTTAAAATGAAAATTGCCATAGGTAGTGATCACGGAGGATACCGATTAAAAGAAAATCTAAAAATATTTTTAGAAATGCTAAGGATTGATTACAAAGATTTTGGATGTATCAGTGAAGATGCCGTAGATTATCCCGATATAGCCTTTAAAGTGTCCAATGAGGTGAAGAACGGAAATTACGAAAAAGGAATATTGATTTGCGGAACAGGTATAGGAATGTCAATAGCAGCAAATAAAGTTAAAAGTATTAGAGCTGCTCTTTGTAGTGACGTGTTTTCTGCGAAAATGGCAAGGGAACACAACGATGCAAATATTTTAACCCTCGGCGGAAGAGTAATTGGGATTGGTCTGGCAAGAGAAATTGTAAAGGCATGGTTATTCAATGATTTTGGTAATGTAGAAAGGCATGTTAATAGAATAAATAAAATTAAGAAAATAGAAGAACAAAATAGTATATGAAAAATCATAATTTAAAACTGTGAATAAAAAAATACAGGTAAGATAAATATAGGGCATATAGAGAAGAAAGTTAAT
>Ga0209121_10006067_pt1 | contig 10734 bp, 13 predicted proteins | sample Cruoilmetagenom3_FD_187292 | JGI IMG/M metagenome (GOLD analysis project Ga0209121, IMG submission 187292) | Oil polluted marine microbial communities from Coal Oil Point, Santa Barbara, California, USA - Sample 3 (SPAdes) (version 2) | ecosystem: Environmental > Aquatic > Marine > Oil seeps ...
GGCATGATGCAGGGCGTGAATGTAGAGGCCACCGTCACGATGGCGAAGGCATCGCCTATTCCGGTTATCGCCTCCGGCGGCATTACCAATATGGACGATGTTCGTGCCCTCAAAGCGGCGAGTGAGGCAGGTATTCTCGGCGCTATTACCGGTCGAGCCATTTACGAAGGCACGCTGGATGTGTGCGAAGCGCAGTTGTTTTGTGATGCATAAAAAAACGCCTTTTACGTTTATTCAAAAATCTCGTCCAAAAAATTCACCAAGCTTGCCCACGAGCGCCGATTGGCCGTGGCGTTGTAAGCCATACCCATTTCCGGGCTTGCTGCTGCGGGGTTGGTGAAGGCGTGCAGAGTGTTGCCGTAGGCATGAACCTGCCAGTCGGCACCGGCTGCGGTGAGTTCTTTTTCCAGCGCAATAACGGAATCAACCGGCACCATGGGGTCGTCGTGGCCGTGTAGGCACAGCACCTTGGCGCTGACTTTATTACCCTCGGTATTACCCGGAGCCAAAAATAAACCGTGGAAGCTGACTGCGCCGAGAATATCACTACTGGTGCGGGCCAGGTCGAGGGAACACAAGCCACCGAAGCAGTAACCCATGCTCGCCATTTTTGCTGCATCGGCTTCGGGCTGCTGGCTGGCAGTGGTCAACGCTGCGGCCATGCGCTGTTGCAGGGCGGGGCGGTTTTCCATAAAGGGTGTCATTAGGGCGCCGTTTTCATCCGGGCCGCTACCCAGGACGCCTTTGCCGTACATGTCGAGGGCGAAACCGGCATAACCTAAGGCGGCGAGTTTGTCGGCCTGTTCGCATTCGAAGTCGCTGCGTCCGGCCCAGGCATGGGCAATAATAACGCAGGGGCGCGGCCCGCTAATGGTGTCGTCATAGGCTAAATAGCCTTCGAGCAAAGTGTCGCCGTCTTTGTATTCTACGAGTCGGTGTTGAATGGCCATGTTGTTTCTTCTCCTGAAAATTAATTGCTGAGTATGTTGTTTCTATAGCCGGGTAACCAGTCTTCCATCAGCCAGCGCAGGCCGTGGTAAACAGCGCCGAGGCGAATATGCTCGCGGTCTAAAATAAGATGCAGGCATTTGGTTTGCGTGCCAGCGGCGCTGGATTTTGCCATCCATACCATGCCGACGGGTTTTTCTTCGGTGCCACCACCGGGGCCGGCGACGCCGGTAAAGCTGAGGCTTATGTCAGCGCTAAAACGGGCCAGAGCGCCCTCGGCCATTTGTTGGGCGACTGCTTCGGATACGGCCCCTTCATCGTTTAATGTTTGTGCGGCGACGTCGAGAAAATTTTCTTTCACCGCGTTGGCATAGGACACTACGCTACCCAGAAAATAGTCAGAAGAACCCGCCACATCAGTAACGGTTTTGGCGGCCAGGCCGCCGGTGCAGGATTCGGCAAAGGCGAGTTTGGCACTACCCTGCTGCATGAAGGTGGTGAATAGCTCGGCGGTGGATTGGGCGGAGTAGTTGAGCAGGTAGTCGCCAAGGTGTTTTTCAGCAAAGTCACAGAGGGCAGCAGCTCGCTGGGGGTCGGGGCGATAGAGCTTGACCTCCATTTCGGGGAAGGCCTGACGGAAGCTGACTTCGCCCCATTCTTTACTCCACGGCTCCAGTCGCTCGGCCAGGTCGGATTCGCCCAGCCCTAAAAAGCGGATAAATAAATCATCCTGTGCGGCGACGGTGCCGCCGGCTCGCTCTGCCAGAAAGGCGTGCACCATAGGCTGTAATTCGCGGGGCGGGCCGGGCAGGGCGACGATGGTTTTCGTTGCGCCGTCGAGTTCGAAGGTGCAGCTAAAGCCCGGTGCCGTGCCATTGGGGTTAGCCAGTGTGGTGGCACCGGCAGGTAACATTGCCTGCTTGCGGTTGTTTTCGCCGCACTTGAGCTTGTATTTGGCGAACAGGGCGACAATGGCCTGCCAGCTTGCTTCGTCAAAGATGCGCTCCACCCCGGCCAGCTCGGCGGCTACCTCGGCGGTTAGGTCGTCTTCAGTGGGGCCGAGACCGCCGCTGATAAACAGGTAGTCGGCGCGCTCCAGTGCAGTGCGCATAACAAACATCAAGTCTTCACGGCGATCCCCCGCCGTCATCATCATTTCAATGCTAAAGCCCTGCTCACCAAGGGTGGTGGCGAGGAAGCGGTTATTGCCATCGGCAATTTCGCCGCGCAGCACTTCTTCGCCGGTACTAACCAGGCAGGCGCTTAATGTTTGATCGCTTGTCATTGTTGAGAGTCCATCGCGTAATTATTTGTGGGCTTACTTTAACGCGTTATCTTCAGTAGTGCAGCAGCGGCGCCATGAAACTTCAGCGGGTTTTAATTTTTAGACGACAAGCAAATACGACTCTTAAGTCTACATTTACAGAGGCTGATTAGAGAACAGGCCTGTAAGGTGGACAAATAATAATCAACTTTAGGGGTTTGCCATGCGTGTTTCCATCGAAAAAAATCGCCCGGTGACAACCATTATTCTCGATAGGCCAGAGGCACTCAATCCAAACCTGTTATTGGGGCGATTTCCAGTTACGCCGTGGCTGGTGGTTTGGCGCTGGCGCGGTGTTGAGTCGTTGTCGGTCGACAGGTTTGGGGGTGCGGCGCAATTTGCAGAGGGGAAGGGACGGCATGGTGTATTTGATAAGTGATGAGATACACAGTGAATAGAGGCGTTTTTCCATTGCTCTAGAAAAAGTAGGGTCTTCGTTTAGTTAAGGTTTTTGCTCGACTTCAAGCTGTAATGCCCATCGTTTAATTCGCCAAAATGTTCGGCAATTTGCGGGTGACCTATGGCTTCGCCACTATCATCCGGCAGTAAGTTTTGCTCTGAGACATAGGCTTCGTAATAGGATTCAGAATTTTCCGCCAGCAGGTAATAAAAGGGCTGGTCGCGCTTGGGGCGCAAGTTTTCGGGTATTGCAGCCAACCATTCCTCCGCATTGGCGAAGGTGGGGTCGACATCAAAAATTACCCCTCGAAAGGGGTAAAGTCTGTGTTTCACCACTTGGCCAATTTGGAATTTAGCACTGCGTTCAAGTGTGTCGGTCATATTGTTTTTATGTCGTTAATAGTTAGCGCATGGCGCCATCGATTTGAATGGTTTCACCATTGAGCATGCGGTTTTGGCAGATAAATTTTACCAATTCGCCCAACTCGCGGGGGTCACCCCAGCGCTTGGGGAAGGGCACCATCGATATCAGTTTGTCGATATGCTTGTCGTCCACGCCTTCGGCCAGCGGCGTTTTAAAGAAGCCCGGCGCAATGGTCATTACGCGAATACCGTAGGGTGCAAGATCGCGAGCCAATGGCAATGTGGCACCGGCAACGGCGCGCTTTGAGGCGGCGTAAACGGACTGCCCAGGGGGGCCATTAAAGGCGGCACCAGAGGCGATGTTGATCAACACGCCGCGCTCGCCATCGTCAAAAGGTTCGAGGTTCATCATTTGCTCAGAGAACAATGCACAGCCATCGAGGGTGCCAATAACGTTGATGTCGATTTCGCGTTGCATCGACTCAATGGGGTGTGGCCCTTTCGAGCGGCTGGCGATTTTCTGGCTGACATCAATGCCGGCAAAGTTGACGGCAATGCGTGGCGGGCCGATGGCGGCAGTGGCTTGGTCAACGGCGGCCTTAAGAGATTCGTGGTCGGCCACATCGCATTCAACGGCAACGCCGCCCAGTTCTTTGGCCAGTGGTTCAGCCAGCGCCATGTCTCTATCGAGCAGGGCGACAACGGCGCCAGCTTCTGCCAATACCCGTGCGCTTGCCGCGCCGAGGCCCGAGGCTCCGCCGGTTAAAAATGCTGCTACACCTTCTAATTTCATGCTTGTTCCCCTTTAACTATCAGTCGACGATTCATTGTGTTTTTGACAGAGCGATAGCGAATCATCATTAGAAGAACCCCGCATCGAGGCGAATGGTTGAGGCGTTGAGCATTTGGTTTTCACAGATGTGCTGCACCAAATTACCGAGCTCTTCGGGTCGGCCCTTGCGCTTGGGGAAGAGGGCGTTGCGCAATACTTTTGCCGTTAAGGCTTCGTCCATAGTGCCAGCTAGCGGGGTGTCGAACAGCCCCGGTGCAATGGTCATGACGCGAATGCCGTAGCGGGCTAAATCTCTCGCTAAAGGTACGGTGGCACCAACTACACCCGCTTTGGAGGCACCGTAAACAGCCTGGCCATTGGGCGCATTAAAAGCGGCGATGGAGGCGATGTTGATGAGTACGCCGCGCTCACCGTCTTCGTCGAGAGGCTCGAGGTCGAGCATGGCGTGAGAGGCGTGGGCACAGCAAATTAAGGTGCCGGTTAAATTCACATCGACCACGCGCTTCATGGGGCCGATGGGATGGGCGCCAGTTTTGCGGCTGGTGATTTTGCGCGCAGTATCAATACCGGCACAGTTAACCAAAATACGTGCTGCCCCGAGGGCTTCTCGGGCCTGGGCGAGGGCGGCTTGCACCGACTCGTCATTGGCGACATCGCAAACAAAAGCGGCACCGCCAACTTCTTCTGCCATGGCTTTGCCCAGCGCTTCATTTCTGTCGAGTATCGCCACCTTGGCGCCGGCTTTGGCCAGCACACGGGTAACACCGGCACCGATGCCGGAGGCACCGCCGGTCACCACGGCTGTTAGACCTTGTATGTCCATAGTCAATCCTAATTTTAAAATGTGAATGAATGAGAAAGAATAATTTGAGTCTGGAGTCTAGCACAGCCGGGTTGTGATCCAGCGGTGCTCAGTTGTCGTGGTGACTAGTGATAAGTAAGGCCGAGAGCACGAGTATTACAGGCTTATTTCGTCACCTGAGTTTTATTCGTGCTGCGGTGTGCGAATCATAATGACCAATGCGGTGCCGATTAAAAGAACCGCTGAATAAAAATAAAAGGCCTGGCTGTAGCCGCCAAAAATATCGGCCGCGTAGCCACAAACCACCACGCCAGCGCCACCGAGTAAGGTGCCAAGCAAGATGCGATAGGACAATAGCGTTGCCATATTTTGGGCGCCGTAATAATTGGCAAATAGGGTGGTTGCAGACACCAGCCCAAGCCCAAAGCCGAGGCCAAAAAAGACCACGCCGGTATACAGTAGTATGCTGTGGCTGGCACTGGTAATAAGTAGCATGCCGAGCAATTCGCTGCCAATACCGAAGATAAAAATAGTGCGGGGCTCGAAGGTATTATCGCCGAGCAGGCCCGCGAGCAAGCGGCCCAGAGTCGTGGCCAGACCTTGAACACCCAGCGCCGACGCGGCGACAACAGCACCGATGCCGAGGTCGCGGGCATGCAGTACTAACTGGCTGCTGATAATCATATGCCCGGTCACGGCGATGGCCCCTGCAATAATAACGAACCAGCAGTTTCTATCGTGCAGTGCCTCGGTCACCGACCAGTTGAAGGTGGTTTTGTAAACGCGGGCAGCCTTACTTTTTTGCGTTGATGTCTTTTCAGTACTGTCGTCTACCCCGTCAATTTTCTGGCCGATCTCTTCGGGACTATTGCGAATAAAAATGGCGCTCAGTGCCGAGGCCGTGAGAGTGACCGCACCCACCGCCAGCCACACAGGTCGCCAGTCGTCGAAGACGGTAATTAACCAGGTGAAGACCGGTGCACCAATTACCCCACCGAGGCCGCCGCAGGCCATAAATATGCCCAGGGCCATAGCGCGGCGTTGATGAAACCAGTGAGTTATCAACTGTGTGCCGGGCAGAACCACCTGCATAGTCAGGCCGAGGCCGAGTAGGCCGGTGGCAAAGTAGTAAGTGGTCAGTGAGTGGTAGCGATAGAGAATGCTAGCGCTAATGGCGCAGATAACACCGCCAATAATGATAGTCAGGCGTGGGCCGGTTTTTTTCATCATGGCAGTGATAAGTGGGCCAGATAAGCCCAGCACCATGGCCATTAACGAAAACCCGGCGGAGGCCTCGGCGCGGGTCCAGCCCAGGTCGTCGATCATCGCGGGCATCATTACGCTCAAGCCGTAAAAACCGGCGCCAACGCAAATCATATAAATAAGGCCAATAATGGCGAGCAGTATCCAGCCGTAAAACATAGGGGTCTCGACTAAGTGTGAGGCGTTAAACTGTTGGTAGGGGCCTGTTGCGAAAGTGGCCGGTGGCATTTGGCGAGCAGACAAGCCGATCACTATGACAAGCTCGAGGGCAATTGGTCAATGTTATTAATACGTGACTTGACCTCGGCTTAGCTCATTTATGAATAATAAGTGCTACTCTTCGCGGCAATAACATTTCGACAATCAGTAGTTAGAATCGCCAGCTTTAGGTTGGTATCAAAAAAAAGGGGGTAGTTGTGGGTGTGAGTAATGATGCGATGGGCCTGGATCAAAGAGCGGGTGTTGACGATGAATTGCGGGCCAACCTAGGTGCTTTTGTCGCGCGCAATTTTGGCGCCGATGCGAAGATGGAAAATGTCGAGCCCATGCTCGGCGGCCATGCCGGCTTAACGTTCGGCTTTGATGTGCTCGGTGGGCAAACTACAGCCGGCCCGAACGACAATACTGGCTACATTATTAAGCTGGCCCCCAAGGGCGTGCGCCGTGAGGGCAATACCGATGTCTACCGCACCGCGCCCCTGCTTAACGTGCTCTACGAGGAGGGGTTACCAGTCCCCAATGTGCCCTTCGCCTCGCCCGACGAGGACGAGTTTGAAGTGCCCTATGTGGTGATGGAAAAGCTCAAGGGTCGGGAGTTCTTTATCTGGGAGCCCCACGAATCGTTTGATTTGGCCGACGACAAAGTCGCGCCCCTGTGGCGACAGGTGGCCGAAGTGCTGCCGCGCATTCATCAGGTCGACTGGCAGCTGAAACTACCGAACTGGGAAAAGCCCCGCGAGCTGGTTGAGGAAATATCCCGCTGGGAGCCTATTTACAATAAAGCGCTGGAGCCATCGTGGGCCGAGGCCGCCGATAAACTGCGCCTCAAACTGTTAGCGACCATGCCCAGTACCACCCCGCGCGGCATTGTCCACGGCGATTACCAGCCGGGCAATGCCCTGTTTCACGAGGGCAAGCTGACTGGCATTATCGACTGGGAACTGGTGCGTATTGGCTCGGTGCTGCTCGATATCGGTTGGGTCATGTTTTGTGCCGACAAGAATTTCTGGACCGACAATATCAAACCCTGTGTGCCGATTTTACCCGCCGAGCTGGCTGATATTTACCAGCAGGGCATGGGGCAATCATTGCCCGACCTACCCTGGTTTCAGGCCTTGGCCGCCTACCAACTGGGTGCCATTGCCTGCTTGAATGTGCGCCTGCACCGTAAAAAACAGCGTGTTGACCCTATGTGGGAAGAGTTCGCCCAGACAGTGCCACGCTTTTATTCAGAGGCGATGAAGCTGCTTTGATATGTCAGCTCAAGCCAGGCTAGTAGTGGGCTAGTCGCACTGGATATGGCTAAGGAACCTCTGACTAATTATTAAATAATAAAGGTAAAACCTAATGATAGATTTTGAACTGCCCCTCGAACTGGTGGACTTAAAAGAACGCACTGACGAATTTATTCGCAACGTGGTGATGCCCTACGAAAAAGATGCGCGACAGGAATACCACGGCCCCACCGATGAGCTGCGGGTCGAGCTAGTCGCCAGGGCCCGCGAGGCCGGTTTGCTCTCGCCCCATGCGCCCAAGCAATACGGTGGTTTGGGTCTCGATCATCGCTCTATGGCGGTAGTGTTTGAGTCTGCCGGTTATTCCACCCTCGGTGCCCTGGCGCTGAATATCCAAGCCCCCGATGAGGGTAATACCAATCTGTTGCATCAAGTGGCAACGCCGGAGCAAAAAGAACGCTGGCTGGCTCCCATGGTGCGCGGTGAAATGCGCTCGGTATTTTCCATGACCGAGCCCGACAACGGCGCTGGCTCCGACCCCTCGTTAATGAAGACCACGGCAACCCCCGATGGTGACGACTACATTATTCACGGCCGCAAGTGGTTTATCACCGGCATGCCCGGTGCGGGTTATCACATTATTATGGCCAAGACCCTCGACCACGAGGGCCGCGATATCGGCGCCACCATGTTTATGTGCGATGCCGATACCCCCGGCATTGAACAAGTGCGCATGCTCGACACCCTCGACAGCAACTCACCCGGCGGCCACTGCGAGGTTGACTACAACCAGGTGCGCATTCCCTCCAGCCAAATTCTCGGTGAGCTGGGCAAGGGCTTTCGCTACGCACAAGTGCGGCTCGGCCCGGCGCGCTTAACCCACTGTATGCGTTGGCTGGGTGCAGCACAGCGCTGTCACGATATCGCCACCGACTACGCCCGCACCCGTACCGCTTTTGGCAAAGCCATTATCGAACACGAGGGCATTGGTTTTCAGCTGGCTGATAACAAGATTGACCTGCACACCAGTCGCCTCGTCACCTGGCACGGCTGCTGGATGCTCGACCAAGGTGAAAAGGCCCAGTCCGAAACCAGCCTCGCCAAGGTGCACTGCTCTGAGGCCCTGGGCCGCGTGGTCGACAGATCAATGCAGGTGCTTGGAGCAAAAGGTATTTCTACCGATACGGTGATTGAGCGCATTTACCGCGATATTCGCGCCTTCCGTATTTATGATGGCCCCTCAGAAGTACATCGCTGGGTGCTGTCTAAGTCGTAGGGTAAAACTATATCGTAGGGTCAAACTATGGATATCGATGCACAGACTTTCGCCGAGGAGTGGGTGGCGGCCTGGAATGCCCACGACCTCGAGCGCATTCTCGGCCACTACAGCGATGACGTTGAAATCATCACCCCGATGATCAAAATGTCACTGGGCATTGATACGGGTTCCTTAGTCGGCAAGGCCGCGATTGCCGATTACTGGCAGGCGGCACTAGAAAAAATGCCGGACCTACACTTTGAATTGCTCGATGTTTGCACAGGTGTTAATTCCATCGCCGTCTATTACAAATCGGTGATGGATAAGCTAGCCATAGAGGTTATGGAGTTTGATGGTGCGGGTAAAGTTGCGCGGGTTGTTGTGCATTATTGCTAAGGTTGGCTGAATCAAAGGGTAGCGTTCCAATATATTTATACACTTTGCCATTTATCTTTGTTTGAAATGACTAAGAATGGTAGGCAAGCGGGAATAGTACTATCGTTATTAAACAATGTTTAACAAATGTAAACAGGTGGCTTTATGTTAGGCGTCCGCTTAGATCAGCAGCTAGAAAATCGTTTAAACGCATTAGCCCAAAAGACACGCCGGTCTAAGAGCTTTATAGCGAAAGAGGCGCTAATCCGCTATATAGGGGAAGAAGAACGCAAACAGCGTGAGAATGGGCTAACGCTGGCGCGTTGGGGGGAATACCAGGAAACAGGTGAAACCATCAGCAATGAGAGCATGGTGGAGTGGCTCGAGTCGTGGGGTGCAGAACAGGAAAAACCATGCCCAGCAAAGTGACCTGGTTACCCTGTGCGTCGAGAGATGTTGCCCGATTAAGAGACTTCCTGAAATCAGAAAATCCCCGTGCGGCTCAGCGTGCCGCTAAACGCATCCTCGAAGGCGTTATGATCTTACGGAGAATCCTGGGGCAGGTGCCCCGGTGGATGACTTGTTGGCTTATCGTGACCTTAAACTAAGTTTCGGTAGTGGCGAATATATCATTCGCTACCGAGAAGAAAGTCAGCGAGTCTTGATTGTTCGAGTTCGACATAGCAAAGAAGAAGGCTTTTAGCTTGGGTGCTGTCAGAAGCTGGCAGTAGTCTCAACGCCTCATGGTATTAAATTAAAGGGTAGCGTCCTCTTTAATTCGTAATAAAAAATTTAGACCGAAGACATCAGAAATAACTATATGAAAAAAATAACGATATTGGCGATGACTTTATTGATTACTAGTTGCTCTCAGGCTGATCCTAAAATAATGTTAGCTCAAATATTTTTAGATTCATTTGATAAAGGGAATATAAAAATACGGAAAGAGATTGTATCTGACCCAACACGTGTTGATGAGCTGTTTGAGTCAACGAGAAAAAATAATAGCAAACTAGATCGGTCGTATGAAATTATTGGGGTAACTAGTGGCGGCGTTAATGTTAAGTTTCTCAAAGATTGCCACTCCGATATTGTATCCACCATCGTAACTACAGAGATTGATGGCCAGTTGAAAATTGATTTAAAGGCCACTTATCTTGGGTTGCTCACATCTGGTAATAGAGAGAAAACTAGAAAGTATTGCTATGAATTTATTGACAAGCCGTTGCAAGGTAAACTGAGGAATCAGCCATGGCAAGCCCGGCATGCCTACCTAGACGAATATGAATTTGCAGATAGTACAGAAGAACAGCTATTAATAGCGGCTGAAACATGTACAGATAAACTATGCACCTCGGTTCTGTCCCCTAAAATTTTAACGAAACTAGACTTGAGATATGACGGAGGAAATTTTGATGGGGAAAACTATATAATGGTTATCAGGGAAGGTGGAGGAACAATTATGTATGAGGGTAGTTACAGGCTCTCTCCTACTGCCGATGGAAAAACTAAACTTGAGATTAGTTTAGACAATGACGAAAATAATTCTGTATCTGGATATGTTGTATTTTAGAAAGCTTACTATCTAGGCCGCAGCAAAAGATACTGTTGCCTCCTCACAGAATAATTGGATCAGGATTTGCTATGCTGAATACCCATTGATATTTCGAAAGCAGTCAATCCAAATTAAAGGGTAGCGTCCCCATTAATCACAAATTAAAGGGTAGCGTCCCCATTAATCATCCCCATTAATCA
>Ga0209121_10006068_pt1 | contig 10732 bp, 9 predicted proteins | sample Cruoilmetagenom3_FD_187292 | JGI IMG/M metagenome (GOLD analysis project Ga0209121, IMG submission 187292) | Oil polluted marine microbial communities from Coal Oil Point, Santa Barbara, California, USA - Sample 3 (SPAdes) (version 2) | ecosystem: Environmental > Aquatic > Marine > Oil seeps ...
TTTCGCAAAATTGCAGTAAGCTATCTGTATTAAAACTTAAGGTATCTACAATGAGAAAAGTATCCAAAAAATCTATATACCATAAACCATTATAATCATTCCCTTCCCAATCGAGATATTCAGCCGCAATACCACCCATCCGCAGAAGAGGAACGTCAATAAATGAAATCAGACTGTCCACACCTTCTTGGGAAAAATCCTCGTTCATCTCATCCCCGGAACTGAATAGATATGGACCGACCGTCCCAATGACAGAATCAGCATAGACATCTATAGTTGCTTGTCCGGGAATGAATATTAATAATGTAAACAGTATTAGATTCCACATCCGTCTACCTCCTTGTTATTCCATTTTTAAGTTAAAAATTCAGAGAACTCGGTCATTGCGAGCCCTACGAAATAGAAACAGAGTTTCAAATCATAATAGCACGGGGCGTGGCAATCTCATACTGACTGAGAGCAAAAATGAGATTACTTCAATTGTGAATATGAAAGAACATTCGTAATGACAATCATTTTTCTACATTAAGCAATTAAGTTACTGAATTTACTCAGAAATTCTTATAGAATGCGAGTCCGATGCCATCTTCCTTTAATTTCAGATTGAAACCCGTCTCTTTTTTTGGCCTTTTTATCATATCCCTGTTATGAATATTAGCCTGACGGTATGCATCGAATATAGACCAGATATGAATACCTATTGCTGTAACAATTAGGGTATTACCAGCTAATTTCTGCTGATCTGATTTTTCCGTTTTCACGGTCTTTTTGCCTTTAAGATAGACTGTTTCACCAGTAGCAGAATCAATAACTGCATAAGTAAAATCCTCTTGCTGCTCTCCTCTTAAATATGCACCAGCTACTGCAAGTCCAATCTCGCTAATGAAAACGCCTGCCGCTCTCCAGTATTTTCCACAGTAAACCTGCCCAAGACCACCAGGTATGGAGACAGCATATAAGGATGCAATGACGGGGTCTTTTGGAATCACAATGGATTTCTTGACCTCTACAATCTCCTTTATACTCGCTATCTCTTCTTTCTCCTCTGCATAGAGATAGGTGGAAAAAAACAAAATTAATAAAGTGAAAATAACTGAACTTTTTCTCACTTTTACCTCCTTTCCATTTTTTAGGTACTGGGAAAAATCTAACCACAGAGAACACAGAGATATAATGTTTTCTCTGTATTCTCTGTGGTTCCTTTCATACTCTTTCATACCTTTTTTTCCATTACTTTTTATCTGACAGCCGAGGAGACAAACCCCGGCTGTCAAAAATAAATGGCTATCCAACATAAATCCTGAATTTCTGACCCGTTGGAATTATCGTTAGCCATCCCCAACCATCCGCATCAAAATCAATGGTAGCAATCAGTTCACCGTTTGCGTTATCGACTCTCAGCCAACCACTACCTCCATGATTTGTTTGCTGTGAAACATCCCAGGATTCATAGTCAATATGGACAAGGTAAACCTGAATATCTACATCATCCGTAAGTTCATACTCCATCCAGGTAGTATTATCATCCCAGTAATCAGGTGTCCCTTTATGGTCCAAGCCAAAACTTAACTCAAATCCCTGTCCCGATTCATTATCAAAGAACATACCTTTACCAGACTGTTTTCCTCCAACTTCATCCACTTTATCAAGATAGATATAAGCAGAATCGCCATAGTTGTGATGCCCTTCTGTAATATTTTTCCCTGTGGATATAACCCTTCTATCGTCATAAGGAACGTGTATCTCTAACCAGGTCTTCTCTGTTACACTATCTGGAGGAATATTTATTGTATCTTCTTTATCCTCATAAATCTTGATACCTCTAAATCCCCAAAGGTCATCCACTATATTGGGCCAGGGCGTCCCACCATCATCGTAGTAATAGAAGCCAATAAGATGTTCACCATGTTCATCAATAGTATCGACATAAACGCTATCCACATAACTCATTGTGTAAACCTTTGTTGATTCGGGTTCACCACCCTCTCCAATACCCTTTGTAGCACCACCATATGCAGAAAGATACGCAATGAGTTTCTGGATAAAGGCATCACTCGGACCTTCGTTTGGTGAAACTGGATTTTTACTACATCCTGTGGCAAGTATAACCATCAGTAAGAAAAGACCAAGGATGAGCAACAATTTTTTTTGTTTCATCCAACACCTCCTTTTTGGTTTATTGTTTCTTTTTTCATTTCAACTAATATTTATATCAAATACTATGCCAGGCTCTTTTATATAATACTAAGTTATGATTTATAAAAAGTTATAACTTTGGGAGACAAACCATAACTGTATCATTTATGATACACAAATAGTATGTATGTATCATAAATGATACATAATAATGCCATTGCGAATTTATCTCCTTATTCATCTTATTGTTGCTGAAAGTTCTTGGGAGTAGTAGATCTTGGAGGCTGTGTCAAATTATGAGTTTTCATATGGTAGCCGCAACCTTTAGGTTGCGTAATTTATTGTATAATATGGAGTTAAGTCCGCAGGCTAAAGCCTGCGACTACCTAAAAAGGGTATTTTGACACAAAGTCGCAAAGCACGCAAAGTTTTTATAATTTATTTATCTTTCGTTTCATACCATATGAAAAAAAAGGAAGAATAAACAAAATGATTGAAACTGCAACTATGAACCAGGCAAAAAGGTCTCCATATTTAGTATAGAAGGAGATTCCTTTTCTCAAAGGAATCTCACCATTGATAATCGTTCTTTCAAGAATAGCACTCTTTTTCAATACCCTTCCGTATGGGTCAACAAGCATGCTGATACCTGAATTTCCGCACCTTGCAACACTTATTCTATTTTCAACTGCTCTAATAATTGACATCTCTGCATGCTGGTAAGGTCCTGCTGTTCTTCCATACCAGGTATCTTCCGTTATATTCACAAGGAGTTCTGCACCATTTCTAACAAACTTTCTTACCAATCTTGGAAAAATGGATTCAAAACATATAAGGGTTGCAAACTGGAATTCGCCCTGTGATAAAACAGTAAACTTATTCCCCTGAGAATAGTCACCCTGTCCCAGATGTATTTTTCTTAATGAAGGGAAAGTATTATCAAAGGGTAGATGTTCACCAAATTGAACAAGATATATTTTTCTGTATTTACCAGCTGTTTTTCCTCTAGCGGAAATCAAAAATGCAGAATTATAGTATTCCCTTTTTTTTGTTTTAGGATTCAAAAAACACTCCGGGGCACCAGCAATAATAGGAATCCCTGCTTCCTTCGCAATGTTCTGTATTCTTCTTATACAATTGGAGCCCTCCCTATAAAAGCAGGGAATAGAGGTCTCTGACCAAACAATTAAATCACTACCACTTTTTCTCGCTTCAAGTGTCATCTTCTTTAGAAGTTCAATCCTGTAATCCACTTCATTCCTTCTCTTGATTTCCGGCAAAACATTTGCCTGGATGAGTGAAACCCTAACATTTGCACCATTTTCACCCTTTCTTAATATCAGATGGCCAATAACAACCTGAAATATAAATAATAGTATGACAATTGATAACCCTCTTATTCTCCTCCCCTTGCTTTTTTGAATAACTGACCAGTAAATGAGGCTGTTAAAAAGGATAATTGAAAAGGTTAAACCTGGAAGACCTGTAACAGATACTATCTGTATCATAGAAGGTAAATTTGACAATGAATAACCAGCACTCCCCCAAGGGAAACCGAGTTGTGATGTAAGTGATCTCAGAAATTCGAAGGAGGTCCAGAAAAAGGGAAATGAAAAAATGGCAAGAGAATAGGAAATCCTTTTCATCCGTGAAATAAGGAAGGCAACAAATCCCCAGAACATCGAAAGATAAAAAACGAGAAGAATAACGGCTGAGACAATGAGAATTCTACTAACATCCTCCACAAGCATATTTGAAATCCACCAGAGAATTCCTGCGCTCGATAAAAAACCAAAAACAACACCTCTCAAGAAAACCCGCCTCTTGCAATGAAGAATACTGTAGAGGAATGGTATAAAAGCAAAAAAAATAAAGAACCTCATATAAGGATGAAAGGGTGCAAAAGATATACTGAAGAGGAATGCTGTTATAAAAGGAAAGAAAAAATTAAGCAATCTTTATCTCTCTCTTCCTTCTTGCTGATTTATAGATTGCGTCGATAATCTTAGCCATTTCAAGTCCTTCTTCAACCTTGAAAATGGGTTCTTTACCTTTCCTTAACGACTCAACAAAATGTTCTGCCTGAAGTTCGAAGGATAATTTGAAAGCACTCTTTGAGGCATTATTCTGTGGTGTAACGTTAACAACCTCTCCCTGCATCCTTTTATATATCTTCAAAGGATTTAGAAGAGCGCTCCCATCACTTGCAAAAATATTAAAGTATGTAAAATCTTTATCAAAAAGCAATGTCCATCCTACTTCGATGGTCAAAGTAATATCATCTTCCATATTCAAGAGTGCAAAAGCAGTATCTTCAACCTCTTTTTTCTTCGAAAGAAAATGTGCACTGCCAACCACACTTTTTACCTTTCTACAACCAAGAAGCCATAATGCCTCGTCAAGTATATGAACACCAAGATTCAGGAGTGCTCCACCCCCGGAAGATACAACCAATTTTTTCCATAAAGATTTCACTGGAAAAGCTTCTCTCTGAAGCCAACCGGTTTTTGCATAGAATATCTTACCCAATTCACCACTGATAAATTTCTTTAATATCTGCACATCCGGTCTGAACCTGTTGTTCAACCCCAGCATAAACTTCACTTTTGAACCGTTAACAATCTCACAAATCCTTGTTGCTTCTTCCGTATTCCTCGCAAGGGGTTTTTCACAAAGAATGTGTTTCCTTGCACTTGCTGCTGCTTCAATCATCGGAAGGTGCAAATTGTTCGGTGCAGCAATGACAACAGCATCAACTTTTTTATCGGATAGAAGTTTCTCATAATCTGTATAAATCCTTGGAATCCTATACTTCCTTGCAAGCAATTCAAGTTTATCCTTATCATTATCACATATAGCAATAATTTCTGCTTTACTTAGAGATTTAAATGCTGGTATATGTCCCATTTGTGAAACAACACCAGCCCCTATTATCCCAATCCTTATCTTTGATTCATTCATAAAACATCCTTTCTCTTTAAAAAATTACCGCAAAGTCGCGAAGCACGCAAAGAAATTATAAATTATTTACAACTCCTTTTATTCCGCTTTTTAGAACTGGTACATTAAAATTTATTAATAAACCTAATTTCAATCTGGTCAATTTCAGGTATGTTAATAATTGGGCTCTGTGTATTGGTAATAACTCATTAACCGCTTTTAGCTCAATAACTACTATGTCTTCAACAAGTATATCAATACGATATCCGCAGTCTATCTGAATACCTTTGTAAACTATTGGAATCCCATATTGTTTTTTATATGAAACTCCACATAGAGACAATTCTTTGCAAAGACACTCTTCATAAGCCGACTCCAGTAATCCGGGACCCAAACTTTTATGAACCTTAATTGCTGCACCAATTATCGTTTTCAATGCTAAATTTTCTTGTTTCATCTCTGCGTTCTCTGCGTCTCTGCGGTTTTCTAAGGTCCTGTTAATATCTTCACTCTCCTACCCTCCAATTTTAGTCTCCCTTCCGCAAAGAGCTGAATCGCCTTTGAATAAATCTCGTGCTCATGCTTTAAAATTTTCCGGCTCAACGAATCAACAGTATCATTATCATATACTATTACAGGTTCCTGGAGAATTATCGCTCCTCCATCAACACTCTCGTCCACAAAGTGAACGGTGCAACCTGAGATTTTCACACCGTATTCCAAAGCCTGTTTCTGTGCTTCCAAACCTTTGAATGAAGGCAAAATTGCAGGATGAATGTTCATAATTTTCCCTCTGAACGCTTGCAGAAAAGGTTTTTTCAGTATCCGCATAAATCCTGCAAGAGCAATCAACTTCACATCTTTTTCCTTTAATACTTTTATGTACTCTTGTTCCGCTTCTCCCATAAGTACTGTTTTTTTCTTTGTGCACGGAACAAAGCGTGCTTCCACTCCATAATCTTTGGCAATTTCAAGAGCTCCTGCATCTTCCCTATCGCTTATCACAACCGACGCTTCTGCATCCAGTTTCCCTTCTTTAATATGCTTTAGTATTGCTTCAAGGTTACTTCCTCTACCGGAAACAAGAATACCTATAGAAAAACTCATCATCTACTCCTTTATTTACCTACTTTATTATCATAATTCCATTTTCTTGTCAATCCAAATTTTCATATCCTTTTTACAATCTCACTTTTTTATTATTCAAGATGCTCTTTAATAAATTTCTTATATTCGGATTGAATTTCAAGTGTTAAATTGCCAGGTATTCCATTTGATATAATCCGTTCATCAAATCTAACAACAGGCATCACCTCTGAAACGGTACTTGTCAGAAATACTTCATTAGAACATATAAATTCGTTTAGGAAGAGACGTATTTCTCTTACCTCTATCTTTAATCTTTTTGCAATTTCTATCACAGTAGCACGGGTAGTCCCTGGCAATATATTATCCAGTTCTGGTGTAATAAGTATATCCTTTTCAATGCAGAAAATGGATGAACTGGCTCCTTCCGTAAGATAGGTACTGTTCTTACACTTTCTTGTCATAAAAGCCTCGTAAGCACCCTGTTTTTTGGCTTCTTCCTTTGCCAGAACATTAGGAAGAAGATTTACTGTCTTAAGATGACAGCATCCCCATCTAATATCGGGAGAGGAAATAACCTTAACACCTTCTGTCCAGCACCCTTCAGGCATCTTTCTTAATGGATTTAGGACCATAAAGAAGTTGGGTTTGGTATTCTCTGGAAAAGTATGATACCTTGGTGCTTCGCCTCGCGTAATCTCTATATAGAGCTCACCATCAACTATGTTGTTTTTACTTGAGAGCTCCTTTGCAACATTCAATAATTCCCCATCCTTGTAAGGAAAAGGTATCTCAAGAAACCTTGCACCTTCCTTCATTCTATTCATATGCTTTGAGAAAATAAGAAATTTTCCCTTAATGCATCTTATTACCTCAAAAAGACCATCCCCAAAGCAGAGCCCTCTATCAAGAATAGACAGAAGTTTGGTTCCCTCAGGATAAAACCTACCATTAAAGAAAATATACCTTCTCATAGTTTTTAATCTTACATCAAAAATAAGAATTATTCAAGTATTTTTTTCTGGATAATTATTACAAAGTATTCAGATAGTCGGAAGTTTTTTAAAAAAAACTTGACAAACAATACAGTCTATTATATTATAACAAAAGTAAAGATACCTAACAGGAGGTAAAATTGTTTAACAAAATTATTCTTATCTTTTCTTTAATAATATCAACTACTACTTCCATTTACAGTGAGCCTCAATTTACCGAACTAAACAGATTTGGTAATGGTTATAACTCCCATTGTATAGCATTAGCCGACTTCAATGGAGATAACAGACTGGATGTCGCCGTTGGAAATGTATGGGACGAAGGTAATCAGCTATATGTGAATACAGGGGAGCTTAACTTTGATTCCATTAGTCTCTTCGGCAGCCAGTCCACAAGAGGCATGGCATGGGGAGATTATAACAACGATGGTCTTATAGACCTGGCTGTTGCAAACGATTGGGGTGAATCAAATTTAATGTACATTCAAGTTTATCCCTCTGTATTTGCTTTTCTTCCAATATTTGGAACAGGCAATTCATACGCTATTTCCTGGGCTGATTATGACAATGACGGTGATATTGATGCTGCTATAATAAACGGAGCAAATGAACCAAAACCAAATATCCTCTTTAAAAACCTTGGAGATGCAAATTTTGAGGAAATGAGGGTTTTGGGAAACGGTTGCTCAAGATGTGGTATCTGGGGGGATTATGATAACGATGGCAAACCGGATTTTGCTGTAGCACAACGTGAAGATGGAATGAGCATTTTTCACAATGAAGGGAATGATATATTTACTGAAATTGTAGTACCATGGCCATCTTGTATATGTGGCTTATCATGGGGTGATTATGACAATGATGGTGACCTTGACCTTGCAGTTGCTACCTTACTTAATTCTACTGTCGATATATTAAAAAATAACAACGGAACATTTGAACACTTGCACATTGCTAACCTTTACATGGCTTCAGGAATAGAATGGCTTGATTTTGACCTTGATGGTGATTTAGATATAACAGTTGGTTCCTATGACGACTCAGTTCCTGCTGTTATATATGAAAATCAAGGGGATACCATTTTTACTCGTTACAATCTCTCTGGTCCACTGTGCATAATGAGTCTCACCGTAGGTGATATAGACAACGATGGGGATGTGGATATATGTGTCCCAGTGTATTATGACACATTACAGAATAAACTCTTTCGCAATAACCTGAATAGTTCTAACTACATAAAAGTAACAGTAGAAGGTCGAGCAACCCAGGGTTTTTCCAATTTCTGTGGTATAGGTACAAAGGTTCGAATTTTTGATGTTATATCTAATGAAATGAAAGGTTTTCGGGAGATATTCGGAGGCGGAATACGGGGGAGTATGAGTGCTATGGAAGCAATATTTGGTGTATCCCCCTCTGATTCGTATAATATTGTCGTAGAATGGCCGACCAGTGGAATAATTGATTCTGTGAAAAATGTAACATCTCCTTGTATAGTCCACATTATCGAAGGACAGAGTATGGGAGTTAAGGAAATATCTTCACCTAATAAACAACTCCCGCTTTCTATCTACCCAAACCCAGGAAAGAACAACTTTCATATTTCTTACACCTTAGAGAAAACAGAAAAAACTTCTCTAAATGTATATGATATCTCTGGTAGATTAGTAGAAGAAGTAATAAGAAAAAAACAATGCCCTGGAATGCACACAATTATATGGAATGTAAAGAAAAATAATTCTCTAAAAGAAGGGGTTTACTTTCTTGTTCTTGAAAGAGAGCAAAAATATTTCTCAAAGAAATTTATCGTTCTGAGATAAAATCGAGTAGCAATCCATCAAAAAAATGTGAAAATACTATATATTGTTACAGCATTTCCAAGAAATGAAAACGATATAATAACACCCTGGCTAACAGAAACTATTCGGCGACTTAAGAAGAAAGGTCATACTGTTTATATCTTTACTTCATCTTATAAAGGTCTGAAACAGAAACAAATATTTGGCATTCCTGTTTATAGATTCCGTTACTCCTTTAAAAAATGGGAAATTCTTACACATGATGAGTCTGTACCTGAAAGGTTAAAGGAAGGTATATTCTTCAAATTCTTAGTTATACTATATATTTTATTTGGTTGTATAAATTCTATCTATATTGCTTATAAATACGATTTTGACATAATCCATATTCATTGGCCCTTTCCACATATTATTTTTGGATATATCATTAAACTTCTAACAAATAAACCTTTGATATGTACTTTCCATGGTGCAGAAATTATTCTTTTAAGGAAAAGATTTCCATTTTTAATCCCTATCTTCAATAAAATAGTCTCTCACGCAGATTTTAACACAGTCAACTCTTCTTTTACAAAACAACAATTGGAACAATTGATACCTGGGGAAAATATAAAAATCATACCTTTCGGTTGTAGCATCCCCTTAAAAAAAACCGAACATCGGACAAAGACAAATGAGATACTCTTTGTTGGACGGTTAGTGGAGCGAAAAGGAGTTAAATACTTAATAGAGGCTTTTTCAGAAGTAACATCAAGATACAATAATGTAAGACTCAGAATAATAGGTGAAGGACCTTTGAAAAATACTTTGCTTTCGTTAACTCAATCATTGGATCTTCAAAACAAAGTTATTTTTAATGGTTTTGTTACAGAGAGTGAATTGATAGAAGCATATAAGAAAGCATCTATTTTTGTTCTACCTGCCATTATTGATTCCAAAGGGGACACAGAAGGATTAGGAATTGTTCTCATAGAAGCCATCAATTATGGAGTTCCTGTAATTGCTTCAAATGTAGGGGGAATATCAGACATAGTCAAAGATAAAGTGACAGGAATTCTCGTTCCAGAAAAAGATTCGAGTACTTTATCTAAAGTAATTATTAATCTTTTGGAAAACAAAAAGTTGAAACAACGGTTGATAAAAAATGCAAAAGAACATATTAAAGATAACTTCTCATGGGAAACTGTAATCTCCAAATTGGATAAATTGTACTTTTCTTTTCACAATCAAATTCTTAATCAAAAGTATAAACCGTAAGAATTAATTAAATGAAACTATAAAACAATTTCTATAGTTAAAAAGAGATTATTGCGAAGGCGAACTTCATCATTAACATTAAAAACAAACAATATTATATTACAAAAAGGTTACAACTTAGTCAAAACAATAAGAATCCAATTATGTGTGAACTCTTTGAATACCTTTTTTTTCTTAAATATTTAATTGATTTATAAATAAGATTAAATAAGAAGGAGAGATTTAAATGGACTATCAAAAATTATTGCAAAAATATAAGCGTGAGATCTATAATGATATCATCATAGATGGAAAAGTTGTTCTCAAGGGAGTTCGAGAAAGTAAGTGCCGATTAGATGCTATTCTCAAGGTTATTCCAGCAAAGCCAATAATTCTTGATGTAGGTTGCCATACGGGTTATTTTACCACAGAGATTGCACGACATAACAAATGGGGTATTATTGTGGGAATGGAAGGTAATCACATACGCGCCGAAATTGCAGGAGCAGTGGCAGAGGCAAACAAATTTACGAATGTCGTTAT
>Ga0209121_10006069_pt1 | contig 10732 bp, 6 predicted proteins | sample Cruoilmetagenom3_FD_187292 | JGI IMG/M metagenome (GOLD analysis project Ga0209121, IMG submission 187292) | Oil polluted marine microbial communities from Coal Oil Point, Santa Barbara, California, USA - Sample 3 (SPAdes) (version 2) | ecosystem: Environmental > Aquatic > Marine > Oil seeps ...
CTGGATCTGCGCCGCGTTGAAGCCGGTGTCGGCATTCGCAAAGAGCCGTGCCGGTTGGGTCTCATCATGGTGGAGGCCGTCGAGGCTATCCGTGCGCGAGCGAATGCCATCGGCGTGGAGCTCAGACTGGAGCCCTCTGAAGGGTCGCCAACGGTCGTCGGAGACCGGGCACTTCTGCGACAATCGGTGAGCAACTTGGTCGACAATGCTGTGAAGTACACCCCATCGGGCGGTGAGGTGGCAGTAGGCCTGGATATCACTGAGGACACAGCCACGATCCGTGTCACCGACAACGGTATTGGCATCTCACCCGCCGATCAGGTGCGCTTGTTTGAGAAGTTCTACCGTATCAAGCGACGTGAGACGGGCAACATTCAGGGCACAGGCTTGGGACTGGCACTGGTCAGATCGATTATCGACCGTCACGGCGGTCGTGTGTGGGTGGACAGTACCGTGAACAAGGGGAGTACATTCTTCATCCAACTCCCTCTGCCACCTGAGGGTTCTGCCGATTTCCGATCTGAGTAGCTCGCGAACCGCAGCTGATCCTGACGTTCCCTCTGGGACCACATGCAGGTAGGAAGTTGGGCCGATCTCGCTGTGAGATCGGCCCAAGTCACGTCCTCGGTTGCCGGCTAGGGTCTGCAACTCCCGCAGGGCACATATCCCTTCTCGATCGCTGCTTCGCGCGTCTCAAATGAGATGCGGTGGGCTTCCTGGATCTGACGTGCCCAGCGACAGGCCGGTATGTGGAATTTGTCCCGTTTCGTACTACCCACGGATGGTGCCGTGGGTGCCTCCGTTTGCTCAGGTGGGGCGGCTTCTGTTGTGGGCGCCGGCACGTCGGGCTCGACCTCGATTCCCAGAGCCTCTTCTCTGATCGGGATGCGGATGCGCTCCGGTGTGCGGCGGCTGTCCGTGAACCGTGAGTCATCTCGCTGAGATGGTCGGTAGTGTCTGAAGGCAATCCGACCTTGGCCGGCCAAATACTTGCTGAGGTAGAAGCAGACTGCCGGTATCAAGACGGCGGCGCCAAGCAATGTCAAACCAATGGCTCTCCCGGTCTGACGCACTGAACAGCCGGTCTCGTCTGTGGTAGGGGACATCGCGGAGTCATCGCGTAATTCATCTCGAGCTGCCATACTACCTCCTAGTCTATGGGCTGATCAAGTTCGGCGACGCGGTGAAGATGCGGGGCGTCACCGGCGGCTGCGGTCGGCCGGCGCCAATGCGTGTCTGCATCCCTGCCAGGTTGAGCTGCTATCTCAGAACTGGCGATCTCGTCTTTCAGCTGCCAGGGCCGATGGTCGCAGAGCGTGGGGTCAGCTTTCGGTCCAGCTGTTCCCACGCATATGTCCTCGCAGCTTCGTAGTCAGGCAGGCTTGTAGACTGTTTCAAGTATACTTGCTCATTGAGAATGCCAGATGTATATATACTATACCACACGAAGTGGCCATGGGTTAATAGTGATGTGTGCTAACCAGCTGTCCAAACCGGCGAGAATGAGAGTACAGCTGCCTGTTGTGCCTGATGTGCACATTGTTTGGGTCCAATAGGCGGACAATGTATGGAAAGGAAAACATGAAGAGCACTCCCTCACAATCGGCATCAGAGGAAGGTTGGCTGACGTGGGTGAAGGCACTCCGCAGCATTGCGCAGTCCGGTCTCACGTATGCTGAGGGTCCCTTTGATTTGGAGCGGTACAAGCAGATACAGGAGATTGCTGCCGAGATCGCTACTGCACAGACTGGGGCTGACTTTCAGATGATCCGTGAGTTGTTTGCGGGGGCGCTCGGCTACGAGACGCCCAAAGTGGATGTTCGAGGTGTGGTCTTCCGGGAGGATCGCATTCTGTTGGTGCGGGAGCTGATGGATGGTGGCCGCTGGACGCTTCCCGGTGGCTGGGCCGATGTAAACGACCGTCCCAGCGAGGCCGTTGAGCGTGAAGTGTGGGAGGAGTCCGGCTTCCGTGTGAGGGCGTCCAAGTTGCTGGCTGTCTACGATCGGCGGCTTCACGATCACACACCGCCCATGCCCTATGGGATCTACAAGCTGTTCTTCCGCTGTGATCTCGTCGGCGGACGGCCGGCGACGTCGATCGAGACCGGTGGCGCCGAATTCTTCGCGGAAGATGAGATCCCCGAGCTCTCACTGGGCCGTGTGACGCCGCCTATCATCGAGCGTCTCTTTGAGCACGCTCGCCATCCCGAGTGGGCGACGGACTTTGACTGAACGCCGGAGGCTCTCTGTGGGATCACGGATGGGCTCTGCAAGGACGTTCTCTACCCGGGCGGCATTATCCGGCAGCCCTCCGGTGAGGTGAGATTCTACTGCGGTGCGGCCGATACTACTATGTGCCTGGCTACGGCTTCGGTCGATGATCTGATGAACCGGTTTCTGGAAGCCTGATCCGCTTGCAGAATTGTATGCACGACGTATACTTGAGAAAAGCCGATTTCTAGAAGAGAGTTCTGCGATGGCATCCACAGCTGGGGTTACAGATCGGGCATATCTAGTGTACCTCCGTCGGCTCCTCGTGCAGAGGTTCAGCCTTAATGAGCTACGCACTCTCTGTTTCGATCTTGGCGTTGATGCAGAGTCGTTGGCCGGTCCTTCCTTATCGATACTGGCGCGTGAGTTTGTGGGCTATATGGCACAGCGTGCCCGGATCCCCGACCTTGCAGCATACATACGTGAAACCCGGGAAGACATCGATCTGGCGCCTGTGCCGGAGTCAGTGCTCGCAGTGGATTTTCCGTCGCAACTTCACGATCCCGTGGTAGCTGTTGCTGAGCCACAGCTGGCCTGGTCCGTCCTACTGCCTGGGCAACCTATGGCCGCACCGGTGGTTCTGGGAGCGACCTGTCTGATCGCGTACCAAACCTCCGGTCGGGAGTCACAAGGGGGTGTTCTGCGTGCCTTGGATATCTCAACCGGGTTGCCCACCTGGGAGCAGCGTTTTGAGAACGCCGTGGTCGGCGGGCTGTCGGGCGACTCGGGAACGAGCGCGCTGGTAAGTCTGCCCAGCCCGGGTCCTATGTCCGGAGGGAGTTCAGTCGTCGCCGTGGCGCGCAACGGAAGTATCGTGTGGCAGGCAGATCTGGAGGTGCATCAGATCTCGGCTGCGGCGCTTTCCAGCGATCTGGTAGCACTCACCGGTAACTCGCGGCGCGTCGTTCTGCTGGACCGCGAAACAGGAGAGATCATCACTGATGTCACAGCGCCTGTGCAGGTGGCCCCGGTGCCTCCAGCGTGTGACATAGATCAGGTCTATGTTCCCTGTCGGGGCCCATCGCTCCTGGCGATTGATCGCGGTGGTGATGTGCGTTGGCGTTTCGACATCGACAGTGTTCTATCGGGCGTGCAGTTGGATCAGACCCCGCTGGTCGCCGGTCCCTATGTGATTGCCGTTCTCAGTTCGGGGGCAGTGTTAGCCTTGGCGCGCGATGACGGACACCTGGTCTGGGAAACACAAGTTGGCCCGCGCGGTAAGCGTCTCACCAGCCCGGTATCCGATGGTCGGCGCGTCTTCGTTGGTGCGCGCGACGGCGTCTATGCACTGAGCCTGCCTGATGGTTCGCGTCAGTGGGTCTACCGTACCGGAGCCTATGTCACGGCGTCGCCGACACTCGATGGTGACCTCCTGTGTATAGCCGGCAACGATCGGCATCTCTATGGCGTTAATCGGCGCACGGGTGCTCTGCTATGGCAAGTTGCGATGGCACAAGAGATCAAGACCGCCCCCACTTTGGTGTCGGGCCACGATAATGGGCCCTACGTTGTGACGGTGGATTGCTCCGGGCGGGTAACGGCGTTGACCTATCCGGTGTCGGCATCTGTCCATGAGGCAGCAGAACGGTGGTCGAAGGCCGCTCGCGTCTGGCAGGCTGAGGGCGATCTCACCCGCGCGGCTGAGGCTTGGGTGCGCCACGCTGAGTCGATCGGCGACCGCGAGTCGTCCGTGGACGTGGATGCGCAGTCTGAAGCGTGGAGCGCGGCAGCACAGTTGTTCACCTTGGTGGGCATGGGTGATCGGGCAATTTCGGCCCGGCGCCGCTACGCTGAGTGCTTGGGACTGCCCCTGGTCACCCTGGAGATCCAACACGATGGTCTGGTTGCCAACACGTGGTCTCGTCTGAGGCTGAAGGTTCAGAATCAGGGATACGGTGTGGCCAGGGACGTCGTGATTCGGGCGGCTGGTGATCAGTTTGAGGGCCAGATCGCTGAGACCCGAGTTCTGCCTGCGGTGCCGGCAGGTGGGACCTTGGAGCAGGAGCTGACGGTCAGGCCCCTCGAGTATGGTGACAGCGTTCCGTTGAACGTACAGATCTCCTACCGCGATCACAATGGTGAGCCGCACAGGCGCGAGGAATTACTCAGTCTGCAGGTGAGCAAGGTCGACGCAAGGAGTGCAGCGGCAAGTTTCGTGATACCTGCACAGGGCGCAGCGCGGCGGGTTGCCCTGGGTCCTGGCGAGCTGCAGCCCTGTGTCGACATAGAGATACGGGTGCGGCGAGGCCGCAGAGACTACGATGTGGAACTCACGCTGGATGGCGGTCAGGTTTTCGGCGGGGGCCATCTGTCAAAAGCGATTCTCTCGTGGGCGTCGAATGGTGACGCGGCACAGGATGGCGAGACTCTATTCAATACCCTCTTGCACGACCGGGCGGTCCGCAAAGGCTGGCACATCGCCCAGGGGCAGGCGGAGCAGCGTGGAGTCCCTCGACGGGTGCGCTTGCGCATCGATGATGACGCTGCGGAGTTGCAGCGGCTGCCGTGGGAACTGCTTCACGAGGATGGTGTGATGCTGTCTGCGTGGGAGCGGACGCCGTTCTCGCGCTATCTGCCCATCGATAAACCGTGGGGCGTGGCCATCACCGATCGGCCCATCCGGGTGCTTGCGGTTATCGCCAATCCGCGCGATATCACCGCGCGGTACAATCTTCCGCCGCTGAATATCGATCTCGAACGCTATCTCCTCGCGCGGTCATTTGCTGCGATCCATCCGGCCAAGATCCAGCTCACGTTCCTCAGACCGCCCATCACGCTCGAGCGCCTGAGCCGTACTATGCTGGAAGGATATGATTGGCTGCACTTCGTGGGGCACGGTCGTCTGAACGCCCGTTACCAGCGCGTGGACCTGCTCATGGAGAACGATCTGGGCAACACCCGCACGATTGCCGATCATCTCTTTTCGAGCATGCTGGCTCGGCAAGGTGTCCAACCTCAGTTGGTTTTCCTCTCGGTCTGTCAGAGCGCTGGGACACCCAGCGGTGAGGTGCTTGCGAGTTTGGGCCCGCAGCTCGTGCGTATCGGTATCCCGGCGGTTGTTGCGATGCGGGGGCAGCTTCCGATGCGTACTGCCCAGGAGATCACCCAAACTTTCTATCGTGGCCTGGTTGAGCACGGGTTGGTTGACCGCGCACTCAACCAAGCTCGGAGCGCGGTGTTGGCGGCACAGCTTCCCGGGGCCGCAACGCCGGTGCTCTTTATGCACTTAGCTTCGGGGCGCCTGTGGCACGCTGGCGCCTCGGCGCCGCCCGAGTGATCTTATGGCTGTGATGCGAGCTCCCCGGTATCCGGCAGTTGCTTCCAGCAGTCTCCCCTATTTGACTCGTGAGCAGATGGAGTATGTGGACCATCTGATGATCGACGTCTATGGTATCCAACTGCTTCAGATGATGGAGAATGCCGGGCGTCATCTCGCCGGTCTGGCTCGCGAACGCTTTCTGGGTGGGACCTCTGTTGGACGGCATGTTGTGGTGTTGGCGGGTCGCGGCGGCAACGGTGGCGGGGCTATGGTATGTGCACGTCATCTGGCCAACTGGGGGAGCGTGGTGACGGTGGCCCTGACAAGGGACCCTGAGGCCCACAGCGGCGTTCCGGCGCATCAGCTTGAGATCCTGCGCAAGATCGGTGTCAGCGTGGCCCGCGCTGCGGATCTGAATCGGGACCTGCGTTGCGATGTCGTGGTGGACGGCCTGATTGGCTACAGCTTGAGTGGCGCGCCACGTGGTACCACGGCAGAGATGATCAGGTGGGCAAATGCTCAGGATGCGCCCATCCTCTCGCTGGACACGCCGTCGGGCCTCGACGTGACGACAGGAGAGGTGTACACTCCCGCGGTCCGGGCTTCCGCCACGATGACACTGGCGCTGCCCAAGGTTGGGCTGAGGGCGCCTGTCGCACAACCCTTTGTGGGGGAGCTCTATCTGGCCGACATCAGTGTGCCCCCGGTGCTCTACCGGCGCATGGGGCTTGCGCCCGGTCCAATCTTTGCTAACAGTGCTATCCTGCGGATTAGCCAATCGTAGATCCCTCTCGCTTGCCAACCTCTTGCCCTATGATAGAATGCTTCACGTTCGTGCCTGTGGTTTCCCGACCAGCTGACCATCTTGCTACGGTCTGAGTAGGCAAGTTGCGCCGCTGTTTGGCTTTTCCCGGGACGCAGGCGATCAAATGTGTTCAGCAGCCAACGGTGTTGGTGGGTGTGAAGAGGTATTACCGGAGGTGTCAATGAGCGACGAATACCAACCGAACGACGTCGTGGATTCGCAATCCGAATCTGAAGCCATGCCGGCTGAGCCCGTGATGGCCGAGCCGGATGAACCGACAACTGCTCCCGAGATGGCGCCCGCGGATGCCACGCAGGTCGAGACGATGATGAGCGAGGCGGAAGCTGCGACTCAGGCAATGTCTGATCCGAGTGACGAAGCGTCAGCGGTAACGGCAGACCTCTCCTCGGCCGAGGTCGTCGCGACGGAGACCGCCCCCGAGCCTACGATCCCAGGCAGCGTCGCTGTGGACGACACAGCTGAGCCCGCTGTGGCTGCCCCGTCACCCCGTGTGGTGAGCATTGCCGATCTCGAGTCGGGGCAACCTGTGTCGAGCTCTGCCGATCATCCTGCTCTCGCCGGTGTTGGTTCCCTTTTGGTTGGACGTGGTTGGATTGTCGCCGCCGCGGCTGCGGTGCTGCTGATTGCTTTCCTCTTTCTGCCCCCGATCTCGTTAGCTCAAAGAATCGGTAGTGGCGGCGGGTACACTGTGCTTGACAGTGAGACGACGACCGTTGAGCACCCGGATGGTCTACGGGTGTCGCGGCTTGCCGACGCTGAGGGCAGACTCCGTGTCAAGCTCGGGTCGGTCCCGCGAGCTGACTTGGTGAGCGGCGCGGCGCCGGATGGTCTTGTGTCCGCGATTGAGGCGCTGCCGACGTTTCTGACGCCGAAGAGCCCCTACTACACGATTGATGTGAAGTCCAACGATCCGGTTGCCGGCCAGTTGCTGGTCCTGATCCCCAACGAGGCCGAACCCTGGGAGGCGCTTGATCTCTACGCGTGGGACGCTGACTCTGAGACTTGGACGTGGCTGCCGACGAAACTCGACCGGACGGCTGAGGTGTTGGTCTCCGATGTGGATCAGCTCCCGGCGTCCGTACTGGTTGTGCAGAGCGAGTCGGCCACTCCGAAGATTGTGGCCGAGGTGGAAAGCTGGACGGCGGCGGATGTCGCAGCTGCCGGCGTCGACGAGGCGAGTGTGTCCGGGATCCTCATCGGCACGATGGGGGGAGTCACGGGTTATTCGGATCAGCTTCCGGCGGCCACGGCAGGGGGCACTGTCGCTCTGGTGCCGACCGTCCGCAACTGGGTACTTGATCGCCCGGAGAACTGGTCCCTGGTCAGCGATATGCTGATGATGGAGTCTGACCGCACCGCCCACGTGGGCAATCTGCTGTCGCTGGCGCAGGCGGGCGGGTATCCGGGCCTAGTTGTGGATTACCGCTCGGTCCAGTTGCAGGATCGCGATCTGTTCTCGCAGTTCGTGGGCGAGCTGGGTGAGGCCTTCCATACGCAAGGTCTCTGGGTGGCGATAGTGACTGACACGCCACAGCTGGGCGCCGATGGTACGTGGAACACCGGTGGCTATGATTGGGCTGCTTTGGGAAGTGCTGTTGACCAGCTGCGCGTTGTGATGCCGTTGACGCCGTCCGCTTACGAACCCGGTGGTGAGGCCGAGCAATTGGTCCAGTGGGCTGTGACGCAGGTTGCCCGCTATAAGCTGATGCCGGTCTATTCTACGTTGAGCACTGACGGTCAGATGACAGTGGCCATAGACGCAGTACTAGCCTCCCTTGGCGAGGTCAGTGTGATGCAGACGGTGACAGAGAGCGTGCTTCCCGGCACGTCGCTGAGCCTCACATTAGGGCAGGTGGGGGTGCTGGAGGATCCTACAACGCAGGCGACCAGCCTCGTCGTTGGTGAGGAGACCTACTGGCTGGGCACCCCGCAGTGGTTGCGCTCGCGCATGGATTTGGTCTCACGCTATAGGCTGGGTGGCGTTGTTCTACGTGATCTCTTCGACGAAGGGAATATGGTTGGAATGTTCTCATCCGTGGCGGATTTCAAGGCCGCGGGCGCGGGCACGACGGGGACGATGCCGGAGGTCGTGTGGTCGGTCACCGATCCTGTCGGTCAGATGACGCAGGCCGGTGCCCCGTTCACACAGCTTGGATATGCCTGGACTGCTCCGACTGTAACCGGTACGTATCGCATTGCGGCCACGGTGGCCGGTGTGGACAAGGGCTCCTTTGAGGTCTTGGTTGCGGTTCCTGCTCCGGTGGTGACCGACACGGTTGCTGTTGGTGAGGATGGCGAACCTGCCGAGGCGCCGGATGAGGAGAGCCCCGATGTCGATGCCGAAGCCGAGGAAGGCGAAGCCGATGAGACATTGAGGGCCGCCTTCGTCGCAGACGTCAACGTGCCGGATAACACACAGTTTGAGAAAAGCGAGTCGTTCACGAAGACCTGGCGGTTGAAGAATGCCGGGTCTGCCGACTGGCCCGAGGAGACGGTCTTTGTCTTCGCCGGCGACACGCAGTTGGGCGATGTCACGGAGGTCGAGGTCGGTGCGGTCGCCAGCGGCGAAACAGTGGATATCAGTGTTGAGATGGTCGCTCCGGACGAGGATGGCACCTACAAGAGCACGTGGGCTCTCCAGGTCGGCGGCAAGAGCATCGACGGCGGTGGGGTGTATGCTCAGATCCGGGTAGGCGAGCCGGCCGCAGCTGCGCAGCCTTCTGCGCCGACGGTCTCGGCACCTGTCGCGACCGGTTCGTTCGAGCTCGGCGGTCACATCCGCGATCTCGGGCTGCCCTATAAAGATAAGATGAAGTATGCCGGGATGACCTGGATCAAAACCCAGATCTTCTATGGGCAGGATGCTGCCGGTATGGTGGCTGTGGCGCACAACAATGGATTCAAGATCCAGCTGAGTGCGATCGGCGGCGCCGGCATGGTGAATGAGGCCGGCTATGAGGACAAGTTTGCGGCTTGGACAGGCCAACTTGCTGCGTCAGGTGCTGACGCGATTGAGGTCTGGAACGAGCCCAATATCGATCGGGAGTGGCAGGTGGGATTGATCAGCCCTGCTTCTTACACGAGTCTGCTGTGTAAGTCGTACAGTGCCATCAAGTCGGCCAATGGTGGAACCGCGGTGATCAGTGCGGCGCCGGCTCCGACTGGCTGGTTTGGCGGCTGCGGCCCGAATGGGTGTGACGATCAACCGTGGATGGAGGGGCTGTACAACGCCGGCGCGGCTAACTGCATGGACTACATCGGCGCGCATCACAACGCAGGCGCGACGTCGCCCTCAGCTACCATCGGCCATCCGGCTAACCCGGGCGACACGCATCATTCCTGGTTCTTCCTGCCCCAGACGCAACTCTACTACAACATCTTCCGGGGCACGCGGCAGATCTTCTACACGGAAATGGGATACGCCTCTCAGGATGGTGTGCCCACCTTCTCTGATCAGTTTGCGTGGGCGCGTGGCACCGACAACTCCGAGCAGGCTGCGTGGCTGGCGGAGGCCGTGCAGCTGAGTATCAGCACCGGCATGGTGCGCAGTATCATCGTGTGGAACATCGACTTCGTCCGGTATGGCTACGATCCGCAAGATGGGTATGCGATCATCCGTCCTGGCGGTGGATGCCCGGCGTGTGAAACTCTGCACAACGTGCTGGGTAGCCGGTAACGGTCCAGCGATTCCAAGTCAATCGTGTGCGTTGGCCTGCCCGCCGATGGGAATACCATCGGCGGGCAGGCTGTGTCTTATAGAGTGTGGTTGGTAGGCGCGGTTCTCCCGATTACCGGGCTCTGTCTATTGACTTTGCTATCTGTTCGTCTAGGATGAGATAACTATGTTCTATGATCGAGTAACGTTTCGTGTGACGGCTGGTCACGGTGGAAAGGGTGCCGTGGCTTTTCGTCGTGAGAAGTACATACCCTTCGGCGGGCCTTCCGGCGGGGATGGTGGAAAGGGTGGGGATGTGATTCTCTTTGTGAATCGGCATCTCAATACCCTGTACCATTTCGCGCACAAGAAGGAGTTTGAGGCCGAGGACGGACAGCCCGGACTCATCAAGACGATGCATGGCGGCGGTGGGGAGGATCTGCTGATCCCTGTTCCCCCCGGCACGTTGATCGTGGACGTGGAGACCGGTGGCGTTGTGGCCGATCTGGTTGAGCCGGATCAGCAAGTGGTTGTCGCGCGCGGCGGACGCGGCGGGCGTGGCAATACTCGGTTCGCGACGTCGACGAACCAAGCCCCACGCATTGCCGAGAATGGGGATCTGGGTGAGGTGCGTAATCTGCGACTGGAGCTCAAGCTGTTGGCAGATGTGGGGTTGGTCGGTAAGCCCAACGCCGGCAAGTCCACGTTGCTTTCGGTTACG
>Ga0209121_10006070_pt1 | contig 10731 bp, 10 predicted proteins | sample Cruoilmetagenom3_FD_187292 | JGI IMG/M metagenome (GOLD analysis project Ga0209121, IMG submission 187292) | Oil polluted marine microbial communities from Coal Oil Point, Santa Barbara, California, USA - Sample 3 (SPAdes) (version 2) | ecosystem: Environmental > Aquatic > Marine > Oil seeps ...
GACGTTCATCTTTTAAATTCTTGAGGATGCTTTGATGGCAAAAGTATGTTAAATTAATAAATTTATGTCAGATCAAACTATAGTGTATTCAAATATAAGGAGGCGTTTATGACCCGTCCGCCGCGAGATAATTCCACCCGGCAAAATCAATTGATTAAAGATCTTGAAAAAGAGATGGAGAATAATCGGAAGTCCGTCATTGCGGCCCTCAGGCTCGGAATGGTTTACCACAATGCAGAGAGACTGGAGGATGCAGAAATCGTCTTCGAGTATGGCCTGAAATTAGATCCATTGTCTTTTGAGATACGGCTCAACCTGAGCACACTCTATTTCCAGATGGGTAGACTTGATGACGGCATAAACGAGAGCAAAGAGGCACTCAAGATTCGCCCCGAGTCTACTGAGGCCATGGCTAATATAGGTGCCGCCTACATTCATACGCAGAGATGGAAGGATGCGGCAGAATATTTCAATAAGGCCCTTGAGATCAAACCGGAAATGATTACTGTCCTGGCGAATCTCGTCACTGTCAACATGGAACTCGATGATTTGGACAGCGCCATTGCAGCCGGGAAAAAAGTCGTCAGTCTGGCCCCTAAATTTGGGGTCGCCCACAATAACCTCGCTGTTGCCTACTACTACCACGGGGATTATGACCTGTCCCTTGATCACCTTGAGAAGGCCAGAAAGATAGGATACGAGGTTTCTCCTCAGTTTGTGGAGATGGTCTCTGCCAAGGCGGAGTCAAAGAGAGAGGGAGGCTAGATCAAATCCATGGCAAGGGGAAGGAGTGCTTATAAGCCCGTCTGTCCATTCTGTGGCAGTCCCATTGATCGTCCAAAGAAGGTGGAGCCAAGGAGACTTGGAGACTTTGACTGCGGCGCATGCGAGTGTGGAGCAGTATATGTATACGATGTCACAGGGCACAATCTTGGTGCAGCCTGGGTTGAGGCAATTGGCTTTGCCTGCAATGATGACTGGGATTTGGCGTGGAGTCTTATGCCAGGAGAGGACTATCAGGATGCCTTTTTAGAGAATTATGATATTGAGTCCCACCTTGTTCAACCCACCGGCCGGACAAAGGACGACAGAGTAGTAAAGGCCGCGCTCGTCTTTATTAGAATGGCAAAAGATGTTCGTGAGGTCACACATGAGGGTGTCAGAGAGAAGCTGGAATTACTCTCAGAGCCCCGGATTTCTGCTGAAGAAAGAGATAGGGCCTATTTGGAAAGGAGATCACGTCGGTACTCCAAACAGGAGGTCAAGGCCCTTGTACAGTTAGGAGAGGTTGAAAAAATCACGGCAATGGCCCTTGAAGACCCCTTGGTTTTAAGAAAGATTCAAGGCCTTCTGTATTCAACAGATGAGATGTTGATGTGGAAGGCAATTACCACACTGGGGGCAGTAGCAGGGGCTTTGGCCACAGACAGGCCTACCCTTGTGGGTGACCTGGTCAGGAGGCTCCTTCTGGCCAGCGGCGACTCAGCAGCCACGAACTGGGGATCCATAGAGACAATAGGCGAAATAATACGTGCTCAACCTAAGATATATGGCTCATTCTTGCGGCACATACTTGGATTCATAAATGATCCGCCCTCTTGTCCGGCTGTACTTTGGGCAATTGGCCGTATTGGTGAATTATATCCGCGAGTTGTGAGGTCCAGCGAATTTTTTGGCTTATTTGCCCTGCTGAAGAATCCCGAGCCGAAGATACGGGGCCTTGCAGTGTGGGCATTTGGCCGCATGAAAGCCAAGGAGGCGTTGAAGACCATACAAGGAATGATGGACGATACCGAGGAACTCAGACTTTTTGATGGACATTCCATCATATACAAAACCGTGGGGGAGCTGGCTAGAGAGGCTGTCGAGCGTATTGAGGGCCGGTCAGCCACTGACCAGGAGTGAGATGAAATGGATGAGCAAGCGGCTTCGACTGTAAAAGAAGAGAAAGACAGGGAACTCCCCAGGGCTGAAGCCCTGTACCGGGAGGCAAAGACTATGAGTGTCCAGGGGAGGTCCCTGGATGCTATTGAGAAATTTGATGAGGCCCTTGAAATTTTTGAAGCCGCTGACGGAAAAGACGTGGAGGTTGCAAACATCTGTGAGCAGATAGGAGATCTCCGCACAATGCGGGGAAATTTCAAAGGGGCCATACCTGTCTATCAGAGGGCGCTGGCAATATGTGAGAAGAAACACGACCCTGTCAGTACTGTTTTATTGGCAGAGAAAATCATCGATCTCTACAGACAGTTAGGGGAGCTGGATAAGGCCCTTCCATACTATTTTCGAGCACTAGAGCTGGTGGAAAAGCTCGAGGATATCGGCAAGGTCGGGCTATATCTTACAGGAATAGGTGATATTTACCAAAAAAGGAATGAACTGGATAAGGCCCTGGATGCCTATAGGACTGCACATGGAATTTATCAGGACACGGCATACAGGGAGAGGACAGAGATACTTGAAAAGGGCATAAAAATAATTGAGGAGGCCATGTCGGCCGGGGCTTCTAAGTAGTGTCTGAACGAAAAGGCCGTTCAGACCAGACACAATTTTGAATTCTAAATTTTGAATTTTGAATTAAGAAAGGAGTATGGCAGCCATAGGCCACCGTCTTTTGCCACGCTCATTACCTTCCAACGCTACAGAGAGTTCGTAGAGCCTTCTTTGCAGGGGTTCCAGATTAAGGGCAGGATAGGTTTTTCCTTTCTCAAAGCCGGAGAGTCCGCATACATGGCTTTTATTACCGATCACTGTGGGAATCCCATAGGTGCGGCAGTTAATGGGCCGGGTCTTATAACAGACGCACTCTCCGCTGTCAGTCAACAGAGGGCACCTTATACGGGCAAGTGAGAGGTCGGCCTTGGCGGTGATTAACTGGTCCCAGGACTTGAGTGCTTTTTTTGCAATGTTCAGGGCAGCGCGTCTCTGCTTTCTATCAAGGGAATCAAAGTGTTGGCGAATGTACAGTGCTTCTATTAACGAAACGTCAAATACTGCATAGCAGCAATCAGTACACCCCTTTTTGCAGCGCACTTCCTTGCTGTAGCGTTTCTGTACATCCGCTGCTGCCCTGTCAGCAAAGTCGAATAGATTTTCAAGGTCTTTAAACATTGACTAATAATTGCCTATGGTTACGAAAATTTAAACCACAAAAACAGATCATTGAGCGATTAGCCTTTAGCGGTTAGCTATTAGTTTAATGATTACAGGATGTTTTACTATTACAACCACTTTTCAAAGCTAAACGCTAATGGCTAACAGCTAATCGCTTAACTTAGGTAACAACAATACAATACAGGAAGTATATTTACTATGGAATCAGAAAAAAAAATTGAGTCCTGCGTACGATGCGGCACATGCTGCGAAAAGGGTGGCCCTACCCTGCACTCTGAGGACAGGATTTTTCTCCAAAAGGGCGTTCTAAGACCAACACACCTCTTCACCATGAGGGCCGGGGAGCTGGCATATCATCCCCTCGAGGAGAGGCTCATAGAACTCTCGGATGAGATGATCAAGATAAAGGGCAAAGACGGATCAATCGCTTGCACATTCTACGATGCAGATCACCAGACCTGCGCCATTTATGAGGACCGTCCTTTGGAATGCCGGGTCCTCAAATGCTGGAACACAGCGGAAGTTGAAGGGCTCTTCATGAAAGACCTTCTATCCCGTCTCGATCTCTGCCCAAAAGGCTCTGCCGTTGCAGACCTGATCTCCGCCTATGAGAGGAGCTTTCCTCCAGGTCGGGTGTACGGCCTTTTGAGTGAAGCAGGTTTACAAGAAGGAACTCAACAGAGCAGCCCTGAAATAGAACAGATGGTTTCAACCGATGAGGTCTTCCGCCAAAAGGTAGTTGAGACGCTGGGGCTTAAAGAGGACGAACTTGAGTTTTTCTTCGGACGTCCGGTCAAGTCCCTCGTTGCAGGTATTCATACCCTGATGGATCACAAATTGGAAAATTCATGATTTTGTAAACGAAGAACCAATAACAAAAAGGCCTCCCATAACATAGGAGGCCTTTTATCTTAACTGAGGACAGCAAAGCGGGCTTATTTAATTTATGGCCCGCTTGCTGTTTTATGTCTATCTATCTACTCTTTTTCTTCTTCGTGGAATGTGGCTGTCTCCTTCGCGCTGGCACCCTTTAGGCTGTAAAGAGTAGTGCTCCCCGAAGACCAGTACTCGACCTTTTCTTCCTGGACCAGTGCGCTAGCCGCTTTTTTTATCTCGCGCAACTTGGCATTCTCATCTGCCTTGCACAAGTCTTTAAAATACATCTTTGGCTTGAATTTTGATTTTTTGGCCATAAAATCCAAGATTTTCTTTTTTAGTTCTTCTATGTCCGCTGCCATAATAGTTTACCTCATTAATAACCTGCTTCCTTCATCAGTTTGTCAGTATGAGAACTCCACTTGAACTGCGTGGTTGTATGATATGTATCATATGCAAGACGGTAGTCGTCAATAGACTTCTCCGTGAAGGGTAATTGACACTGCTCAAAGAAGCGCTCCCAACCGACCCTTGCTGCCCAATCCCCGAGGCGCTCATACTTGTTAGCGCCTTTCGAATAGGCCTCAACAATGTTTCTGACGATCTTGCATACACTCTGGAAACGCGGCAACTCATTGGGAATATACGGAACAATCAGTTTTGAGAACGTGGGTTGAGTAATGCGGTTGGAGATCTTTCCGCCAGCCAGGATGGCGACGCCATCGCCCTCTTCATCAGCCAGAGGCATGGCCGGGCACATGGTGTAGCAGTTACCGCAGAACATGCACCTTGGCTCATTCACTCGTACCGTCTTGACTTCCTTGCCGTCCGGGAGCGTTACCTTGGCAGGCTTGATCGCTGCAGTAGGACAGGCAGCTATGGCCAACGGCACCTCGCAGACGCCGGTGATGCGGTCGTCCTCGACAAAGGGAGGCTTTCTGTGGATGCCTAATAGAGCTATATCCGAGCAGTGGACTGCGCCGCACATGTTGAGGCAGCAGGCCATGGAAATGCGCAGCTTGGCCGGCAGCTTATGGCTATTCCAGTACTCAAACATGTTATCCATCACGGACTTTACCATACCGGATGCATCTGTAGCCGGGGTATGACAGTGTATCCAGCCCTGGGTGTGGACGATATTAGTTATTCCTGCACCGGTGCCTCCAATAGGGAGCTTGTATGATCCGCCGGGATGCTTGAAATTGTTAAGGAATTCCATCAGGTCCTTTAGGGTCCCCTCGTCCGTGACGTGGAACTCAAGGCTGTTCCTGGTGGTCCAGCGGCATATGCCCTCAGTGAACTTGTCTGCAATATCCCCGATCTCGCGGAGCAGGTTGGTGGTGATCAACCGTGGAGTGGCGCAGCGTACTACCCACATTACATCACCGGTCTCACTGGTATATTTGATCACACCAGACTGGACGAACTCGTGAGTGAGCCACTTGCCGTAGTTCTTTTTGATCACCTCAGGGAAAAACTGCTCATAGTGAGGCGGACCCTGGTCTGTAAGGCGGCCTGCCATGGGTTTTTGGGGATTGTACTCCCTGTCGGCAAGCTCGGGGTCATAGGGTTTATCCAACAGCTCTTGTATATTGTAGCCGGGATCATCTTTATACATTGAAGTATCTATCATTATCTTTACCTCCTGTTAAACTTGATTAAGCAAGATGCCTTGCACGGAAATCCGCCAGATCGCGCTTCCATCCACCTGGTACCTCTTCCTCTTTCCAGAAAGGATACGGGTTGGACCGAGGTTCCCTTACGTGCTGTGGAATAGGTTCGCGCCCGAGTATATCGACAATGTAATGTGAAAGACCCTGACGCTGGATAAGCTCACCAAGTCTCTCCCGGTTTTTTCCTTCTTCCATCCACCAGTCCCACATCAGATCGACAAAGTCCTTGAACTCTTCATAGGGGTATTCCATCTTAATAAATGGGATGATTAGGGTGGACATCTGGGCACCTTCAAGGATCGGTGCCTTTGCCCCGTTCAGGATCGTGGCGCCACAATCCACACCGGGACGCAGGGCATTAGGCATGACATTGATGCAGTGCATGCAGCGGACACACTCGCGATCGTCGATCTTGAGCTCGTTTCCGTCCATATACATACATCCGCTGGGACAGAGATCAATGACCTCTTTCTGTATGTCGAATGTACCCCAGTCACGGTCTGAGAAGGCACCAGCATTGGGTGCTATTTCCCCGCCTATATAGGCCTGGACCGCTTTCTGGTCTATACGGATATTGTCTCGCCATGTTCCGATAATAGATGTACAGGAACGGGCAATTGCCGCCACGCAGTCATTTGGACAGCCGGAGATCTTGAACTTGAACTTGTAAGGAAATGCCGGACGATGGAGTTCGTCCTGATAAGTCATGGTCAGGTCGTAGCAGATGGCTTGTGTATCCAGGCACGAATATTCGCAGCGGGCCTTGCCCATGCAGCATGCCGGCGTCCTGAGGTTGGATCCGGATCCACCAAGGTCCATGTCAAACTGGTGGCTCAGGTCGTAAAAAGTGGGCTCCAAATTGTCGGTTGAGGTCCCGATAAGGATCATGTCGCCTGTTGAGCCGTGGAAGTTGGTTACGCCGCTTCCGCGGTGATCCCACATATCACAGAGCTTGCGCAGGAACCTGGAAGTATAAAACTTGCTGGCCGGCTGGTTGACACGGAGGGTGTGAAAATGGGCGATGGTAGGGAACTGTTCAGGGGCATCCGAGTAACGCCCGATAACCCCGCCACCATATCCAAAGACACCTACAATACCACCATGTTTCCAGTGTGTCTCCTTGTGCACATAAGATAGCTCTAACTGCCCAAGAAGATCGTAGCAGCACTGGACGCCGCTCTCAGCCCTCGTCTCCAGGTCATCAACAAAACTCGGAAATGGCCCCTTTTTCAGCTCATCGAGCAAAGGAGTATCATGTTTTTTAAGATCTGCCATTTAATTCTCCCTCCTTAATAGAATGTTGTTAACATCAATTTCAGTTAAGGAATATAGGTTAACATATCCCTTTTTGGCACTCAAAACAGTACCAACACAAAAAAATGAATCATCATTCGGCAAAGTACAAAAAAATTCTACAACTGGGAATCTGTATAATATCTTTTTACTTCATTTGTCAACCCCAAAATATCAGTTAAGATTCAGGCATTTCTTTCTTTATTTCCTTGAGTTTTATCTGAAAACAGGGAATTCTTTTCATTAATAAATTGATGATTTCGTAAAAATACGACAAAACAGAAATCATATACAAGATTTAGTATAATGCTATTGCTAAGATACCAACATACTGTATGTAAAATCGGTAAGCGTTCACAGGGCACCGCATCTGCTTTGTTGTCGGGCACTTGAAGTACAGGGAGTACGTCTACGTACCCTCCGCCTCGCATCTGCAGCACCCTGTAAACGCTTACAGCTCGGTGGGTTGCGGTAAAACGGGGGGCGTTGTAACCCCGTGAACGGTTACTAAAATCGCTTGTCAGGATTTTACAAGACCATCATGCATTACGAAAGGGGGGATTATATCATGAGGATAACTTTTTTATTTAACCGAATAGCCATTCAGTATATTATGTTTTATGGAAGTAACCGTTTATGGGTTCAGGGGTTCAAATGAAATACTGCGATTTGCATACACATACCACGGCATCGGACGGTTCTGATTCACCTGCTGAAGTAATACAGCTTGCCGTAAACTCAGGTCTTGCAGCAATTGCGGTCACCGACCATGATACTGTGGCAGGTTTTCCGGAGGCCCTTGAGGCATCTGAGAAACTTGGAATAGAGATACTCCCCGGTGTGGAACTGAGCGTTCGGATATCACATGGCACCCTGCATGTCCTGGCCTATCTATTTGATCCGGGTTCACCTGCATTAAACGAGGTATTGAAACAGGTCCAATCCGCAAGGGCCACCCGAAATCCTTTGATTCTGGAACGTCTTAAGGACCTTGGCTGTCCGATATCCTGGAGTGAGCTGGAGGAAATGGGCAAAGGGGGGCAGATCGGCCGCCCGCACATTGCAAGGGCCATGGTGAATCGAGGTTATGTAAAATCCACGAATGAGGCCTTTGTCCATTATCTGAAAAAGGGCGCCCCTGCTTATGTTCCAAAGTCCATCCTCAGTCCGGAAAAGGCAATAACTACCATACATAAGGCCGGAGGTCTGGCGGTCCTGGCCCATCCCATGTCACTTGAATTTGGAACTCCCGCACACCTGGATGAGCTTGTAGCAAAGTGGACAGAGCAGGGGCTTGACGGCATCGAATGTTACTATAGCATGCATAGCAAGGAGCTAATCAATCTGTCTCTGTCGCTTTGCAAGAAGTATGACCTGGTCCCCACCGGCGGTAGCGACTATCATGGCAAGGCCAAACCAAAAATAAAGGTGGGTAGAGGCACCGGAGGACTCAGAGTGCCGTATAGCTGTGTTGAGGCCCTTAGGGAGAGGAAGGAGAAGAAAGACAGGTAGAAGGTGGAAGGTGGAAGGTGAAAGGTAGAAGGCTGAAGGTGAAAGGTAGAAGGCTGAAGGTGGAAGGTGGAAGGCTGAAGGAAGATAGGTGGGAGGTAGAAGGTGGAATGTTAAGCGTGATTTTTTCTACCCATATCTCACGACTTCGGTCTTTTCGGCTCCTTCTTTTCTTGGTTTCCTTTCTTTCATTTTTCCCCTTCAGCCTTCCACCTTCCACCTTCCACCTTTCCTACGCGTCCGAGCCGGACTACGGTGATGCTATTGTCTTGGGATCAATCGGGGACGCCACTACCCTGGTTCCCATGCTGGCCTCTGACGCCACGTCGCACCAGATCGCAGGCCTTATTTATAACGGCCTGGTTAAATACGACAAGGACCTCAACCTGGTGGGGGATCTGGCTGAGTCATGGACAATCTCTCCTGACGGACTCACCATCACCTTTAAGCTCAGGAAGGGTGTTAAATGGGAAGACGGTGAGCCGTTTACCTCTGAGGATGTGCTCTTTGGCTTTGAGACCATCACAGCCCCAGGCACCCCGACTGCCTATGCGGGCGATTTTCTGGAGGTCGAAAATGCCGAAGCACCTGACCCTTATACCTTTAAGGTGACGTACAGGGAGCCATTTGCCCCTGCCCTGAGTTCCTGGGGGAATTTGGTTGTGCTGCCAAAGCACCTGCTGGATGGAAAGGACATCACAAAGAGTCCCATTGGGCGAAACCCTGTCGGCTTGGGTCCATACAGCCTTTCAGAATGGAAGACCCAGGAGCGCATAGAGCTGAAGGCAAATCCCATCTATTTTGAAGGACGGCCTTATCTTGACCGCTATATAATGAGAATAATACCTGATCCGGCGACCATGTTCCTTGAGCTTAAATCAGGAGGCCTTGACTGGATGGGGTTATCTCCAATCCAATATGAAAGGCAGGCAAACTCCCTGTTTTTCGAGATAAATTTTAACAAATATCGCTATCTCTCCTTTTCATATACGTATCTCGGTTACAATTTAAAATTCCCTCTCTTTACAGACAAAAGAGTAAGACAGGCCATTGCCTATGCCATAGATAAGGATGAAATAATCCGTGGAGTGCTTTTGGGATACGGAGTGAAGGCAACCGGCCCGTATAAACCCGATACATGGTTTTACAACCCGGATGTCAGACGTTATCCATATGATCCGAAAAGGGCAACAGCCTTGCTTGCCGAGGCAGGCTGGGTGGACAGGGATGGAGACGGCCGGCTGGATAAGGAAGGGAGGCCATTCTCATTCACGGCCATAACCAATCAGGGTAATCCTCTGAGGGATCGAACAGCCCAGATTATTCAGTACAGGCTCAAGCAGATCGGGATAGAGATGAAGATCAGAACCCTTGAGTGGACAGCCTTTATCAACGACTTTATAGACAAGAGGCGGTTCGAGGCAGTAATACTGGGCTGGACATTGGGACAGGACCCGGACATCTACGATATCTGGCATTCCTCCAAGACAGGCGGAAAGGAGCTGAACTTTATCAGTTACCAGAACCCTGAGATGGACCGCCTCCTTGTGGAGGGGCGGAGGACCTTTGACCGAAATGAACGTAAGAAAATATACCGGCGTATCCAGGAGATACTGGCTGAGGATCAGCCCTATACTTTTCTTTACGTTCCAATGGCCCTTCCAGTGATCCACAAGCGTTTCAAGGGCATTGAGCCTGCTCCTGCCGGTATAACTTACAACTTCATACGGTGGTGGGTGCCAAGGTATGAGCAGAAATACATAATGCCCTGATTTTGCAGAGCTGAAAGCATAGAAGCTGAAAGCATGGAAGCTCAAAGCTCAAAGCTCAAAGCTGAAAGGGGTTGATTACGACAGCTCTTTAATTTTTAATCTTTCAGCCTTCAGCCTTCAGCCTTCAGCCTTCAGCCTTGAGCTTTAATCTTCAGACAAAAAAGCTCTGCATTATCTTCTTGAATTTTCCTCCGCGCCACGTAGCGGAAGGTCTTGTCGGCCCGGATACAAGGACGTCCTGTCTTAAAAAAGGTAAAAAATCAGAAATTCGTGGGATTATTACTCTTACAACTGGGAAATTTAATACCGGATGGGTGTGGTTTAATATTATATAATCAGTATTGAATGCCTCACATATCCTTTTGATCTCCTCAATTTCACTGAGGACATCGTTGATCTTGATATTCTTATAAGTCCTGGTTTCTCCTTGATCGAGAAAAGAGATATCTTTCAAAGAAATACTGCATTTCATTAACATATAATAGTCATTAACC
>Ga0209121_10006071_pt1 | contig 10728 bp, 11 predicted proteins | sample Cruoilmetagenom3_FD_187292 | JGI IMG/M metagenome (GOLD analysis project Ga0209121, IMG submission 187292) | Oil polluted marine microbial communities from Coal Oil Point, Santa Barbara, California, USA - Sample 3 (SPAdes) (version 2) | ecosystem: Environmental > Aquatic > Marine > Oil seeps ...
AGGCTCAACCCCGTACCCAGGCATTACCTGTATGAGATCAGCAGAGGACATTTCTAATGAGTTAAAATGGAGGACATTTCTAAAGAGTCTTGACAGATTCAAATCGGAGGCTTGAAAAAGTCTTCTTATTGTAATATAATTAGCACTTTGACATTGAGAGTGCTAATTATGGGAGGCAATTAGATGAATTGTGCTGTTTGTGGGAATCCCCTGCTTTTTGATAGGGCCGTTTTCCATTGTTCCTGCGGAGCTTTTGTGCATGCCTATTGCTGGGATAAGCACGTGTTGCAAGCCCATAGGCCAGCTTTTGAGGTGGGTACCGTTAATTTGAATGATGAGTTTAAAGTAAAAGAGAGCGAGGTAGAAGAGGAAACCTCAGATAAACAAGTAACACCATCTGTAGAATGAGGGAGGGATAAAAATGCCTACTTATCAATATCAATGCGAGAACTGCAACCGGCGATTTGAACTTAGGCAGAGCTTTGGAGATAAAGCAATAGCAGTTTGCCCTATATGCCGCGGAGTTGCCCATCGCCTTTTTTCTCCAGTACCTATCTTGTTTAAGGGTCCAGGGTTTTATGTTACAGATTCCAGGGAAGAGAGGGAAGGAAGACTTGATGCTAAAGGGCTAAGGAAAAAGGAGATGGATAAGGGGGATAGAAAGTCATGAGATGCCCTGTTTGTGGCAGGGAAATATTCTACCTTATCTCCTTTTTAAGAACGAGGCTATTTTAGGGCTACTCTTTGACCCCAAAAGGTATAATGCCTCTCTTTAGGTAGCATTTATTTTCGGGCAATTCGACCTATTGACTGATCTAGTTAAAAAGTACTGGTTTACAATAGGGTATAGATATTTGCCACTTATAACATGAGCGAATTGAGTATAGCAAAAGGTGGTGTTGCTATTAAGAGGAGTGTGTAGCAGAGAAGGGCAAATAATGCATCAAAATTTTTAAAGGAGAAAAATGAGAATTCGAGATGTGCTAATGGTGGCTGGGTTAGGAGGCTACTATTTTGATGATTTCCAAGCTATCAAGCGTGGAGCCAAACAGGATGGTTTCTTCTACATTGGAGACCCTATAACGCCAGGACACTCTCGGATAAGGCAACCCGGGGAATGTATCTCTGTTATGCTTATCCTAGAGGACGGTCAAGTAGGTATTGGAGATTGCGTCGGCATCCAGTATTCTGGTGTGGTGGGTCGAGACCCGGTTTTAATAGCGGAAAAACATATCCCCCCTCTTGAAAAGCTGGTAAGTACGAGCCTCATTGGAGAAGATATCAAGAATTTCAAGGAATTCTCGCAATTTATCGATTCTTTAAAAATTAATGGTCAAAAACTGTATTCGTGGATTAGATATGGTTTTAGTCAAGCCGCTCTGGATGCTGTGGCAAAGGTAAGAGGTATAACAATGGCGGAAGTTATCGCGGATGAATATGGTCTCACGATTAGCGACAGGATAATCCCTATTCTTCCTCAATCGGGCGACGATCGATATATCGGAGCTGATAAGATGATATTAAAGAAGGCCCCTGTCCTTCCTCAAGGTCTGTTTAATAATATAGAAAAGATAGGACAAAAAGGGGAGAAGCTTATAGCTTATGTGGAATGGTTAAGTGAGCGAATACGAAAATTCGGTGGCAGTGACTATACACCTGAAATACACCTTGATGTATATGGAATGATAGGTGATATATTTGACGATGATATAGGTAAGGTGACGCAGTATCTAGCTAGATTAGGTGAGGCGGCAAAACCATTTCGCTTGAGCGTCGAATCTCCTATTTTGATGGAGAGCAAGGAAAAGCTAATTCCGGCATTCAGCCGCTTGAAGGAATCTCTTTCTGGTAATAAGGTAGATGTCGAAATTGTGGCTGACGATTATTGTAATACGCTCGAGGATATCAAAGAATTTGTGGATGCGGATGCCGTGCACATGGTTCAGGTTAAGCCTCCCGACCTTGGTGCTCTACATAATTCAGTTGAAGCGGTTTTGTATTGTAGAAGACATGGGGTTAAAGCTTTCCTGGGGGGGACGTGTAACTCTACTGATGTGGTTGCAAGGGTCAGTGCACATGTAGCTCTTGCTACACAAGCGGATCAAATGTATGGGAAACCTGGTATGGGGGTAGATGTAGCGATGCAGATTCCATATAATGAAATGCAGAGAACACTGAGTCTAATCAAATCAAAAAGGAGGTCTCAGAATTGATAATCAAAGATGCGCTTGCAGTTGAGGGATATGCTGGCTATTTTTGGGATGACCAGGCGGCAATCCAGAAAGGAGCTAAAAGCGATGGGTTTGCTTACCTCGAATCCCCGGTGACGCCCGGCTTTGACATCATACGTCAACCGAGTGAAGCAGTCTCGATTATGCTGCTTTTGGACGATGCTCGCATAGCTTTAGGGGATTGCTGTTCAGTTCAGTATTCCGGGAAATCGGGGCGGGACCCAGTATTCCGGTCGCGTGTCTATCAGCCGTTTATTCAGGAGAGGGTTCTCCCCCTCCTTAGGGGAAAGGAAATTACTCGTTTTAAGGATATGGCTGAGGAGTTTGATTCCATCGAGATTGAAGGCAAACGCTTACACCGTAGTATCCGATACGGTGTAACTCAAGCCCTTCTGGATGCTGTTGCCCAGAGCCAGAGGAAGACCATGGCTGAAGTTATTGCGGAGGAATATGGAACACAGATAGCCAAGAAACCCGTGCGTATCTTTGCCCAACTCGGGGATGACAATTTATACCTGCCAGTCGATAGGATGATTCTGAAGAGGATTGACGCTTTCCCTCATTTGCTCACTAATACCCTGGATCAACTTGACAAGCTGGCTGACCACATCAAATGGACGCGGGAACGTATCCAGAAATTGGCGGATAGTGAATATCGCCCCTTTCTCCATTATGACCTTTACGGCACGCTTGGCAAAAAATGTAATAATAACATACCGAAAATGCTCGAGTACCTCAAAATGTGGGAGAACCTAGCCAAACCGTATAAACTGGCAGTCGAGTGTCCTGCAGACCTGAATTCTAGAGATGAAACTATGGAGATAATGATTAGATTAATCCAGGCGAAGCAAGCAGCAGGGCTCGATGTTATTATTATTGCTGACGAATGGTGCAATACACTGGAAGATATTAGGGCATTTGTGGATAACAAAGCAGCGGACATGGTCCAAATTAAGAGCCCCGACCTGGGAGGCATCAACAATATCATTGAAGCAATTCTCTATTGCAAGAAAATGGGAGTGTATGCCTATCAGGGGGGTAGTTGCTGTGAGACGGACATATCTGCTCGAGTGAGCTGGCACATCGCATTAGCTACTGAACCCTTCTGGGCATTGGACAAACCTGGTATGGGGGTCGACGAAGGTTACCAAATTGGAATGAACGAAATGAAGCGAACGTTGGCTTTGATTCAACACAGGAAGCGGTCGCCAGGGGGGACTACTATTGAACATACATAGTATGTATAAAGTGGTATTGTAAACTGGCCGTGAGAGCAAATTAAAGGGGGGTGGTATTGTGTAATAATAATATGTGTGGCGAAGTAGGGGTGGTGCATTAGAAATTTAAAGAAAGGAGACAATTAGAAATGGGAGTAAAATCTGCTGCACGAGCTTATTTCAGATTTCCTGTAATATACAAGATAGCAATAGGTCTAGTTGTTGGTTTGATTGTTGGCTTGATTGTTGGACCTCCCATTGCGGTGGTAAAGCCACTGGGTGACTTCTTTGTAAGACTGCTTAAGCTGTGTATTATGCCATTGGTCGTGTGTGCTCTGACTGCCGGAGCGGCTAGTCTATCACCAAGTAAAGGAGCCAGAATGGGAGCCAAGGCCGTTGGGTGGTATGTCGGAACTACGGTTTTTGCTGCCGCCTTTGGTATAGGTATGGCTCTGCTATTCAAGCCAGGACTGGGCATGGCGCTTAAGGGAGAGGGGGTAGTAAAGGAAGCAGCCGCAGTCTCAGTGAAAGATTTCATCTTACGACTGATTACTACGAATCCCTTTTCGGCTCTGGCGAATGGAGAGATGCTGCCAACAGTAATATTCTGCATAATGTTGGGGCTAGCAATCGCTCTGGTGAAAGAGTCTAAAGTACCCGAAGCCAGGGAAACGGCCGGCACCCTTGTAGCAGTTTTTGAGGCCGGAAGAGACGCCATGATACGGATAATCTACTGGATAATGGAGTTTGCCCCTTATGGCGTATTTGCCTTGCTGGCGTATGTCATTGGTACCCAAGGTTCAAAAGTCATAGGTCCCTTAGCCATGGTCACATTAACTCTATATGTAGCTCTCATTGTCCACATGTTCGTAATCTATGGCTCAGTGTTAACGGCATACGGCCTTAACTTCTTCAGATTTTTGGGAGGGGCCAGGGACGCCGCAATTACGGCTTTTATCACTAGAAGCAGCGCGGCAACTTTACCGGTTTCGCTACGTTGTGCTACTGAAAAGCTAGGGGTTGATAAAAGGCTAGCCTCGTTTGCTATACCAGTCGGTAATACAATAAACATGGATGGCACCTGCATGTATACCACCATTTGTGCTCTCTATGTAGCCCAAGCTGTAGGAGCAACCGTAACTGGAACGCAATTGGCAGCCGCTGTGCTCACAGCTACTTTTGTGTCTATCGGAGCAGTTGGACTTCCCGGGGTTGGTGTGATAATACTGATCGCGGTTCTTTCCTCAATGGGTCTACCCCTTGAAGCAGGGACAGGTGTAGCTATAGCCTATGCTGGGATACTGGGCATTGATGCCATACTGGATATGGGCAGAACTAGCCTGAACAATATTGGCGATCTAGCGATGACTACAGTAGTAGCCAAGAGTGAGGGCATGCTTAATTTAGACTACTGGCGCCCTCGAGCGAAGGTTAAGGGGGATAAGGCGTAAATAAGCGACACTTTTTTCAAGGATAGTATACTGCAATGATGGAAAGGAGGCCTGCAGGTGATACCTTTCAAGGTGATGTGCCGTAATTGTGGCAAGGAAGTCCGCAAGGATGAGTGGCGGTGGCGGCATGACTGTGGAGGTGTACTTGATATTATTTTCGATTTGCAGGGAAGGAAATTCCCAGAATTAATAGATGCAAAAGAAGAGAGTATCAAGCGGTATGCTCAGCTTCTCCCTGTGGGGGAGCTTCCTTCTGTGCACCAGGGCTGGACTCCGATAGTCAAGAAGAATATAGCTGGAGTTGAGGTTAACTTCAAGCTTGAGTATCTGAGCCTGGGAGGCTCTTTCAAGGATAGAGGGGCTTACGTTAGTGTGGCAAAAGCCAGGGAATTGGGTCAAAAGGGTATAATTGTAGATTCCTCTGGTAATGCTGGAATAGCCCATTCCCTCATGGGCCTCCTTTCCGGAATAGATGTCCATGTGTTTATCTCGAAATACGCTCCCGAGGGGAAGAAAAAGTTGCTCAGACTTTTACAGGCCAACGTCCATGAAATAGATGGAGACAGGATGGATGTTAACCGGGAGGCAATAAAAGCTGAAAGAGAAGGGTTGCCTTATGTAACACAGTGGTGGAATCCCTATTTTATAGAAGGCGAGAAAACTATGGCTTACGAAGCCTATGAGCAGATAGGTAGTGTTGACCAGGTAATAGCTCCCGTGGGAAGCGGTACCATTTTGCTTGGTTTGTATAAAGGGTATGAAGAGTTAGTGGAACTCCAGGCTTTAGACAAAGTACCCAAGATTATCGCAGCCCAGGCTTGCGGCTATTCAAAGGCGTGTGAAGAGCTTGGTGCCAGGAAAAAGTGCATAACCAAATCGAAGCTTCTGGATGGCATAGCTGAGGCTGATCAGCCAAGGAGAGGGCAAATAGTGGAGGCAGTAAAAAGGACAAATGGATATGGTATTATAGTTGATGATGAGGAGATAAAGAGGCCTTTGGTAGAATTGAGGAAACTTGGCTTTATCGTTGAACCTACCAGTGCCGCGGCTTACGTAGCCTTAAAGCAATCCATAAAAGAAGGTTTCATTGAACCCGGGAGCAAAGTTCTATTGCCCTTAACAGGTTCTGGCCTGAAGTCAGTGGATAAACTTATAGAAATAAGTTAGATAAGAAGACTGAGATAGCGGCAACTATAAGTGCTGTTCATGATTTCTCGAGTCGGTGGCGGGATTACCTCTCGAAGGGAATATTGGGCAGAAGTGGTTTGAATGTTGCTCGCCATCTGGCGTGCATCTCAATAATAGCGGAAACTGGGAAAGTGCCGGACTTAGCTTCTTGGCATGGTCTGGCAAAAGCTAAGGTGTAAATAATTGATACCTTTTAAGGTAGTATGCTGTAATTGTGGAAAGGAGGCTCAAAGATGATGCCTTTTAAGGTAGTATGCCGTAATTGTGGCAAGGAAGTCCGCAAGGATGAGTGGCGGTGGCGGGATGACTGTGGAGGTGTACTTGATATTATTTTCGATTTCCAGGGGAGGGAATTTGAGGAATTAGTCGATGTAAAAGAGGAGAATATCAGAAGATATGCTCAGCTTCTCCCTGTGGGAGAGCTTCTTCCTGTGCATCAGGGTTGGACTCCGATAGTCAAGAGAGATATAGACGGAGTTGAGGTTAACTTCAAACTTGAGTATCTGAGCCCGGGAGGCTCTTTCAAGGATAGGGGGGCTTATATTTGCGTGGCAAGAGCCAAGGAGCTGGGAGCTAGAGGGATAATTGTAGATTCCTCCGGTAATGCTGGGATAAGTTTTTCTCTCATGGGTCTCCTTTCTGGAATAAGTGTTGATGTGTTTGTCCCGAAACACGCCCCCGAGGGGAAAAAAACCTTGCTCAGACTCTTACAGGCCAATGTCCATGAAGTAGCTGGAGATAGGATGGAGGTTAACAGGGAGGCAATAAAGGCTGAAAGAGAGGGGTTAGTTTATGTAACACATTGGTGGAGCCCCTATTTTATAGAAGGCGAGAAAACTATGGCTTACGAGGCTTATGAGCAGATAGGTAGCGTTGACTGCATAGTGGCTGCCGTCGGAGCCGGTAGTACTTTACTCGGTTTGCATAAAGGGTATCAAGAGTTGGTAGAACTCAAGGCTTTGAATAAAGTGCCCAAGATTATCGCCGCTCAGGCTTGTGGCTATACAAAGGTATGTGAAGAGCTTGGTGCCAGAAAAGAGTGTGTAACTAAATCGAAGCTTGCTGATGGTATAGCTATAGCTGATGCACCAAGGAGAGGACAAATAGTGGAGACAGTAAAAAGAACAAATGGGCATGGCATCATAGTTGAAGACGCAGAAATAAAGAAGGCTTTGGTGGAACTAAGGAAATTTGGCCTTATCGTTGAACCTACCAGTGCAGTGCATTATGTAGCCTTAAAGCAATCCATAAAAGAGGGTTTCGTCAAACCCGGGAGTAAAGTTTTATTGCCCTTAACAGGTTCTGGCCTGAAGTTGGTGGATGAACTTATAGAAATAAGTTAGAGGCGGGAGCTAAGATGTAAGTAACACAGAAGGCTGAACAGGGCATTAAAAATTAAGGAAATGATCATGACGATGCTGGTACTTTCAGCAATAGGAGTACCACTGGAGGGGATAGCGCTTATTGCAGGTATTGATAGAATACTTGATATGGGGCGAACGGCAGTTAACTGTTATGGTGATACTGTAATCGCTGCAATCATAGCTCGTTCAGAAGGAGAAACGTTGCTGCCAGGGATAAACATAGGTAAGTATGCAGCAGCTTCGTGATAACGGGTAGATAACTGTTGAGAATAAAATGAAGCTTCGCATCACGACTTTAAGCGAAAATTGCGCCGCTAGAGGTTACCTTTTGGCTGAGCATGGATTGAGTATCGTAGTAGAGACAGATGAGGTAAACATCCTGTTCGATACTGGAGCAAGCATCTCAGCCAGTTATAATGCTGATGTTCTTGGAATTGACCTCAGTAAAATCGATAAGGTTATCTTGAGTCACAGTCACTATGACCACACGGGTGGTCTACGCCAAATCCTATCCAAGATGGGTAAGGAGGTAGAGATAATAGCTCACCCTGATATATGGGCAGCTAAATACAGCCGCAGCCAGGGTCAAAAGGATAGGTATAATGGTATACCTTTTCAGCGCCAGGAACTAGAAAGACTCGGGGCTGATTTTAAGCTAACCGCAAAGTCAGTGAGAATAACCGATAACATAATGACTACCGGTGAGATTCCCATGGTAACTGACTTTGAGGAGATAGAGCCCGTCTTCTTCGTAAAAGAGGATTCTGGCTGGCGGCCTGATAAGCTTCTAGATGACCAGGCGCTCATCATAAATACCAAGCCGGGATTGATTGTCATTCTCGGTTGCGCTCACCGCGGCCCTATTAATACTTTGTACTATGCTCGGCAGCTTACTGGCATAAAGCCTATATACATGGTATTAGGTGGCTCTCATCTTATTCATGCCTCTGAAGAGCGAATGCGATTGACCATAGCTGCCCTTAAAGAGTTGGGCGTTCAAAGATTAGGGCTGTGCCATTGCACTGGTCTACCAGCAATTATGCTAATGGCTCATCAGTTTGGCGATAAGTTCTTCTTTAACAATGCTGGCACCTGCATCAATGCTTAAGACACTTAATCGTGTAAATAATAAGTAATGAAGGAAAGGAGATATTAACATGGTAGTCTCTTGCATGAGCCACCTGGAATGTTCCAAATGTGGCAAGACGTATGACCCAGATCAGGTAAATCAATTGTGTTCCTGTGGTGCTCCACTGCTGGTTAGATATGATATTAAGAGGTTGGCAACAGTAAAGAAAGATATTTTGCTTAATCGTCCTCATTCTCTGTGGCGTTACAAGGAATTCCTGCCCGTTAAAAAAGATGAGAGTATCGTTACATTGGGAGAAGGCATGACACCTATTATTCCACTGGAAAAGATTGGTACCCGTTTGGGTATGAAGAACCTGTACATGAAGGATGAGGGTATTATACCCACTGGGACTTTCAAGTGTCGGGGTGCTGCGGTGGGAGTCTCGCGAGCCAAGGAGTTGGGCATCAAAAATTTAGCCATGCCTACTGCCGGTAATGCCGGAGCTGCTTGGGCTATGTATTCTGCCCGAGCAGGAATGAAAGCATACATCGTTATGCCTGAGAATGCTCCTCCTATTACCCGAAATGAGTGTGCCGTTTCCGGTGCAGCGCTCTATCTTGTTCGAGGTATTATCAGCGATGCTAATAAAATTGTGGGTCGAGCTGTGGGAAAATATGGCTGGTTTGATGCCTCAACTCTTAAAGAGCCCTACCGCATTGAGGGCAAGAAAACAATGGCCTTGGAAATTGCTGAGCAGTTTAACTGGGAAGTGCCTGACGTTATAGTTTACCCAACTGGTGGTGGAGTCGGGATTATTGGTATTTATAAATGCATGTGTGAGCTGCAAGAGATTGGCTGGATTGAGAGAAAAATGCCGCGGCTGGTTTCGGTGCAGGCTGCTGGTTGTGCTCCAATTATCAAGGCGTGGGAGGAAGGGAAGAGTGAATCGGAGCGTTGGAAGAACCCCGTCACGGTAGCCTTGGGTCTCAAGGTTCCCAAACCTTTGGGCGACTTTCTGATACTGGATGCTATTTATAAAACCAATGGATGTGCAGTGGCTGTTGAGGATGAGGAAATTTTACGGATTGAAGCCAACTTGGCGGCAGAGGAGGGAGTCTTTGCCTGCCCTGAGGGTGCATCCACTTTGGCGGCGGCCATTCGCTTGTTTAAGCAAGGGTGGATCAAGCCCGATGAAAAAGTAGTATTGCTGAATACAGGTACCGGATTGAAATATCCTGAGACTGTGAAGGTAGAAGCGCCTTCTCTTGATCCCACCGAGGATTTGCCGGTGTAAAGCAAATTTGTTCTGCGAGCAGATTTAATTTCTTAACGGTGGCTTTGGCATATGACAAATTAAAGGGAGGATAAATTATGAAAGAGACTACACCCCAGTCAGTTTCAACACCTGGAGCACCGGCAACTGTAGGTCCATACTCCCAGGGTATAATTGCTGGAAATTTTGTTTTTATCTCAGGTCAGTTGCCATTGGATCCAAAAACGGGAGATTTCGTAAAAGGCGGCATTGAAGAAAAAACTCACCGGGTTATAAAAAATGTTAAAGCGGTATTGGAAGCGGCGGGAACCGACCTCGCCCATGTGGTAAAGACAACGGTATTCTTGATTAATATGGGGGATTTTGCCTCGGTGAACAATATCTATGCTCAGTATTTCAAAGCCTCCTTACCAGCTAGGTCTGCTATACAGGTTGATGCTCTCCCTAAAAATGCTGATATAGAAATGGAAGCTATTGCCATTCTATCTTAATGAGGGGTAAAGCGGAATGCTCTAAATTTTTAGGAACCGAGGCGATGTTGTTTAAAAGGGATACATAGCTTGGAAGAATGAGCAGTCCGTTAAGCTTTTTGAAGGTAGGGGTGGCTGAGAGCGGCAGGAGCCAGAGACGCCGTGATTACGCTTTTTGTCACTGGAAGCAGCAGAATTTTACCGTTTACAATGCGTGTTGCCGAGGAAAGACTGGGAATTGATAGAAGTGTATACCGATTTACATTACCACTCGGTAGTGTTATAAATATGGATGGCGCTGCCGCATATATGGCTATTTGTGGGTAATGTTGTATGAATACTCTTAGGAAATAAGGTATAGGCAGTAATAGTAATTACAGTGATTTTAGCATCTATAGGATCTGATTGGAGTTCCCTGCTGGGGCAATACTGCTGCTCATGGTTCTTGAGTCAATCGGCCTA
>Ga0209121_10006072_pt1 | contig 10727 bp, 11 predicted proteins | sample Cruoilmetagenom3_FD_187292 | JGI IMG/M metagenome (GOLD analysis project Ga0209121, IMG submission 187292) | Oil polluted marine microbial communities from Coal Oil Point, Santa Barbara, California, USA - Sample 3 (SPAdes) (version 2) | ecosystem: Environmental > Aquatic > Marine > Oil seeps ...
GCAGGTCTATTAGCTTGGCCTGATAGTCATCTTGATTGGGTTCGCCCCGGAATCATCTCTTATGGTGTTTCTCCGTTTGTTGATAAATCAGCGCAAGAGCTGGGCTTTTTGCCGGTGATGACTCTGACTTCACACTTAATTGCGGTTCGTGATGTGAAGGCTGGTGAAAGTGTGGGTTATGGTGGTAACTGGACCAGTGAGCGTGATACCAAGGTTGGTGTTATCGCAATTGGTTACGGCGATGGTTATCCTCGCACTGCACCTAACGGCACCCCAGTATTCGTTAATGGACGAAAAGTACCAATCGCAGGGCGTGTGTCCATGGACATGCTAACAGTTGACCTTGGTCCTGATGCTACGGATAAAGTGAGTGACGAGGCGACGCTTTGGGGTAAAGACTTACCCTCAGAAGAAGTGGCTGAACATATCGGCACTATCGCTTACGAGCTCGTGACTAAACTGACGTCTCGCGTGGCAATGGAATACGTAAAATAGATATGTTCAAGCGAACTTCTCGATACTGGTTAATGTCTGCAATGGCAGTAACTGGTGTCAGCTTTTCTTCTTCTGTTCTAAGTGAAGAAAAAGATTCCGCTTTTGTTCCTTTCTATTTCAGTACTGAAACCATGGGCAATACCTTTGGGGTTGCTGGTGTCGCAAAGGGCGTTTGGCAACCTCAAGCGGCTCTGTTTGGTATGGCTTTGTATTCAGACAAAGACAGCTATGTCGGTTTTCTATCGGCCTTTAATTATGCCTTGTCTGAGAATATCTTGTTTAGTACTCAGATGTACCAAGCGCGCTTCAACGACAATCCTTATTATATTGGCTCTCAAGGCGATAACGATTCATCTATCGATGACAAAACTATAGTTGATGGCTTAGAGCAGAATTATCAGTTTGAATTTAAATATCTGCTGCCTTGGGGCAATGTTGCAGAGCATGGCTTACTCGGCGCGTTTCAACCAATCAAAGAGGTCAGTTTTGCTTCGCCAGTCGAATCGGGTGTCAGTTCGATTTTATTTACACCTTTTTATACTGCTCGTGAGCTAGAAGGTTTAAATAATACTGAAGAGGCGACCGGTTTTAGTTTGGCGTTCGATTGGGATAATCGTGATAGCACACGTAACCCAACCAAAGGATCTCATACCAATCTTGAGTTCACGACGGGCGCTGAAAGTTGGTCTAACGACGATTTGTGGCTGAAATGGACTTTTCAAAACAGTCAGTACTTCGCTTTAGGTCCTCTAGGAGACTTGTTCGACCAACAAGTTGTGGCACTCGATTTCTATACTGCTGATACACCAACCTGGGATAACTGTTCTGGGCAGGAGTGTGCTCGTCCACCGGAAACAGAACAAGCTCGATTGGGTGGTTTGTATCGTTTACGTGGCTATACCGGAGGTCGATATCATGGGCGATCTGCTGTTCACTATTCTGCAGAGTATCGAGTGCTCCCAGATTGGCAGCCACTCGGTGATATTCCGCTGATCAACTACTACGACCTGCCTTGGTGGCAATGGGTCGCATTCGCCGAAGTAGGGCGTGTGGCTGATGAGTACGATATCAAAGAATTGCACACCGATATGAAATGGAGCTTAGGCGGCGCGGTTCGTTTTCAAGTGGAAGGCATTGTTGTTCGTGCAGAATTAGCGCGAGGCGGTGATGAAGGGACCTTTAGGGTTATGATAAACCAGCCCTTCTAAAGCTTTCGGCCTACAGTAGGCCAAATACTATCTTGATAAGAGTGGTCGTGGAAACACACCACTCTTTTTGTATTAAAAAGGCACTGTTTTTATTAATAAAATCTTGCTTTCAAATAGTCTACTCACCTTGAATAGTCGCAATCACTGTGCGGCTGCCACCACAATCACGGTGTTCACCCAAGTATATTCCCTGCCATGTTCCCAAAGCTAAACGACCGTTGGTTATCGGAATTGTCACACTGGTGCCAAGTGTCGATGCTTTAATATGAGCAGGCATGTCATCATCACCTTCATAGGTGTGTCTGTAATAAGCGGCTCGCTCGGGTACGAACTTATTGAAGTGTGATTCCATGTCGCGGCGAACCGTCGGATCGGCGTTCTCGTTGAGTGTGAGGCTGGCAGAAGTATGTTGAAGAAAAAGATGTAATAAACCAACAGATAGAGAATTGATATCGTTTATCTGTTGTTCAATTTCATCAGTAATGAGATGAAATCCACGCTTTCGTGCATTTAGGTGTATAGTCTTCTGAATCCACATACGCCATCCTTTATAATGTGTTTGGAAAAAAAGTGGTTTAACGCTATCTTTTGAACTTGAATTTATCAGCTATCGCTCACATTTAATTATGTTAGAGCCTGAGTCAGCATCGATCTCTCTATCAGGAAATCGAATCCTGATTTATCTCAAGGTGGCGCTCTTCATATACGGCATAATACGTCGTGAAAAAAAATTACAAAGAATCTTTCAGTGGTGATGCGGTCTGGTCATCATAGAAAAATATAAACTTTCGCCTAATCGGGGGTTCTATTCATCACTTAGGTGACGTCTAGAATAAAACCTACAGTAATATCGGGATAGATACCATGTTGAAAAATATCAACCCAACGCAAACACAAGCGTGGAAAGCTCTAACTGCACATTTTGAGTCTGCTCAAGATATGGATATGAAAGAACTATTTGCTCAAGATGCAAAGCGTTTCGAGAGCTTTTCTACTCGTTTCGGTTCGGACATCTTAGTGGATTACTCTAAGAACCTTATCGACGCTGAAACGATGCAGCACCTATTTGCTCTTGCAAATGAGACTGAAGTTAAGTCTGCAATTGAAGCTATGTTTAGCGGTGATGCAATCAACAAGACTGAAGGTCGTTCAGTACTTCACACTGCTCTACGTAATCGTAGCGATAAGCCAGTAATGGTTGATGGCAAAGACGTAATGCCAGCAGTTAATGCAGTACTAGCAAAAATGGAACTGTTCACACACCGTATCGTTTCTGGTGAGTGGAAAGGTTACACCGGTAAAGAGATCACTGATGTTGTCAACATCGGTATCGGCGGTTCAGACCTTGGTCCATACATGGTGACTGAAGCACTAACGCCATACAAAACGCGTCTAAACATGCACTTTGTTTCGAACGTAGATGGTACTCACATTGTTGAGACACTTAAGCCTCTGAATCCAGAAACAACGCTATTCTTAGTGGCATCTAAAACATTTACCACTCAAGAAACAATGACGAACGCGCACTCTGCACGTGATTGGTTCTTGGCTGAAGCAGGTGACAACGCGCACGTTGCTAAACACTTCGCTGCACTATCAACTAACGCAACTGCGGTCGCTGAGTTTGGTATTGATACTGACAACATGTTCGAATTCTGGGACTGGGTTGGTGGTCGTTACTCACTATGGTCTGCGATTGGTCTGTCTATCTCTCTTTCTATCGGCTTCGATAACTTCGTTGAGCTATTAGATGGTGCTCATGAGATGGATAACCACTTTGCTTCAACTGAATTTGAAAGCAACATTCCTGTTATCCTTGCGCTTATCGGCGTTTGGTACAATAACTTCCACGGCGCTGAGTCAGAAGCGATTCTACCTTACGATCAATATATGCACCGTTTTGCTGCTTACTTCCAACAAGGCAACATGGAATCGAATGGTAAATTCGTTGACCGTGACGGCAATCCAGTAGAATACCAAACTGGTCCTATCATCTGGGGTGAACCAGGTACAAACGGTCAGCACGCTTTCTACCAACTGATTCACCAAGGCACTAAGCTGATCCCATCAGACTTTATTGCTCCTGCTATCAGCCACAACCCAGCATCTGATCACCACCAGAAGTTGATGTCTAACTTCTTTGCTCAAACTGAAGCGCTTGCTTTCGGTAAGACAAAAGAGACAGTAGAAGCTGAATTCCTAGCGGCAGGCAAAACAGCAGAAGAAGCAGCTGAACTTGCGCCTTTCAAAGTGTTTGAAGGTAACCGTCCAACGAACTCAATTCTTGTTAAGCAAATCACTCCTCGCTCTTTAGGTAACCTAATCGCGATGTACGAGCACAAGATTTTCGTTCAAGGCGTAATCTGGAACATCTTCAGCTTCGACCAATGGGGTGTAGAGCTTGGTAAGCAACTAGCAAACCAAATTCTTCCAGAGCTTGCTGACGATGCTCAAGTAACCTCTCACGACAGCTCAACAAACGGTCTAATCAATGCATTTAAAGCGCTTAAAGCTTAAGACTGTTTAAGTAACACCAAGTAATAACTGTAAACGCCAACCTTTCGGTTGGCGTTTTTTATGTCCGTTGGTTTTACGGCAATAAAAAAGGCTGACGTATATACGTCAGCCTTTCGTTTTTTTATTTACTCGATTGTCTCTATTCGAAACAGATCTCGATGAAGGCATTACCCCATTGAGATGAGAAAGGCATGATGATGATTGCTCCTTCACATTTGTGACGGATAGTATGTCCTTTGCCTGAAACGACGATTGGCGTGGCCATATCGAAGTCAAAGCCGCTTTCTGCAAGAATACGTTTTGCACCGCCAGTCACCATGTTGGTGATTTCACCGACCATATCAGTGACTTCTTCGTTCAAGCCGTTTGGGCGTTCACCTAGCATGTTTTCCATGATTTCAAGAGCGAGACCTTCATCGAAGGTGATCGACATTGAACCACGAGATTGTGTACCCACCATGCCAATTAGGCCGGATACATCACCACGAGCGATCTCATCTTTCTTAACTCTTGGTTTTTGTGGCTTTAATTCTAGAGAAGCCATCGTTTTTAATACGTTCATCAAAGAAGCTAAAAACGGGTTTACAAATTCAGCGCGCATAATGTTCTTCTATAATCTTATTCTTTCATATCGGAGGAGCAAGTTTGGCAAATGCCATGCGATTCAATGACTTGATTTGTCAATTGGAAACCGTGCTTCTCAGCGTTACTAGCGAGTAGAGTAACAAGCGCATCGTCTTGCAGTTCTACCACTGTGCCACATTTATCGCAGATCAGTAGTTGAGAGAAATGTTTATGGGCATTGCAAGAACAGCAGCATATAAAGCTATTGGTTGACTCAACTCGGTGAATGAAACCTTGTTCCAGCAAGAAATCCAAAGCGCGATAAACAGTAGGTGGCTTGGCTTGCGGTTCACTGACTTTCAACTGCTCTAATAATTCATAAGCACTGGAGGCTTTTTTATTAGAGAAAATGAGCTCAAACACTCGCTTTCTCTGAGGCGTTAATCTAACTCCTCGCGATGCGCATATCCCTTCAACTTGCTCTATTAATGTGTGGTCCAAATTTTTCACCATTCAATCGGACATCCCTATTCAAACCCTATTTCTAGGTTACTACGTTTTGGGAGCCAATGATTTCTATTAAAGTCAGGTACAGAGCGTATTGTGACCTACGACTTTGAATAAGACAAGGTAACTCAAAATGACAGTGTGACTCAAGGCATAACTGATTAGTGAGGCTGAATTAGAGGTTTGGTGAATAGGTTTAAATAAAAAATGTGAGGTAAAGTTCATATAGCACAAACTGAGCATAGCATTTACAATAGCCGACCTTGCTTTTGCTGGGTATTCCAGCATATTTTTTTGACTCGCTACCAGGGTACTTTACCATGACACATTCATGTAGATTGTCTGTCGCTCCAATGCTCGATTGGACTGACCGCCACTGTCGTTACTTTCACCGTTTGCTTTCTAAGCAGACTCTTCTGTACACAGAAATGGTAACAACAGGCGCGATCTTACATGGTAAGGGCGACTTTCTAGAATACAACGAGCAAGAACATCCTCTTGCACTTCAACTCGGCGGTTCAAACCCGGTTGATCTTGCTGCTTGTGCCAAACTTGCTGGTGAGCGTGGTTACGATGAAGTAAACCTAAATGTAGGTTGTCCTTCAGATCGAGTTCAGAATGGTCGCTTTGGTGCGTGCTTAATGGCTGAACCTGAGCTGGTGGCAGATTGTGTGTCTGCGATGAAAGAAGTCACTGATATTCCAATTACCGTGAAAACACGTATTGGTATCGACGACCAAGACTCTTATGAGTTTTTAACTAAGTTTGTTTCGACGGTTTCTGAAAAAGGCGGCTGTGAGCAATTTACTATTCATGCTCGTAAAGCATGGTTGAGTGGTCTTAGCCCGAAAGAGAACCGAGAGATTCCACCGCTAGATTACGATCGTGCATACCAAATCAAGAAAGACTTCTCTGATCTTGTGATTGCAGTGAATGGTGGCGTTACTACTCTGGAGCAAACTAAAGAGCACTTGCAACATCTTGATGGTGTGATGATCGGCCGTGAGGCTTACCATAGCCCGTTTATCTTGGCTGAAGTCGATCAGCAGATCTTTGGTTTAGACACGCCGATCAAGAAGCGCTCACAAGTGGTTGAAGAAATGTACCCGTACATTGAACGTGAGCTTTCAAATGGTGCAAGCTTAGGACACATCTCTCGTCATATGCTTGGTTTGTTCCAAAGTATGCCGGGCGCAAGACAATGGCGCCGCTACATCAGTGAAAACGCACATAAGAAAGGTGCAGGTATCGAAGTGATGCAGACAGCATTGGCTAAGATCCCTAAAGAGCTAAACGTATAACCTCCCTCGAGGTGAAAAGTTCGAGCTTAAAAGCCCAAGCTGAAAACCAAGCTTAAAAAGTAAAGGTTAAAAAGTTAAGCTTAAAAACCTAAGGCTAAATTCGCCACTAGAGGCTAAATTTGCCATTGATAGTTTCTTTAAAAGCCACGCATTTAGATGTGTGGCTTTTTATTTGTCTGATAAGTAAGGGTTTTATTGATTTCACTAACTTGGTATGGAAGCTGCAATGTTAGATAGTAGGAAAGATAGGTCATTAACTCATTAGGGAGACCATTATGTTTGAATTAATCTTTGTTCTTATTTTCGTCGCAACTCTACTTGTCACTGGTATCACGTTTATGACGGTATTGGCTGCAACCGGAATCGCGTTAGCCGTTATGTTGGTCTTAGGTATGATGGGGGTTGTGTTTAAGTTGCTGCCTTGGTTAATTGTGATTGCATTGGGTATCTGGTTTTTCAAAAACTTTGTACACAGTTCTAACCAAAGACGTTACTAAGGTCATGGTGTCGTCAAATCTTTGATCGTCATCGGTTTATCGTTTGAGAATTTAAGATGTGTGATAGAATTTTCCCCAATAATCTATGAATGTGCATACAATTAGCACAACGATATGGAATTGGAGCTATCTCAAATGAATAAAATGCCATTAATTGCTTTAGTGGGAATGCTATCTTTAAGTTCGGCAGTGTCTGCTGAAGAAGAGTTTTCTTACACGGCTAAAGTCGGTGCCGATATGTGGTGGGGAAGTACAAAGCTAAACGAAGTTAGACAGAGCGATGATTCTAATTCTCCTTCGTTGTATTTCGCATTTGAGCATAATGCCCCAATGCTACCAAACGCTAGTTTTCGCTACACCTCTGTTGATGCGGATTCATTGGCCTTCGATAAGTACGATTACACCTTCTATTACACATTGTTAGATCATAAGCTAATGAACTTTGACGCGGGTGTGACATTTACTCAGTACTCGAACTCTAACTATATTGAACCAAAAGCTACTGATGCAAAAACATCAACCTTTGATGAGTTTACTTGGAGTTTCTACGGCAACGCAGAGATCAATGTTCCTGATACCAATTTCGATATCATTGGTACGATGGAGTTCGGTGATAGCAGTGGCATCAAGAGTACTGACTTGATGGCGGGTGTTCAGTACCGAATTCCTGTATCAGAATCTGAGATTGCCTTGCGTGGTGGTTACCGTGTTATCGATCTAGACTCGGATGAATTTTTTAGCTCTGAACTAGGCAAGAGCTTTGTTATGGTTGACGGTTGGTTCGCAGGCGCTGAAGTGCGTTTTTAGGCTACTAAAGCTAATTTTAAAGAGCATCTAAAACGAATTTTAGGAACGCCACTTTGTTAAGTGGCGTTTTTTATATCTATTGGTTATATATCTTTCTGGAATTAGTTAGCACATTCGTCACTTTCGACCATCCTTACTACAGAGTTCTAATTAGCGTCTATTCTTATAAGGTCTATGTTGTGAGGTCAAAGCAAGGGATGGTGTATGACACTCAATGAATTAAGAAATTTATATAGAGAAAACTTGTTAGTTGAAGCGATCATAGAGCCCTCAATTCAAGAAGGGTCTTGGGTTGTGGAGTTTCGCCATATGGGAGGTGGCTTTGTTCTGCTCACTGATGTCCATGGTGAAGAGTGCCATTATGCAGATTTAGATCTGGCTTCTAAGTCGGCAATGGCGGTTGGCTTTCAGCAAGTGCGCATTGAAAATCAGTAAGTCAATTTATGGTTCAATCGGTTTTTACTTCCAAAAAGTTATAAAACATACTTTTCTATTCTTTCTTGTTATTAAAAGTAGTGGTTAATCTATCGTCACGCAATGATTAGGGATGTCGTGACCATGTCTTTAAATAAGAAAGAGTCTTCACAAAATAATAATGCACAGTCTGGGGCTAATGAGCTACCTGGGCTAGCAGCACCACTTAATGACCAACAATTGGGTCATCTTCAACAATCGGTTTCTGAGTTATCTTCGCAACAACTGGCTTGGGTCAGTGGTTATCTTTGGGGTGTGAGTCAAGCTCAGCCTGTAGGTGCAGCCGCGCCAATCGCTCAAGCCGCCGCTGCAGTAGCCGCTAAACCTGCGGGTAAGTTAAGTATTATCTTCGCTTCTCAAACGGGTAATGCTAAAGGTGTTGCTGAATCGCTTGAGGCAGAAGCAAAGGCTTTAGGTATTGCTGTCGAGCTTTTTGACGCAAGTGACTATAAGGGCAAGAACTTAGCCAAAGAGACACACGTCATTTTCGTTGCTTCAACCAATGGCGAAGGCGAAGCCCCAGATAACGCTATTGAGTTACACGAGTTTCTACAATCGAAGAAAGCGCCGAAATTATCAAACCTACAATACGGTGTTATTGGTTTAGGTGATTCAAGTTATGAGTTCTTCTGCCAAACCGCGAAAGATTTCGATAACTTCTTAGCTAAGCTTGGTGCTAAATCGTTTGTTGATCGTCTTGATTGCGATGTTGATTACGAAGCATCGGCAACAGAGTGGCGTGCTAAAGCATTAGAGCAAGTAAAAGAGACACTATCGACAGGCACTGAAGCCGATGTCGTTCAGTTACCAGTTGGTCAAGTGGCCGCGGGTCATTCGCAATACACCAAACAAAACCCATACACAGCCACATTACTGACGAGTCAAAAGATCACGGGTCGCGACTCTGGTAAAGATGTTCGTCATATCGAGATTGATCTTGATGAGTCAGGTATTACTTATCAACCTGGTGATGCGTTAGGTGTATGGTTTGAAAACAGTTCAGAACTTGCCAATCAGATCCTTTCTAAGGTTGGGTTATCTGGTATCGAAAGTGTCGATGTAGATGGTCAAAACTTATCTCTCCATAGTGCTCTAGTGAGTAAATTCGAGATTACGTCATCAAACCCTCAATTTGTGACTAAGTTTGCCGAGTTATCTGGCAGCAAAAAGTTAATCAAGCTGGTGGAAGATAAAGACAAGCTTCGTGAATATGCGGGTAATACTCAAATTGTCGATGTTTTAGCTGAAAAGAAAACCAAGCTATCAGCTGATGAGCTAATCGGTCTTCTACGTAAGTTAACGCCACGTCTTTATTCTATTGCATCAAGTCAAGCTGAAGTAGATGAAGAAGTTCACTTGACGGTTGGTCTGGTTGAATACCAAAAAGGTGATGAATCTCGTTTAGGTGGAGCGTCAAGTTTCTTAGCTCAACGCCTAGAAGAAGGTGGTGAAGTTAAGGTGTTTGTAGAGAACAACAATAACTTCAAACTGCCACAAGACGACAATACACCAATCATCATGGTTGGTCCTGGCACTGGTATTGCTCCATTCCGTAGTTTCGTTCAAGAGCGTGAAAACAATGACGCTCAAGGTAAGAGCTGGCTGTTCTTTGGTGACCGAACCTTTACTCAAGATTTCTTATATCAAGTTGAATGGCAGAAGTACCTTAAGTCTGGTGCGCTAACCAAGCTTGATGTGGCATTTAGTCGTGACCAAAAAGAAAAGGTTTATGTTCAAGATCGATTAATTGAACAGGCAGAGCAGGTTTGGCAATGGCTTCAAGAAGGCGCGTACTTCTATGTATGTGGCGATGCGACTCGAATGGCAAAAGATGTCCATGAAGCGTTAGTTACGATAGCGGAAAAATATGGCAATCAGAGCCGCGAACAAGCTGAACAATATATTAATGATTTACGTAAAGCGAAACGTTACCAAAGGGATGTGTACTAATGAGCAAGCAAGTAATAGAGCAAGAAGTGCTAGGTCAAGTACTGGGACCTTTGGCTGACAACGAGCGTTTAAAGCGTGAAAGTAAAAATCTTCGCGGTACGATTGAACAAGATCTTCAAGATAGAATTACGGGTGGCTTTACTGCTGATAACTTTCAGTTGATCCGCTTCCACGGTATGTATCAGCAAGATGATCGTGATATTCGTAACGAGCGTGCAAAGCAAAAACTAGAACCTTTGCATAATGTAATGTTACGTGCTCGTATGCCTGGCGGTATCATCAAGCCTGAGCAATGGTTAGCAATTGATAAGTTTGCTGAAGAGAAAACCAGCTATGGCAGTATTCGTTTAACCACGCGTCAAACGTTCCAGTTCCATGGTGTGCTTAAGCCAAACATTAAAGGCATG
>Ga0209121_10006073_pt1 | contig 10726 bp, 9 predicted proteins | sample Cruoilmetagenom3_FD_187292 | JGI IMG/M metagenome (GOLD analysis project Ga0209121, IMG submission 187292) | Oil polluted marine microbial communities from Coal Oil Point, Santa Barbara, California, USA - Sample 3 (SPAdes) (version 2) | ecosystem: Environmental > Aquatic > Marine > Oil seeps ...
TCCTGGCCGAGATCAACCCGCTGCTCGCTTATCAGGAGATTTTTTCCTACGCTTTTGCCAACCCTTATGGCCTGCCGCTGACGATCAACAGATTCATCTTCATATTGCTGTGTACGTCCGCATTCATCATCCCTTTTAGAGCTGGGCTTTGGAACATCGGGATGCCGGGGCAGCTCTACGCCGGGGCGTTGGCCGCTTTCGCAGTACTGTTTGCCTCTGGCGGAAAGGCACTTCCTCCCCCGGATCTTTCCCCTGCAATTCTCATCCCATTGATGTTGATCGCGGCAGCCTTGGGCGGTGCAGGGCTGGGAGCGATTGCCGGGTTTCTGAAGGGGAAGTTCAACACCAACGAGATCGTGGTGACCATGATAATAAACTTTGTAGCTTTCTGGCTGGTTGCACACATGATCAAAGAGGGAGGTCCCTTCATGAATCCCGGCGGGAGAGGTGAAAGCTTTGAGCTGCCCCCTTCTGTACACGCGCCTTTGATCATGGGCGTCCCCTTCACCGTCTTCTTCGCCCTCGGGGTAGCCGCGTTGCTGTACTTTGTGTTCGCCAAAACCAGAATCGGATATCAAATCAGGGCCCACGGTCATAGCCCGGCTGCGGCCAGATACGCTGGGATCAGCCCATTCAGGATATCGCTGTTGGTTTTTGTCGTGGGAGGCGCCGTGGCCGGTTTGGCCGGGTATCACTATTTCGCCGCGGTTCCCGGCGTCTACAAAATCGCGAGGACCTATGGATACTTCGGTGATCTGGCTTTCTATGGGATCATATGTGGACTGATTTCCCTCGGAAACCCTTTAGCGGCGATTCCGGTAGCGCTGCTCTTCGGAGGATTGTCCATAGGTGGCAGATTCGTCCAGGGAAAACTCCATATAGGCTTCGGCGTGGACTATGCCCTGCTCGGAGTTTTGATGATTACTCTCGTGGCTTTCCAATTCTTTTACCACTATAGAATTGCATGGGTAAAAACAGGGGAGAAGAAGCTAGATGTGGGAGTTTATCGCTAGAAGCCTAGAAGCCTCAATGATTTTCACGTTTGCCGCTCTCGGCGAACTCATTGACCAGCGATCAGGAGTCCTGAACGTTGGGATCGAGGGTGTGATGCTTTTCGGTGCCACCTTGGGTTTCATCGCCGCCCAATCCACCGAGAGCTACTTGCTCGGCTTCTTGGTGGGAATTGCCATCGGAGGCCTGCTCGGCTTTCTCCACGGATTCTTTTCCGTAACGCTGGGGGGCGACCAAGTTGTGGTCGGGATGGGCATATGGATCCTCGGCTTCGGCCTCACCACCTACATAGGCAACCCATACACGGGGCCTCTGGGGATGGAGAGGATACCCACTATCCTGGGGCTTTCCCCATTCTTTTATGTCGGAATCGCGCTTGTAGTCGTTTCGTGGTTCGTGCTCTCCAAGACGAGCTTGGGGCTGAGGATAAGATCGGTGGGAGAGAATCCATCAGTCGCGGAAGTTTCAGGTATAGACGTCACGAAAACTCGCTATCTCTGTGCCACAATCGGTGGGATGCTCGGGGGGCTTTCGGGTGCGATTTACTCCCTGTTTTACAACCCGGTCTGGAACTATAACTTTCTCATGGGCTGGGGTTTCATCGCTCTGGCCCTCGTCTTTTTCTCCATGTGGAATCCTTTGATCCTGCTCGGTGGTTCCTTACTTTTCGGAACCCTGTGGCAACTCTCACTCAACCCACAACTAGTACTCCCCGGCGTTTTGTCCAGGTACATCTGGAGGACGGTTCCCTTTGTCATAACCATAGGGGTTTTGCTGATCATCTCAACGAAGTGGTTTAGGATCAGGTGGGGGGCAGCAAAACCCGAAGCGCTCGCAAAGCCCTACGTAAAAGAGTGAAGGCACAGTCCTGAGGTGCCACTCAAATCACTCGGGAGGCCATCCTCCGCTGCGGCCCGCCCAGGGAAATGGTGAGCGATAACGAGAAGGGGCGGTCGCACAGGCCGCCCCTCCCATTTTTCGGCAAAGAGTAACGAGGCAACGAGTAACAAGTCAGCTATTCGAGTAGGAAAAAAACCTGGTTTCTCCAAAGTAGATACTGAGCAAGGAGGTTAGTAACGTGCTGGCAAGACCTGGTCTTCCGAGTTTCGACTACGTGAGGGCGAGCGCCCTGGACGAGGTGCCCCGCCTTCTCAAGGAGCACGGCGAGGCGGCGCGCCTGCTGATGGGCGGCACTGACCTCTTGGTGCGCATGCGCGATGGATTCATCCATCCCCAGATCGTGGTGGACGTCAAGCATCTGCCCGGTATGCGCGACATCTTGTACGATGAACAGGCGGGGCTGACCATCGGCGCAGCGGCCACGATGAACCAGATCGCCTGCCATCCGGACGTGCAGATCCACTATCCGCTGCTGGCGGAGGCGGCCAACTCCGTGGCCTCGTACCAGTTGCGCAACCGCGCCACCCTGGGCGGCAACTTGTGCAACGGTTCCCCCGCCGCCGATACCGCTCCGGCGGTGTTGCTGTTGGAGGGGCGCATCGTCCTCTACGGGCAAAATGGAGAGCGGGAGGTGCCGGCCGACGAGTTTTTCCTCGGTCCGGGCGCGACGGCGATGCAAACAGGCGAGTTGATGACGGCTGTTCGTTTCCCAGTCCCACCAGCGGGCAGCGCGGGAAGATACCTCAAGCTGGGCCGCAACAAGGCCGGCGACCTGGCCATCGCCGGGGTGGCGGTCTTTGGCTTCCCCGACGAAACAGCCTCCGGCTATCGTTTTCGTATCGGGCTGGCGTCAGTCGCGCCGGTGCCGCTGCGGGCGCTGGAGGCTGAAGAGGTGCTGGCAGCCAGTCCGCCGGGACAAAAAACCTTCGCCCTGGCGGCCCAAAAGGCAATGGAAGCCGCCACCCCCATAGATGACGTGCGCGCCAGTGCCGCCTACCGCAAGGCGATGGTGCGGAACCTTACGCTGCGGGGGCTGCGGGAGGTTTGGGCACAGATAAAGTAGGTTTCGGGTTACAGGTTTCAGGTTCGGAACTTGAAACGTGAAACGTGAAACCCGAAACACAGAAAGGAGTAGACGAAATGGCAAACCATTCTATTACCATAACTGTGAACGGTGGTCGAGAGCGTCTAGACGTGCCCTCGAACATGACGCTGCTGCAACTGCTTCGGGAGAAGCTGGCGCTCACTGGCACCAAGAACGGCTGCACAGCCGGCGAGTGCGGAGCCTGCACCATCTTGATGAACGGTGAGCCGGTCAACTCCTGCATGGTGCTGGCGGTGGAGGCCGATGGAGCCGAGATCGTCACCGTCGAGGGGCTGGCAGACGACGGCCAGTTGACACCTATGCAGGAAGCCTTTGTGAAGCATAACGCCGTTCAGTGCGGCTTCTGCACGCCAGGGATGTTGATCTCCGCTCACGCTCTGCTGAAACGCAATCCGCACCCGACCGAGGAGGAGATAAGATTGGCGATGGTCGGGAACCTATGCCGCTGCACGGGCTACCTGCGCATCATCAAGGCTGTGCAGACGGCCTCCAAGAGAGTTTCACAATCCCAGGACGAAGGAGGCGCATGAAATGACCAAGTTCACCTCTGATCCCGTTGGCAAAAGTGTCCCCCGCGTGGATGTGTACGATAAACTCACCGGGATTGCTCTCTTTGCCGACGACATACAATTCGGTCCCAGCCTTTACTACGCCCGGTTGGTCCGGAGCCCATACGCCCACGCCCTGATCAAGCGCATCGTCACGAGCAAGGCGCTGGAGGTGCCCGGCGTGAAGGCGGTAGTCACCGGCAAGGACGCTCCAGAACTGGTTGGCATGTACCTCGTAGACCGCCCCGTCCTGGCTGGCGAGCGCGTGCGTTACTTTGGGGAGCCGGTGGCCGGGGTGATCGCCACCAGCGAAGCAATCGCCGAAGAGGCAACCCGACTGGTCGAAGTAGAGTACGAGGAGCTGCCGGCGGTTTTTGGCCCGATGGAGTCCATCCAGCCAGATGCCCCTCTGCTCCACCCTGACCTGGGCAAGTACAAGGTGGCCAGCTTTATCTTCCCTGAACCGGGTACCAACATCTCCGAACACTTCAAGCTGCGCAAAGGAGACGTCGAGTCCGCCTGGCCCAGGTGCGCCGCCATCGTGGAGGGCACCTTCCGCCTGCCCCAGATCCAGCACGTGCCGCTCGAGCCTCACATATCGGTGGCCCTCTGGGAGCCATCGGGGCAGGTAACGCTGTGGACCAGCACGCAGTCGCCCCACGCTCAGCGCGATCTGATTGCCCAAAGCATCAATATCCCGCACGGCAACCTGCGGGTAGTCTCTCCCTACGTCGGCGGTGGGTTCGGTGGCAAGGCAGGCGTAACGATGGAGGCATGCGCGGTGGTGCTGGCGCGGGCGGTCAAGGGGCATCCCGTGAAGCTGCGCCTGACGCGCGAAGAAGAGTTCGTGGGCACGACGATGCGCCAGAGTCTGGTAGCGCACACCAAAATCGGCTGCGACGCCGAGGGCAACCTGCTGGCCATGGAGACCCAGTATCACTTCGGCGGCGGCGCCTATAACGACTACGGCGTCAACATCATCCGCGCCGCCGGCTACTCCTGCACCGGTCCTTACGACATCCCGAACGTCAAGGGCGATTCCTACTGCGTCTACACCAACCTGCCCATCGGCGGGCCGATGCGCGGCTTCGGCATGCCTGAGATCCACTGGGGCATCGAGCAGATCATGGATCAACTGGCCGAGAAGATCGGGATGGACCCCGCCGAGTTCCGGCGTCGCAACTGCGTCAGGACAGGCGATATCATCCTGACCGGGATGGAGATGCCTGCCATTGACCTGGTGGCCTGCATTGACAAGGTGGCTGCGGCGGTCGGTTTGGGCAAGAAGGAAGAGCCTTCCGCATCGCACAAGCGGCGTGGTAAGGGCATCGCCATCATGTGGAAGGCCCCGGCTATGCCGCCCAACCCTGGTAGCTCGGCCGTCGTGCGCTTCAACGAGGATGCCACGCTCAACGTCGAGATCGGGGCCCAGGAGTTGGGTCAGGGTTCTTTCACCGTGGCGGCCCAGATGGCGGCCCATGCCCTGGGCGTGCCCTACGAGTGGGTGCGCGTCTCGGCCCCGATAGACACCAGGTACAGCCCCTACGAGTGGCAGACGGTAGCCAGCCGCATCACCTGGACGATGGGCAACGCCGTAAAAGCCGCCGCCGAGGACGCCAGGCGGCAAATCTTACAAATCGTGGCGGAGCACTGGGGCGAAGACCCCGACGATCTGGACATCAAGAACGGCAAGGTCATCTCGTACAAGTCCGAGCAAGAACAACCGCTTCAGAATATGGTCATCTACGGTCTACCCAACGAGAACTTCGAGGGATGGAAGGGTGGGCCTATCGTCGGGCGCGGCATGTTCATGCCCACCTACGTCACCAACCTGGATTTCGAGACCGGCCAGGGCACCCGCGCCGTGGTGCACTACACCGTCGGCGCGCAGGCGGTAGACCTGGAGGTGGATACCGAGACCGGCCAGGTTGAAATCCTCAAGATCGCCAGCGCCTACGACGTGGGCAAGGCCATCAACCCCGACCTGGTCCTGGCGCAGATCGAGGGCGGCGCGGTTCATGGCATGAGTTCGGCTTTTGAGGAACTCAAGTTCGACGAGCAGGGCCAGCCTCTCAACCGCAGTCTGGTGGATTATCGCATTGTGACCAGCGTGGACGTGCCGAAGGAGATTCACGGTGACTTCGTGGAGACGCCCTTGGAAGACGGGCCGTGGGGTGCAAGGGGCGTGGGCGAACACGTGATGGTGCAGACCGCGCCGGCGATCGCCAACGCCATCAGCGACGCCCTGGGCATTCGCTTCAACGACCTGCCGCTTTCGGCGGAGAAGATCTTCATGGCGCTGGAGGAGCGGGGGCGATAGGTTGGGGGACTGGTAGATTGGTAGATTGGTCAACCGGCTCGTTCACTCCACCGATTTACCAGGTACCAATTTCCCAATGTACCAACCTATCTTCCAACACCGTTTGTCGTTTGCCGACGCCTCGGCTATAATGCCGGCGGAGGGTGAAACAATGGTCGAGAAGCCGAATGCCGATCAACAGGGAGTACGAGAAGCCAGAGTGGCTTACGCCATCGAACGAGGGGCGCAGCCGTTGCACCTGGGAGATGAATTGCTGAGCGTGGTGAAAGGGTTGCCGGAAGAGAAGGCGCAGGAGGTACTTGACTTTGCCCACTTCCTCAGTTGGCAGCAGACCCGCGCCAAGATGCCCCGTGCAGAGGAGAAGCCCAAACAACTCTCACTGGCAGAGCTCAAACAGCGTATACGCCAACGTTCAGCAGAGTTGGCGGACGTACCGCGCGAGCAAACCATGGTGAACTTTCGTCAGACTTTGGAAGAAATCCGCCAGGAAGCCATCGAAAAGGGCATTGCCATTGACAGTCCAGAGGAACTGGAGCTGGAGAGTGGCTAAGCTGTTGCGTATAGTGCTCGACACGAACGTCTACGTTGCCGCCGTGCTCAGCTCCAGTGCCACCAGCCCCACAACCGAGTTGCTGCGCCGCTGGACAGATGGCGAGTTCGTCCTCCTGGTAGCTGATCCGATCCTTGAGGAAATCACTGAGAAATTGCACGAGAAAGGTATCTCGCCGGAGCAAACGACCGAGTTGGTCAGCAGTCTGAACCAATACGCCAAAATGGTCGCTCTTGGGGAAGTTCCAGCGGTCGTGGTTGCCGATCCTGACGATGACATGATCCTGGCCTGTGCTGTCAACGGCGGCGCCGACTACCTGGTCACTTACGACCCACACTTGCTCGATCTGGGCGAAGAATACCAGGGGGTCAAGATCGTCAAAGCACTTTCTTTCCTCTGGAAGCTGCGTGGTGACGAACCACACACATCGGTAAATTGGGAAACTGGTACATTGGTAAATCGGGGATGAGGGAAGCAGTTGCTCAACCTGCCAACCTACCAATCTGCCGACAATACAGGAGGTGTGTCATGAAACGACCTGACGGAGTCAGCCTGATCGCTATCTACCATTTCGTGATGAGTGTCCCGTTCTTCATCGGCAGTTGCGCCATCGTCGTCTTCGCCATAGCGCCTGTCTTGATGGAAGCGGGCGAGCTAGATGTCTTCTGGGCGCTGTTCGGCATCGGCCTCTTCTTCTGTGCGCTCTTCGCCATCGCCTTCCTGCTGGTTGCCATAGGGCTATGGAAGTTGTGGCCCTGGGCCCGCTGGGCGGCCATCGTGCTGGCCTTGTTCATGCTGCCCGCCTTCCCCATCTGGACGGCCATCAGCGTGCTGATCATCTGGTACCTGCTGCAGGACGAGGCAAAGCAGGCCTTCGGCGCGGCGTGATCCCGTAGATCCAGCGCTGGCCGCTTTTCCGACAAGCAGCAAGAGGGGACGCTGCCATCCCAGCGCGTCCCTGTTTGCTCGCGTCCCACGAAAAGCGTCTGGTGCTGAAAGACCCTAAGGATTTTCGAAACCCCTAGGTCTGAGCACCCCACGAACGAATTCGTGGTCTGCTACCCAAAACACGTTGGAAACGTGTTGATCGCCTATCGGAGTCCCAAGCTTGTTCGGGTTTGCTGTGCCACCCTCGACAAGTTGAGGACTCCGGCCAAAAGGCCCCACCGACATCCAAAGCGCGTTGGAAACGTGTTTCTAACACGTTTGCCATAGCAGCTATCGAATTCGTTCGATGGTTCATTCGATGGCGATGGCAGGGGATGGCATGAAATGGCACGTTGGTACCCGGCATGCAGAAACGTCTCTACGGTTATCTGGGGATTGGCCTCCTGATAGTGGCTGCCCTGTTGATCTGGCATTGGCGGCGGAGTGCGCTTGTGCCCGCCGCCACGCCCACGCCTGACCCTCACCTCTCCCCCCTGCCCCCCTCTCCTCTCCCAACTTCGGGAGAGGAGAGGGGGAATGGGAGTGAGGAGAGGGCTCGAAAGCCTGCCCCACTTGCATCACCCACGCCAACGCCATCCTTGACAACACAGGTACCCACGCCGACGATTGCCTCCACACCATCGCCCACGGTCACGGCCACGGCAACCCATACACCCTCTTCCGTTTTGAGAGAGATGGTCTGCGCAGAGATTGACTGCGACTGCGCAAGGCTGAAAGAACATGATGTGAGAAGATACCCCCCAGGCTCTCGGCCTGAGCTCGGGCCAAAGGCTCCCTCTGTACTTTCGCTGCCCACACCTACAGAAGGGGCCTCAGCAGGAACCGCGATAGCTGCAGCGATTGGTGACACTCCTCAGCCAATGCCTGCTTCATCGCAGGCGGGTCAGCCGATAGCCAAAGGCGAGCGGCTTTTCCTGGCCAACTACTTCCCCTGGTACGACGCCGACGGCTGGGACGGTTGTAACCTCTGCGACCAGCCGCAGCAGGCCTATGGCTCCGACGACCCCGCCGCCATCCGCCGCCACGTCCAACAGGCGCTGGACGTCGAGCTGGACGGTTTCACCAGCCAATGGCTGGCTACTGGCGACCGCACCGATGACAACTTCGCCCAATTGCTGGAGCAATCCCGCGGCACCGGCTTCCGCTCCACCATCGTCTTCTCGCGCCACATGCTGCCCGACGGCCATTCCCAGGCCACCATCGTGGAAGCGCTGCGCTACGTGATGACGACCTACGCCAGCCATGCCAATTTCCTGAACGTGCACGGGCAGCCGGTCATCTTCTTCACCGACGTGTACCGCGTTCCCGTCCAGGCGGGGCAGAGCCCGCAGGATGCCTGGAACAGCATCCGCAGCCAGGTAGACCCGAACAGAACGGCCCTGTGGATCGCCGAAGGACTGGATGCTTCGTACCTGGCGGTCTTCGATGGACTGTACGTGCACAAGATCACCCACGCCGCCTATCCCAATGATTATGCCAAGTCTTCCCGTTGGGCCAGCCAGGTGCGAGCCTGGGCTCAGCGCAGCGGCCAGCCCAGGATCTGGGTGGCCACCATCTCGCCAGGCTGGGACGATACCCGCGCCGGCTGCCAGCCCGATCTGCGCGTGCCCACTCAACCCCATTGCAGGGATCGAGAGGATGGAGCCTTCTATCGGGCCACCTTCGCCAGCGCACTGGCAAGCCTGCCCGACTGGATCTGGGTTCACAGCTTCAACGAATGGGTGGAGTGCAGTCACATCGAGCCCAGTGCGGCCTATGGCGACCTGTACATGCAGTTGACGCGGGAGTTCGTCCAGCAGTTCAAGAACCCCTGAGGTGGCACCCCCACATATCCAATACCCAATATCCAGTATCCAATACCCAACACCATGCCAAAGCGTCCCTTCAGAACAACAACAAAACGACTGCCACAGGATTTGTTGAGGACACACCCCACCATGCACATCGGCGTACTGACTCACAACTACCCTCGCTTCCGGGGCGATTTCTCCGGCACCTTCGTGGAGGCACTGAGCGAAGAACTGGTCACCCAGGGCCAACGGGTGACGGTGCTCGCTCCCTGGGACCCTGCCTACGCGCGGCATCCAGACGATCACGGCGTGCACCTGAAGCTGTACCGCTACGCGCCGCTGGCGTCGTGGCATCGCTTGGGCTACATGCGCACCATGCAGGCGGACGTGGCCATGCGGAGCGAAACCTACTGGCTGGCCCCGCTGCTCTTCGGGTGTGGCTGGCGGGCCATTGACCGCTGGGCCCGCCGCGCCCGCCCCGACGTGCTGCACGCCCATTGGGCGCTCCCGAATGGCTTCCTCGGCGCGTTGGTGAGCCGCCGGCTGGACATCCCGCTGGTCGTCTCCATCCCCGGCTCCGATGCGTTGGTGGCCGGCCAGAACCCCCTCTTCCGCTGGATGACCCGCTTCGCCTTCGACCAGGCGGGGCTGATCACTGCCAACAGCCACTCCTTGCGCGACCTGGCCGTGCAGCGGCTGGGCGCCGACCCCGCCAAGTTCGACCTCATCATCTACGGCGTAGACCCCAAAATACTGCAACCTTCGGACGCGGGTGTGGCGGAACTGCGCCAGCGACTGCACATCCCACCACAAGCCGTCATCTTCCTCGCCGTGGGCCGCATGGTATACAAAAAAGGCTTCGACGTCCTGCTTAAGGCGGTCTCCATGCTCGGAGCATCCAACACGCACATCGTGCTGATCGGCGAAGGCGACCTGTGGGAGAAATGGCAGGCGCTGGGGCTGGAGTTGGGCATTGACGAGCGTTTGCACTGGGTGGGCAATGTGCCCCGCGACGAAATCGCCACCTACTACAACATGGCCGATGTGCTGGTGATGCCCTCGGTCACTCGGCCTGCAACGGGGCTCAGCGTCTGTGTGCTGGACGCCATGGCCTGCGGCAAGCCCATCATCGGTTCGGACGCGGCAGGCAATCCGTTGGTGGTGCGCACTGGCGTCAACGGCTTCATCGTGCCGGAGGGACACGCCGCAGCGCTGGCGGCCGCTCTGGCGCTGCTGACATCGGACCCCGAACGGCGGCAGCGCATGGGCCATGCCAGCCGGCGTTTCATCGAGACCGAATTCGGCTGGCCGCATCTGGCGCGGCGCTACATCGAGCACTTCGAGAAGTTGGTACATCGGTAGACTGGTACATTGGTAGATTGGTACATTGGTACATTGGTACATTGCTTGCCGGTCTCCACACCCGTCCACCAGTTTACCAGTTCCCCAATCTACCGGTTTCCCAATCTACCACCACCCCGACTTGGGCTCTGCACCCTTCTGGGGTACAATGCCAAGGCTATGAGAACCCCTTGGAAGCGGATCATCCAGGTC
>Ga0209121_10006074_pt1 | contig 10726 bp, 6 predicted proteins | sample Cruoilmetagenom3_FD_187292 | JGI IMG/M metagenome (GOLD analysis project Ga0209121, IMG submission 187292) | Oil polluted marine microbial communities from Coal Oil Point, Santa Barbara, California, USA - Sample 3 (SPAdes) (version 2) | ecosystem: Environmental > Aquatic > Marine > Oil seeps ...
ACTAACCTCCTCTGTTCTTTCTTGTTCAACGACACCATCTCCTTCATGGTGACATTTTCGCTTAACAGTTAGAGGTGACAAAATCGTATAACACCGACATTGGAAGAGACTGCACCTTGACATCCCCCCCTTTGTGTTTTAACATGTGTAAAGTTAGTAAATTCTTATCAGGATTAGCTAAATTAAATGGCTTAATAGCTGTATTTTGGAGTTTTCATTTTTCACTCCTATTAGTATATGAGTCTCTTCAGGCTAAGAACCTTACATTTAGCTTGTCAAGGTATCTCTGGATTTGCCAACAAGGAAGTGATGCCTGTGGATAAAAATTAAAGGGGAGGAGTTGAAAAGTGGCAAAATATATCACCGAGGACCAAAGAAAAATTAAAGTTGCGTTGGAAGCAGATGTGGTGGTGGCTGGTGGAGGTCCATTTGGCTTTTCTGCCGCCATTGCAGCAGCAAGGAATGGAGCAGAAACAGTGTTGGTTGAGCACTACTCCTCTCTTGGAGGTGTAGCAACCTCCGGTTTGTGTAATATCTGGATGGGTTCCGTTCCCCAAGTGGATGGAGGAATATACAGAGAACTTAAGACAAGGCAGCTATCCGCTGGGGCCGCTGTAGATGGATATTATGTAGCGTTTGATCCTGAGGTTGCTAGGCTTATAATGAGCGAGATGGTTGAGGAAGCGAAAGTAAAGCCACTTTTCTACACTACCGCTGTCGACGCAGTTCGCGAAAACTCAAAGATTAAAGGAATAATTGTTGAGAGTAAGTCAGGAAGGCAAGCTATTCTGGGTAAAGTCGTGATAGATGCTACAGGTGATGGTGATGTAGCTGTAAGAGCTGGAGCATCTTATCAGATGACAGAAATACCCGATAGGCAACCGTCGACATTGATGTTTATCCTGGGTGGTGTAGATGTCGATTTCCTACTGAGACTCCCACAAGAGAAACCTGAATGGGGGAAGAATCGAGGGACTTTGCCTGACTTGCAAGCTAACCCTTACCCAACCGAGCTAGATGTACCTAAGGCTATGATTAAGGAAGCCCGAGAGAAAGGTGAACTAAAGGCTGAGGTTGCAGGCATCAATGTAATTTTAATGGATAGAACGGCGTATAAAACTGGAATGGTGACTATTAATGCAGCTCATCTAGATGGCGATCCATGTAGTAATGAGGGTTTGACTTCTATGGAAATTCTTGGAAGGAAACAGAACATGGCCATGGCAAAGTGGTTTAGGAAAAATGTGCCCGGCTTTGAGAACTGCTTCCTAGCATATACCGCAGTGATGATGGGCGTCCGGGAAAGTCGCAGAATCACTGGGGACTATGTCCTAACAAAAGAGGATATACTCTCGAGTAAAAAATTCGAAGACACAATTGCCAATAATAGATTCCCAATGCAAGGACATGGACCTGGTGTAAACAATACCAATGTTGAAATTCCCAATGCGTATAGTTTGCCTTATCGGTGTCTCCTTCCTAAGGGTCTGGACAATATACTGGTGGGAGGCAGGGATATATCGATGGATCACATGGTACTAATGTCACAAAGAACTATGCCCTGTTGCTTCTCTCTCGGTCAAGCAGCAGGAACTGCAGCTGCTCTGTCAATCAGGAACAAAGTTGCACCGAGAGATTTGGACGTGAAGCGATTGCAAAGGACTCTTATGGATCAAGGAGCAGCACTGAACCTATTTAAGGTTTAAACGAGTACAGTAGCGCATTTTGTTTGGGTGACTGTAGCTGAAGTATAGAAACAGGAGGTGAACGTTATGAAGAAATATGGGGGGGACGGAGTGGATGAAAATAAAAATTGGTAGCTTTAAAAAATAACCAGCTTTTGGAGGTAATTTTATGGTCAAGGATTTTCAGTTTTACTTACCGGTTCGTATTGTGTTTGGCGTTGGTTCACTCGGCACAATAGGGCAAGAGTGTTTGCAACTGGGTGCTGAAAAAGTCATGCTGGTGACTGATAAGAACTTGGTTAATACTGCTAGCTTTGCAGAAGTAGTCGATAGTTTGAGCAAGGTGAATATAAAGCCGGTAGTGTTCTCTGATTTTACTCCCGACCCTGACGAAGAATGCATTGAGAGGGGTCTGGCTGAGTTACGTAAATACAATTGCCAAGCGTTAATCGGGTTTGGGGGAGGAAGTTCCATAGATACAACGAAGGCTATAGCTATATCGGCTACTAATCCAGCTCCAATCAAAGAATATGAAGGAATCAACAAATTAAGCAAACCGGGGTTACCTATTATTACTATACCAACTACTGCTGGCACCGGTAGTGAGATAGGTGCAGCTGCTATCATTACTAGCAATGTGGAAAAACGTAAATACATGATTAAGTCGCCCTTTGCTTTTGCTAAAGCGGCGATTCTCGACCCCATTGTTTTGACTACGCTGCCCAAGTCGGTAGCCGCTTCTGCTGGAATAGATGCCCTTGTGCATGCTATCGAATCTTACATTTCTAGACGCAGCTCTCCTATGTCAGAAATGTTTGCCACTACGAGTATAACCCTAGCAGGAAGGAGCATACGGGACTTTACCGCCGATCGCGGTAACCTTGAAGCCGGAGGAGATCTTCTCCTGGCAAGTATGCTAGCCGGCATTTCAATGACACAGAGCGGGCTGGGAATTGTACACGCCTTAGCCCACCCACTGGGAGCGCGATTCCACATACCACATGGTTTAGCTTGTGCTCTCATACTATGTGATTGCCTACAAGCCATGACCAGCAATGCAGTCGACAAATTTGCCGCCACGGCGAAAATTATGGAGCCTAAAGCTAAGTACGCCACTGAGACCGATTATGCGGAACATTTGGTAGATATATTTCGTAAACTACTAGCTGATTTAGAGATAGAAACCGGGTTAGCTAAGTTCGGGGTTGCAGAAGGTGATATCAGCATACTGGTTGATGATGCGATAAAGAGTGGCATAGCGGCGTTTTCCCCCAAGGAATTCTCCGCAGAGGATATGGCTCAAATACTCAGACGGGCTCTATAGCCCTTGCAATATCCCCCGGATGGGGGAAGATGATAAGGAGTATGAATCGGTAACTAGCCTTGGCACTCTTTGCCTGAACGATAATGAACCTTAGCAATTTTTTTGTGGCATCTCATTTCCTGAGACACTATTCTCATTCTCGCTCGCCTCCTTTAACCCTCGCTTTGGCTGAGGAGTAGTAAATCAAAAAGAAACTGGAAAGGAGATATATCTCATGGAAAAGGTTATGGACAAAAGCTATAAACTATTCATTAATGGGAAATGGGTAGATGGTAAGGAAGGCAAGACCTTTAATACTTATTGCCCTGCCAATGGTGAATTGCTTTCCACCTGTGCAGAAGCGGGGAAAGAAGACGTAGATTTAGCTGTTAAGGCAGCATGGAAAGCTTTTGAGGGCTGGAAGGATGTCGGTCCTCAGAAGCGCTCAAATTTATTGCTTAAGATAGCAGATTTGGTGGAGAAAAACGCTGAGAAAATTGCCATGATCGAAACGGTGGACAATGGCAAACCAATCCGTGAATTATTACCAGTAGGTCTTGCCTCCACCTGTGACCACTTCCGTTACTTTGCCGGTGCTTGCAGATTCCCGGAAGGTGAAGCGGTGATGCTGGACAAGAACACAATGAGCCTGATACTCAGTGAACCTATTGGCGTTGTTGGTCAGATTGTTCCCTGGAACTATCCTTTAGGGATGGCAGCATGGAAAATAGCACCAGCTTTAGCAGCAGGCGATACCATAGTAATAAAGCCGTCCAGTCTTACTCCGTTAAGTACCCTCGAATTGGCTAAGATCCTTGGAGAAGTTTTGCCTGCAGGGGTAGTGAATGTTGTTACTGGTGCGGGCTCAACCACCGGAACGTATCTGGTGCAACATCCTGATCTTCGTAAGCTTGCACTCACCGGTTCGACGGAGGTTGGTTATAAGGTTGCAGATGCTGCTGCTAAAAAACTTATTCCTTCTACCCTTGAGTTAGGCGGTAAATCAGCCAACATCTTCTTCCCTGACTGCCCATGGGAAAAAGCCGTTGAAGGCGTGCCTAGGGGAATTCTTCTAAATTCAGGCCGGATTTGTTGCAACGCTCGACGAGCATTTGTGCATGAAGATATCTATGACAAATTCCTCGCAGATGTGATAAAGCTTTTCGAGAAGGTTAAGATAGGTCTTCCTTGGGAGAAGGATACGATGGTGGGCCCTCTGATAAGCGAGACCGAGCTCAATAAAATGTTGGGTTATATCGAACTTGGCAAGAAAGAAGGGGCTAAAATTGCTACCGGTGGTTGCAGGATCACTAAAAATGGGCTGGACAAGGGTTTCTTTTTAGAGCCAACTATCTTCGTAGATGTTGATAACAAGATGAGGATTGCCCAAGAGGAGATCTTTGGTCCTGTGCTCTGCGTGATTAAATTCAAAGATGAGGAAGAAGTTATCAAAATGGCCAACGATAGTGAATATGGACTTGCTGGCGCTGTCTGGACTAAAGACATTAACAGAGCATTGCGCGTGGCCAGAGCCATTGAAGCAGGCCGTATCTGGGTAAACACCTACAACGAAACTCCGGTACATACTCCTTTCGGTGGCTATAAGAAATCTGGTTTTGGACGTGAAAATCACAAAATGGTGCTCGAACACTACACACAGAGGAAAAATATCTACATTAGCCTTAGCGAGGCTAAGCCAGGCCTATTTTAGGATTAAAGATTCTGGTAATGCATAGGGATGCAGAAAGAGCCGGCTGAGGTTGTGAAAGGGTGGTTTGCATCTCAGCCAGGCAAATAAAAGGATCTAAAAACAGGAGGGACGATGTCTCAATTGCATTAGTAGATCTACGCAGGTTGAGGAATAATAGAACGATATCCCGAAGCAGTATCATATTTCACACAAAATGGGCTAGCTTCCTTTCCGGTGTTGGTGCTCCTCCCCAAATCTTGGTTAAGTTGCTTGCGATAAAAAGGTGCAGGATGTTGATGGCTTTATAAGGAGTTTGAATGATTTCATTTAGCAAGAGCCAGAAGGGGCAGCTGGACTACTTGTCGATGAATAACAATTTGTCAGTGGAGAATCACGTCTGGGCCTGCTGTTGGGCGCCTCCCTTTTGGGGGTGTTTTCGTTAACGACGGATTAGAAGCACAACGCTTCAGCAAAATAGAAGGGCTTAAGCCTTCGAGCACACTCAATTTCCTAGGCTGCTCGTAACAGGCAGATATACCTAAAAATGTCGAAATATATCCCCGCAATCTGCTCTTTAAAGTCGGGCGCAATTTGCAGTGTCTAATCTCATGGTTGCAATGCCCGTCTAACCTGTCGTCACTTCGACATCTCTCCTCAAACTTTCTATCGCTGGATAGAGCGCTACAATCCCAGTCACCCAGGGAGTCTGGAGGATCCGCTCTCGCCGTCCCAGGCATGCAAGACAGCCCAGTTATTCAGCGGAGTTGCCTAATGCTGTGCTCAGATTAACAGAGGAATATCCGCGATGGGCGTAAGGATAAGCTAATGGGTTGCGCCGATGTGGCTAGCCCAGCATTTATTAGTACTATGGCAGATAAGGATGGGCGAAATAGCAGGTCGGAAATCATGTAGGGGCTCATCGCCGCTTGGCCTATTTGCCTGGTATATACTCCCCTGGTATATATTCCCCTGAGGCTAGCCTTTGGTGTAATTGCTCAGAAAGTTGGTTTACATCCGCTCGAAATTGGCTTTATGTCTCTTCTGGTTTTCGCGGGCAGTTCACAGTTTATTGCCGTATCAATGCTATCTGGTGGAGCAGGAGCAGCCTCAATCATATTTACCACATTCGTCGTCAATTTAAGGCTGGGGTGGACCCCATAACCTACCTAACTGGTTTATCGAAGGACTCGATTTGATTCCGGCGGCTATAATCAGTGCCCTCCTCTTACCATTACTGATAACGACGGGTGATCCAAGGCATATTGAGCTATTTCGGACCTGAGTTAAAGTCAACTGGTTACGATGCGATTTTCATTAGTGGTGTCTCTCCAAAGCCAGTTTACCTCTTGATACATGAAGGCGGAGGTGAACTCAAGGATGCCAAACACTTATGGGGTAAAGATACGGTTGAAACCTCCGATGCCATACAACATGAAATGGGTAACTTAAATGTTAGGGTCGCCTGTATTAGGTCCCTCCGGGAAAAAGTTGTCCTTAATCTCATCCATAGTTGTCGGGAAGTGGCGGGCGGCTGGCAGAATGGGGGTGGGTGGGGTCATGGGATCCAAGAGGCTGAAGGCGGTTGCGGTCGTCAGAGGAACCAAGAAAGTGCCTGTAGCCAATAGCGCCAGCTTAGCCAGCTTATGTAAAGACTTCTTGGAAGGTATCAAGGCAAGCAATTTCATGCAATTGATGCGAGAGTTTGGCACACCCGCTTTCTTAGTTGGGGCTGTAAAAGGTGGTGCTGCTCCTATTAAAAACTGGAGTCTCATTGGTGAGGAAGCGATGCCTTCTTATTCCAAGCTGGATTCTGCCAGTGTGAAGAGGTATCGGGTTAGAAGACACGGTTGCTTTGGTTGTCCGGTAGGTTGTGGAGCTATCGTTAGCGTTAACAGCGGTCCCTATCAGGTGAGTGAGGCGCGTAACCCAGAGTATGAATCGCTAGCTAGCTTTGGTACTCTTTGCCTAAACGATAATGTAGAATCGGTTATCAAAGCTTGCGATATCTGTAATCATTACGGCATGGACACTATTTCGGTGGGTTCAGTTATCGCCTTCACCATGGAATGCTTCGAGCGTGGTATTATTGGCAAGGAAGAGCTGGGGGGGATAGAGCTCACCTGGGGCAACCATCGAGCTATGGTAGATATGGTGGAGAAGATAGGGCGTCGGGAAGGACTCGGTGACGTGCTTGCTGACGGGGTGAAAAAAGCGGCAGAACGAATCGGTCATGGAGCGGAGGAGTGGGCAATTCACGTCCACGGGCAAGAACCTGCTATGCATGACCCTAGGCTCATGCCCGGTCGCGGAACCGCTTATATCGCTGACCCTACCCCCGGCCGCCACACCCAAGGTACTTCTATGACCCTTATAGAAAGAGGCGTTTCCCCCTGGCCCGACGTAGTATTCCGCACTCCAAAATTAGCCCTCAGGGGGGACTTCAATGCCAAGGGACCTTTATATGCCCTGGCGACTAGTTACCACCAGCTATATGCCGCCAGTGGTATGTGTTTATATGCCCAGTTTGGTGGTGTAGCTGTCCCCCTCGGTGGATTCATCGCTGCTGTTACTGGTTGGGATTTTTCCTATTCTGAGGGGCTTACCACCGGGCGAAGGATATATACTGCTCGTCAGGCGTTTAACTTGCGTGAGGGGCTTAAGCCTGAAGAATTCCGTTTGCCTAGTAGAATTTCACAAGCAGCGTCCACGGGGCCCTATGCCGGGGAAGCCGTTGACTTTGACACTCTGAGAGATAGCTTGTTTAATGCGTTGAATTGGGACCTGCAGTCAGGTAAACCCTATCCTAAGGAATTGGTTGATTTACATCTTGAGTACCTTATTGATGACCTATGGGGTTAGATAGTTAAAAGGGGGAAAGCCTGACAGGGAAGCAGATGTTCCCTATCTATCGGAACGAGGTCTGGGTCGTATTAAATCATCCAAAATATAACCGAAAGGCCGTTTCCATTCCCCTACAGGAAGTTTAAGCTCACCCTTGCTCTCAGCCATGTTATAAACAGCCTAAGGTCTCACTATATCCAGTTTATTATTTCCACTGCATTACTTTACCATCATAGCCGGTAGCCAGGTAATTATATTGGGGAAAGCTATACACAGCCCAACCCCGATAACTATAAGCCCAACGAATGGAAACACTCCCTTGATTATGTCAACTGTAGCTATTCCCCACTCTGGCTGAGCCGAACCTTGGAGATAGAATATAGCTAAAGCGAAGGGGGGTGTCATGTAGGCCATCTGAAAATTAATATTAATCATTATGGCAAACCACACAGGGTCGAACCCCAGCGTAGCAACAAGGGGCGATACTATAGGCACCACGATAAAGATAATACCTAGAATATCGATGAGAAAACCCAGGATGAAGACTATGAACATGATTATAGCAAAGGCGCCCCAGCGCCCAAAGGGAGCAGACAGAATCAAATTTGTCACTACCCCCCCACCCCCAGCTTTGAGAAATACACCAACAAAGGCGCTAGACATCCCCCCGATAAGGAGTATCATGCTGGTGATCCTCATTGTGTGCAGCGCCGTTTGTTTCAGGGCTTGCCAGCTAAACCTATGGTAGGCGATAGCTAAAACTATGGTGGCAAAGGCACCTACGGCGGCAGCTTCAGTGGGTGGAGCTAACCCCAAAAAAATACTTCCTAGCACTGCCAGGATAAGTAATGCGGGCGGCGCCAACGAGGTAGCAAGCACAGTCACTTTCTTAATTAAGGGGGCTGCCCTTTCTTCAGCAGGTACTGTCGGGGCTAACTTCGGTTGAAATGAACAGCGGGCAACAATATAGCTACAATATAAACCACAAAGGACAAGACCGGGGGGGATAGCTCCCATAAACAGCTTCCCCACCGAGATGGTAGCCATTGGTCCATAAATAACCAGTAGAACACTGGGGGGGATGAGTTGCCCCAGAGTGCCGCCAGCACAAACTGAGCCAGTGGCTAAACTTTTGTCATAACCGCGCTTTAACATGGCGGGAAGGGCCACCAGTGTTAACATACTGACCGAGGCGCCAATTACTCCAACACAGGCAGCCAGGATAGTGCCGATTACCACGGTGGTTACCGCCAGCCCACCCCTAAATCCGCCAAGCCACATGTAGAATGCATCATACATCCTTTCGGCCATCCCTGAGCGTTCGAGCATGATCCCCATAAAAACAAACAGCGGAACCGCCAAAAGAGTGTAGTTGCTTAGCAGGTCAAACAGACGTGCGTAGAGTAAGTGAAATACCGTGGTTCCAAATAATAGATATCCAACTATGAAGCCTACGCCACCTATTACAAAAGCTATGTGATAACCGAGAAAAACCCCAACTATGAACCCAACCAGCATTATGATACAAAGAATCACTGGGCTTATTTCAATCATAGGGGTTTATTCCTTATCAGCAGATATAAATCACGAATGAATTGAGCCACGCCTTGAAGGGCAAGCAGGAACAATCCCAGAAACATCACTGTCCTTATTGGGCCAGCAGGGGGATACCATACAGTCCCTGTCAATACCTCACCCGATGCCCAGGAGTACCACATCTCTGAAGCAGCAGCATATGTAAGTGTAATAAACAACGGGAAAAATAATAATAAGGCAAAAACAATATCAATGATTGTCCTCCATTTAGGTGGGAAGCGCGTATAAAAAACATCGACTCTCACATGACCGTGATGCCGATGGGTGTACGCCGCACCCAGAATGACGATGGTGGCACCTAGCATACGCGAGAGCTCATATGACCACATAGTCGGTGCAGAAAAGGCATATCTCATTATGACCTCGTAGACAAGCACCCCAACCAGGGCTGCGCAAGCCCAACATACTACCTTTCCCGTGTATTCACTTATAGAATCAATGAGCCGGACTATGGTTCTCATAAATTATCCTCCCCTGCCTCAGAACGGTTCTGAGGCAGGGGTAAACTAATTACCTATTCAACCAAGGTATGCGTTAAAAGGCTCCAGCTCAGTGTATGCTATATAACTCGCAAATTTTCATAAAGTCACGCTGGGATTTTACAATCTCAGCATAGAAGGGATCCTTCGCTGCCATCTCATCGTAGTACTCTTCGGCTACCCTCAACATCTCTTGTTCTATATCCTTGGGAAGAGGTGAAAGCTGGATGCCAGCCTCAGCATATTTATCCAGGGCAAGATTATCCAAAACCACCTCCTCGGCATACCCTTTGAGTGCTATTCTCCGGCATGCAGTCTTTAATATCTCTTGGAGGTCAGGGGGAAGCTTTGCCCAGGTATCTTTGTGTACAGCGAAGCCACTAGTGGCTGATGGGGCGCGAGATGGTGAAAGATAGATATACTTACACACTTCATGGAAACCAAAGTCCCAGTTTACATGTAGCCCACCATACTCAAGAGCATCAATAACCCCCCGTGCCGCAGATTCATAGATTTCCCCAGGGGCTAAGAAGACTGGTGAAGCGCCCATTCTGGTGAGAACTTCGGCAGCGTCACCGGCGGTACGCATCTTAAACCCCTTGAGGTCAGCCAGGGACTTTAGTGGTTTAGAGGAGTCGCACCATATCTCTGGAGGATGGAAGAGCGGCGTACCGACATATACCACATCTTTGGTCGCCCACATCTTCTCCACTAGCTGATCACCACCACCCACTTCAAACCACATCATATATGGCACAGCCGTCATGCCACCAACCACCTGATAGAAAAGGCTGGTTTGCGGAAACCAGGCTGCGTTAAAACCATGGGCCATCACACCAGCATCTAGCGTGCCTTTCATTACCCCTTCAAACTCTTTTGTTGCCGGCGCGATAGCACCACCGGGGAAAAGCTCAATTACTAAGCGCCCGCCACTCTCGGCGTTAATCTCGTCAACTAGCATTTGCACCACGTCGTAAAAACGGGTTCCGGACGCATAAGTGCATTGAAGCTTCCACTTAATTACCTCTGCCTCTGGAGCTGGAGTTGGAGTTGGAGCTGGTTTAGCACAGCCGATAGCAACCAAGCTGATGGCTAACAAAACCGCTAAAGGAATTAACAATATTTTCTTTTT
>Ga0209121_10006075_pt1 | contig 10726 bp, 7 predicted proteins | sample Cruoilmetagenom3_FD_187292 | JGI IMG/M metagenome (GOLD analysis project Ga0209121, IMG submission 187292) | Oil polluted marine microbial communities from Coal Oil Point, Santa Barbara, California, USA - Sample 3 (SPAdes) (version 2) | ecosystem: Environmental > Aquatic > Marine > Oil seeps ...
CCTGAGCGTCGTCGTGCTGTTCAATCGTTTCCTTTTTGACATGCAGGACTACGCCCTCAAGGTGGCCGACCTGTTCCTGGAGGAGAAGGTGCCGCCCGGGTCCGGTGCAGCACAGCCGACAGCACCCATGGAGCCCCCTTCCACTGTCGATTTGAGCCCAGAACAGCTGCAGAAGAAAACGGGTACCTACTTCAATGCCCAACGCGCCGCCTCGCGCCTTATCACCCTGGTTGAGGGAGTACTCCAGTTCCAGGGATACAACCTTGTGCCCCTGGGGGAGAACCTGTTCTTCTTCGAGGTGGAGCCGCAGACAAAGATTGAATTCATCCCGGCGGAGAATGGTTTAATTTCGGGCATGAAAACAATCACGGCTTCAGAGGAGTATGTCTACAATCGCGTTAAAACAGTGCCCCCCACGCCCGAAGAGCTGGCGGGGTATGCAGGATGCTACTACAGCCCGGAGCTGGATATCTATTGGAATATATTCCCCGAGGAGGATCATCTGGTCGCACGGCGCCGCAAATACGTTGATAGCAAGCTCACGCCCCTGTTTCGTGACACCTTCAGCGACAATTGGGAACCCCTGATGGGCTATCCGACGACTTACCTGGTTGCCTTTGAGCGGGACGAGAACGAGAATGTCACGGGTCTGCGTGTTTCAGGCAGCCGCGTGCGGAACCTGAAATTCAACAGGCAGGGAGGATGAAAGTCAATTTGTAAGAAGTCTCCCAGCGCGGAGGACCGCCAATTCGTGTTTACTCACATTGAGACGAACACACGGAGTCTTCGCCTTACCACCTTTCCTGCACAAGCAAGTCATCAGCTTAATAATTTTCCGCTTTTCTGTGGGTTCAAAATCAGTTTAGCCCCCCCTATTCGCAGTTCCTAGGTAAAATCGTTGCGTATGATGTAAGTAATTCATCACCAAGCAACATGCTTATTACTCCTTCAACGTTAGCCGCTGAAAGGAAGCTTATATTACTTCGGCTTGGCTTTCTACTAGCGATTTGATTACACTTACGTGTTTAATCACATAATTCTATCCAAAGCTGAAGTATACTTTTTTATTGTATAATATATTCTATTCGTTTGGACAAAAGACTTTGGATATATAAATTTCTTGATCGAAAAAACCTTGAATTTCTTCTGTCACCGGATCGCTGCTAGAAAATAACCACGGAGTTTTATTTTATGTCCGATTTTTTATTGGAAATGCAAAATATTGATAAAAGCTTCTTCAATGTGAAGATTCTGGATAATGTAAATTTCAACCTTTATCCCGGGGAAGTTCATGCATTGGTAGGTGAAAACGGCGCAGGAAAATCCTCTTTGATGAAGATTATAATGGGAATATATAGCCGAGATAGTGGAACAATCCTACTTGAGAGCGAGGAAGTCTCTTTTCAAACACCGCGAGAAGCCCTGAGTGCGGGAATTGCAATGATTCCTCAAGAACTAAACCCTATCTTAGATATGCAAGTTGCTGAATATCTTTTTATTGGTCGAGAAATCACCAAAACAAATATGGGGGGGATCAGTGTTGTAGACCGTAAGGCTCAGATTGAAAATACGAGGAATCTTTTTGAGCGTACTGGCGTGAAAATCAATCCAAGAGTCTTAATGAGAAATCTGAGCGTTGCCCAGATTCAGCTTGTTGAAATCATCAAAGCGATATCCATGTCTTCAAAGGTCATCATAATGGATGAGCCTACATCTGCAATTTCAATCAAAGAAGTGGAGACTTTATTTGAACAGATACGTAAGTTGAAGGCGCAAGGCGTGGGCATTGTTTACATCTCTCATAAAATGGAGGAGATTTCACAAATTGCAGATCGGATTACGGTACTGCGAGATGGAAAATTGATTGGAACTGACAAAGCCGAAAATCTTAACAAGGATAAGATTATCCAAATGATGGTTGGGAGAGAAATAAAGGATGTATATCCCAAAGAATTTGTTGAGTCTGGTGATATTGCCTTAGAAGTAAAAAACTTACGCTTGAAAGGGAATTTCCAAAATATTAATTTCGCATTACGGCGGGGTGAGATCCTCGGCATCGCAGGTCTTGTTGGTGCTGGCCGCAGTGAATTAGTAGAATGTATTTTTGGGATCACGAAGCCAGAAGAAGGTGAGGTGATGATTAAGGGCAAGCCAATAAAAATCACTCATCCAAAACAAGCAATTCAGAATAAAATTGCCTTGATCACTGAAGACAGAAATTTTAAGGGACTGAATCTTAAAACTACCGTTGAACAAAATATATCTTTTGTATCCTTAAACAAGCTCGCAAAATTTGGGGTTATCAATAATAAGGCTGAAGCCGACGCAGTCGAAAAACAAATTCAAAAATTGCGGATCAAGACTATATCCCGAAAGAGTATGGTGAAGTCTTTGAGTGGGGGTAACCAGCAGAAAGTAGTCTTAGCTAAGTGGCTTCTAACCGAACCTCAAATTATCATACTGGATGAACCGACAAGAGGAATAGATGTCGGAGCAAAGAGAGATATTTACCTTTTGATTGGTGAAATGGCAAAAGCCGGCAGAGCTATTTTGTTCATATCCTCTGAAATCCCAGAATTAATGGGCCTTTGTGATCGCATTATCACAATGGCGGGAGGATATCTAACTGGAGAAATCCCTCGGGAGCGTTTTTCACAGGAATTAATTATGCAATATGCATCAAAGTTTGAGGTCAAAGCATGAAAACAATGGGAAAAAAGAGAGCTATTCAGTTAAATTCGCTAAGAGAACTTGGTATTTTATTGGCATTCATATTGGTTTTGGTGGTTCTTATGATCTTATCACCAAACGCATTTGCTAAACCGGCGAATTTAATTAATATTATCAAGCAAGCATCAATTAATGGTATTTTGGCTACAGGAATGATGTTTGTCATCATATCTGGAGGCATTGATCTATCGGTGGGTTCCATTGTTGCATTATCAGGTGTGATTGCAGTCAGCTTTGCACATCCTGGTGAATATCCGTTGATCGTACCGATTGCGCTTTCAGCCATAGCAGGTTTATTGGCGGGTCTGCTAAATGGTATTGGGGTCGCCTATGGAAATATCCCTCCATTCATTGTCACGCTTGGTTCAATGACGATTATTCGAGGTTTGGCTCTAATTTACAGCAATGGACAACCGATATTCGGCGTTAGCAAAGCATTTGAAAGCCTCGCAGGAGGATTCGTTTTTAATTCCATTCCTTTTTTAGTGATTTATTTCCTGAGTGTAACGATAATTAGTGCCTTTATTTTATCAAAAACTGTTTTTGGCCGTCGGGTTTACGCTATTGGTGGCAATGAAATCACTGCGAAAGTTTCTGGGGTCAGTGTTCCTAAAATTAAAATCGCAGTCTATTGTATATCTGGATTTCTAGCAGGTATCGCCGGTCTTTTATTAGCATCTCGAATTGTCTCTGGGAACCCGACATCTGGACAATCATATGAGTTGGATGCCATTGCAGCAGTCATTATCGGCGGTGTTAGTATGTCAGGGGGATCCGGCAAATGGTACGGTACAGTGATCGGAGCTCTTTTTATTGCTGTCATCGGAAACGGACTTGATATTCTTAATGTTTCTTCCCATTTTCAATTGCTCATCAAAGGTGCAATTATCATTATCGCCGTTCTGCTTGATATGAAGGGCAAAGGGAAGCAATAACCTATCCAAGTTTCTTACCAATAATATACATTTGCCAATCTCGTTTTTTATGTAAAGAATAGCCATCGTATTCCAATAAGTTTCGTAAATAACGACTTGGATTTGTTTATGCCAACAAAGCCAAGAATATTTACATTTCTTAATGGATACTCAAGTGAATGCTAAGTGTTGATTGTATTTCACATTTCACCTTGACATGTTAATAGAACTCATCTATAATGAAACTGGTTCCGTAACCAGTTCCATTATGAATAAACAAACATCCAGGATAACAATCGAAGATATCGCCAAAATGGCAGGCTTTTCAAAGACCACAATTTCACGCGTCATAAATAACAAGCCGGATGTTAGCCCTTCAACGCGCAAGCGTGTTCTCGATTTGATCGAGGAATTTAATTTTCATCCTAATCTATTTGCTACAGGAAAAACGCAGCAAAAGATCAATCATATTGGCTTAATTGTCCCCTATTCTATGGGTAGTATTCTATCCAACCAATTTTATGTTGGTGTTTTTCAAGGTATTCTTGATGAGGTTGAACGAAGGGGTCATTATTTACTGTTCTGTTATGTGCACAAGAAAAATTATGTCGAGGTATATGAGCAAAAGCGAGTCGAAGGCTTTGTCCTCCTGAGCCCGGCTGCGCTTCATCGATCTATTATTCTTGAATTGAAGAGTGCCAATATCCCATTTGTTTGCACTGCAAAAGTATTGAACGAGCCAGATATCACATATGTTGACGTAGATAACCAAAAGGGCGGAGAAATTGCTGCTCATCATCTTATTGCATTAGGGCATCGCAAAATCGCTATTGCTTATAAGCCTACATTAACCAGCAATTATGAACGCTTGATAGGTTATAAGCAAACCTTGAAAAAGCACAACCTGCAAATAAATGAAAATTATATTCAGACCATTGAAGTATCTTCTATTCAGAGCGGTTATAACATGATGATGAATTTGTTAGCCTTAGAAGACCCTCCGACAGCAGTTTTCTCATCTTGCGATATTATGGCCTATGGCGCCATGAAAGCCATTCAAGAAATGAATTTAAAAGTTCCTCATGACATTTCAGTCATTGGGTTCGATGATATCCCCCTTTCACGTGATATGTCCCCTCCATTAACCACAATTAGACAGCCAGCAGTAGAAAAGGGATCTATTGCAGCAGGACTATTGATTGATTATCTTGTTCATGGGAAAGAGCCAGAAACTAAGATGCTGGATGTTGATTTAGTTGTGCGAGGCTCAACTGGACCGGTGAAAGGTCAATGAAAATACCATAAAGGAGGTGAGAGATAGCAAAATAATTGAAAACGATTTTTTTGGTTGTCGAGGCAGTATAAAAGATTGAAAAACCACAAAATCCATAAGAGGAGAAAAAAATGAAAACGAAACTCGTATTTTTTGTAAGTCTGTTAGTACTTAGTATGGTATTAGCATCCTGTTCCACAACTGGCCCAGAAGAGGATTTACCGTTTGCATTCTTCATTAGCCATCAGACGAATGCCTTCACAAATGAATTAACCGAAGCAGTAACCTCAAAGGCGGAAGAGCTCGGGATTGAAGTGAATGTCTATGATGGTGAAAAGGATGTGGCCAAGCAAGTCAGCCAAATTGAAACAGCAGTTACCCAGGGCGTAGCGGGTATTGTCATTGAACCCGTTTCCGTAGATGGCGTCGTTCCTGCGCTTAAAGCTGCGAAAGATGCTGGGGTCCCGGTCGTTGTTGTGAACCAAAAGATAAGTGATCCTACAGGTGCAGACAGCTTTGTAGGGGTTGAAAACTTTGATGGCGGTGTTCTGGAGATGAATACAGCCGCTGAAGACATTGGTGGTTCTGGAGATGTCGCTTTCTTGCTAGGACCGCTTGGTTCAGACGCTCAGATTGGTCGGACAGAAGGTTACTATGAAGTGTTGAAGGATTATCCAGATATTGAGGTTGCTTTTGAGCAGACAGCTAACTGGACAACTGATGAAGCCTTAGCGCTTGTTGAAAACTGGCTGCAAACAGGAACCGAGTTGAAAGCCATTGTAGCAAACAACGATGGTATGGCAATGGGTGCATTGAAGGCTGTTGAAGATGCTCAAATGCTTGACTCAATTAAAGTCTACGGATTGGATGCGACCCCGGACGCACTGGCTGCAGTGAAGGATGGCACTTTGACTGCAACGATTTCACAGAATACGACCGTTCAGGGCACCACCGCAATGGAAACAGCTTACAAGCTTGCTCAGGGTGAGGAAGTTCCAGAGGAAATTCTTGTTGACTTTGTATTAATAACTCAAGAGAATGTTGACGACTACCTCTAATCCGAACTAGCAAGTTCTTTTATAAGCCCTAATATAGATGACTTTGGGGCTGCACCTAACAAGGAGGCAGCCCCAAGCTCTATTAGAAATTGTTATAAATATCATCATTTTTGCCGTTGAGTGGAAAATTCAGATTAGATTGCAGGAGAAAATATGGCATATAATGTACCACTGAAAATTTCCCCCGATTTCTCGCAAAGAGAGTACATAAGTATCACACCTAAAGATGCGGCATGGGAATATCTATATTTCGCCGCTCGGAAGATCTCGAGGGGGCAATCTTGGATTTCATCTTCAGACGAGAACGAGATGGTGGTGGTGCTCCTTGGCGGTGTGGCGGAAATTAGGTCTAGCAGGGAAAGTTGGCAAGAGGTGGGAAGACGTCCTGATGTCTTTTCAGGAATGCCTTATGCTGTATATATTCCAAGGCAAACCGAATTTGAGGTGATAGCAAAATCGAACGAATTGGATCTTGGATATGGTTGGACACAAACAAATCAAGATCATCCAATGCAGCTGATCACACCAGAAATGATTGATATTGATATTAGGGGAGGGGATAATGTAACTCGTCAGATCAATAATATAGTCCCACCTGGATTTGACTGCCACAAACTTGTTGCTGTGGAAGTGTATACGCCATCAGGTAATTGGAGTTCCTATCCCCCACATAAACATGACCACCATCAAGTGGACGAGAATGGGAAACTTATTGAAGCAGATCTTGAAGAAATCTATTTTTATAAAATCGACAAACCAACGGGATTTGCATATCAACGTATTTACACAGATGACGGCAAAATTGATGAGCTGCTTTTAGTAAAAGACAATGAATTGGTATTATCGCCAGAAGGGTATCATCCTGTTGTTTCTGCCCCAGGAAACAATACTTATTATTTGAATTTTCTTGCAGGCTCTGCGCAGGCACTGTCTGCATCAGATGACCCGGATTTTGCATGGGTAAAGGAAACCTACACCACAAAGGATCCCAGGGTTCCTTTGGTGACAATGGAAATGGAAAAGGAATAATTAAACAGATATCAATACGCCACGGGAAAGGAGATTTTCGTGTCTGAAAAAAAAGAGTTATGTCCAATAGAGCAAAGTGTTATTAAATTCCCAACAGATTATTGGAATGATTCATGTTCAGTTAAGGAATTAACATTCGCTATTGATCGAGGGGCAGTTGGAGCAACGTCAAATCCGACCATTGTTTTGAATGTATTAAAGCAGGAATTTGATCTTTGGGAAGATCGCATCTATGAAATCATTGATGAAAACCCGACCTGGGGTGAATTTGAAGTTACCTGGAAAATATTTGAGGAGATTGGGGTTAAGGGAGCATCGTTACTAGAGCCTGTTTTTAACCGGGAGGAGGGTAAAAAAGGGCGGTTATCCATTCAAACCAACCCATCAAATTATCGAAATGCAGCCGCAGTTGTTGAGCAGGCGGTCCATTTTGATAAGTTAGCACCGAATATGCAGGTAAAAATTCCAGCAACAAAAGCAGGTATTGAAGCAATCGAAGAAGCAACTTATCGCGGTGTGAATATCAATGCGACTGTTTGTTTCACTGTTCCACAGTCCCTTGCAGTTGCAGAAGCTGTTGAAAGAGGATTGAAACGTAGAGAGAAAGAAAATCTTCCTGTTGATGATATGTCTCCCGTTTGTACAATCATGGTTGGCCGCATGGATGATTGGCTGAAAGTTCTCACCAATCGAGATGATGTCATTGTCGATCCTGGCAATTTGAATTGGGCAGGTGTCGCTTGTATCAAACATGCTTATGAGATCTATCAAGAAAAAGGCTACCGTACGAGACTTTTGGCGGCTGCCTATCGCCATCATTACCATTGGTCAGAATTGATTGGTGGAGATGTGATCCTAACCATCCCTCATAAATGGCAGGTACGCTTCAACCACTCAGATATTGTTGTAAAAGAAAGATTCAGCAACCCTATCCCTGAGGATATCCTCAATAGCTTGCTGGATCATTTTGAGGATTTTCGGAGAGCCTATCACGCTGACGGCATGACCGTTGATGAATTCGATTCTTATGGCGCAACGGTCAGAACCCTGCGAGGCTTTATCGCATCCTATCATGACTTGGTTGGTTTAATTCGAGATTTCATGTTGCCGAATCCGGATATAAAAAAATCAGGAGAATGAAATGTCAACAATAAGACTGACGACGGCTCAGGCAATCATCAGATTCCTAAAAAACCAATATGTTCAACGAGATAGTAAGAAGCAAAAATTCTTTGCAGGCTGTTTGGGAATATTCGGTCATGGAAATGTTGCTGGAGTTGGCCAAGCGCTACAGGAAAACCCTGATTTTACCTATTATCAAGCAAGAAACGAACAGGCGATGGTGCACCTGGCTACGGCATTCGCAAAAATGAAAAATCGTATGCAAACCTTCGCTTGCACCAGTTCGATTGGACCAGGCGCGACGAATATGGTCACCGGGGCGGCTACGGCCACGGTTAACCGAATCCCAATTTTGCTTCTCCCAGGTGATATTTTTGCACGGAGAAATGTTGCTCCTGTCTTGCAGCAGATTGAAGCATACAGCAGTCAGGATATTTCTGCTAATGACGCATTCAAGCCAGTTTCAAAGTATTGGGATCGAATTTACAGGCCTGAACAAATCCTTACCTCCTTGTTTGAAGTGATGCGTGTTCTCACCTCCCCCGAAAATACTGGCGCTGTGACTCTCGCCTTGCCGCAGGACGTGCAAACAGAGGCGTTTGATTACTCCCGGGAATTCTTTGTGAAACGGGTCTGGGAGATCAGAAGGCAGAGACCTGACACCGATTTATTAAGCAAGGCTTGTGATTGGATTCGAGATTGCAGAAAACCGATAATTGTCGCTGGTGGAGGTGTAATTTATTCTGAAGCAACAACTGCATTAATGGATTTTGTTGAAGCGACGGGCATCCCAGTGGGTGAAACCCAGGCAGGGAAGGGATCCATGCCGTATGATCATCCGCTTTCATTAGGGGCAATTGGAGCCACAGGGACTTCAGGTTCCAATATCATGGCTCGGGAAGCAGATCTCGTGATTGGCATAGGAACGAGGTTTACAGACTTCACAACTGCATCAAAGACAGCCTTCCAAAATCCAGATGTGCGTTTCATTAACATCAATGTAGCTGAATTCGATGCCTATAAACACGCAGCTTTGCCGCTTGTTGGTGATGCAAAGGTTGTTCTGGAAGAACTTCTTCAGAAGCTTGGGAAATTTCACACGTCTGAAGCGTATACAGCACGAGCAAAGAATTTCAACAAGTCATGGGATGCCGAAGTGGAACGCATCTACAATTTAGGTCATACGCCATTAATCAGCCAGGGAGAGGTCATTGGGGCTGTCAATGAGTTTTCTAAACCTAAAGATGTCGTTGTTTGCGCTGCTGGAAGCTTACCAGGTGATTTGCATAAACTCTGGAGAACAAGGGATCCCAAAGGTTATCACCTTGAATATGGGTATTCGTGTATGGGATATGAAATTGCTGGCGGATTAGGTGTAAAAATGGCTGCTCCAGACAGAGAAGTATATGTCATGGTTGGAGATGGATCCTGGATGATGATGTCACAGGAAATCGTCACTTCGATTCAGGAAGGCTATAAAATCACCGTGATACTCATTAATAATCACGGCTTTGCCAGCATCGGGGGGCTATCTAACTCCCTGGGTAGCGCAGGATTTGGCACCCGTTACCTGTTCCGGGACGAGGAGAGCGGACAAATTTCAGGCGATTACCTTCCAATCAACTTCTCAGCAAATGCTGCCAGCATGGGCGCACATGTGATTGATGTCAGTACAAAAGATGATTTACTTGAAGCTCTGCAAGAAGCTAAAGGGATAGAACGGACCACCGTTATCGTTGTGGAAACCGATCGGGAGCAACGTGTTGGAGGATATGAGTCCTGGTGGGACGTCGCTGTTGCAGAAACCTCAAAAAATGAACAAATTACTGAAGCGCGAATAGATTATGAGAAAAACCTGAAGGACGAAAGATATTTCTTGAAATAAGAAAACACGATTTTCTTTTTCGATCATAGACATATTGTAATTTTCCTAGCATTCCATGAATGCCCCTTTTAAGGTCGATCCCATATTAGAGACATTCAAGAAAATCTACCAAGTAAGTTGGTGCAGCATTATTTCTGAAGAATCTAATGTTGTTTGCTCTTAAATCTCAAATTTCACCTTCATACTGTTCCCGTCCCACACCTACCTGCTTTTCTTCATATTCTTTCTCCCTGTTGATTGGGAAAATGATTAGGAAAGCAAGGCCAAGCAAGATCACCCCCACAGGCAGCAGGCTCGTTGCCAGGCGAGCGCTAAAAGCTGCTCTGGTCGGCTGCTCTGCCAACGCACCGTCTTAGCCAAACCTAGAAATCACAGATGTATACAGCATCATAAAGATGCCTGAAAATTGTAAGCCCAAAAGCGAATTCAAGCCGTAATAATACGATGCTGCAACCTCCCCACGGCTCAATGGACAGCGCACCCCCCAAAGATAATATTGAAAATAGCCATACATTTATGTTATGCTATGAATAGGAGGTGTCACGATGGAAACGACAATCGGCCAAATCACGCACTTTTACAACCGCATCAGCGTTGCCGCGCTTTCCCTCACAGGCAAATTGGAGGTTGGCGACAGGATCCACATTTTGGGGCACACTACGGACTTTACGCAAAATGTGTCTTCCATGGAAATCGAACATAAAAAAGTTGTCTC
>Ga0209121_10006076_pt1 | contig 10725 bp, 6 predicted proteins | sample Cruoilmetagenom3_FD_187292 | JGI IMG/M metagenome (GOLD analysis project Ga0209121, IMG submission 187292) | Oil polluted marine microbial communities from Coal Oil Point, Santa Barbara, California, USA - Sample 3 (SPAdes) (version 2) | ecosystem: Environmental > Aquatic > Marine > Oil seeps ...
TGGGTGCTCGGGCTGTATTGTTAACTGAATTCAACCCCAAGAATTTATTCGACGCCGTCCACAAGGAGAGAGGGACTATAGTCTGGTTGCTGGTGCCCTGGGTGCAGGACATTCTTCTTGCTCTGGATAAAGGAGACCTGAAGAAAGAGGACTATGATTTAGGCTGCTGGCGGCTTATGCATACGGGGGCGCAGCCCATACCGCCGAGCCTGATTAGACATTGGAAACAATACTTCCCCGACATGCAGTATGCATCGAGTTACGGGCTAAGCGAAACCACGGGACCGGGATGCGTGCACCTTAACATAGAGGATTCGCATAAGCTGGAAGCTACGGGCAAGGCCGGCTTTAACTGGGAGACTCGCATCGTCAATGATAAAGGTGAGGATGTTCCTCGTGGACAAGTTGGCGAGTTGCTAGTCAAGGGCAACGGGGTGATGAAGGAATACTACAAGAACCCGGAAAAAACGGCGGAAACCTTAAAAGATGGCTGGCTATATACCGGCGATATGGCGAAGCAGGATGATGAGAGGTTCGTCTACATTGTCGATAGAAAGAAAGACCTGGTCATCACCGGGGGTGAGAACATCTTTCCTGTAGAGGTAGAAGAAGTCCTGCGGCGACACGAAAAGATTTACGATGCCGGGGTGATTGGAATTCCCGATGAGAGGCTGGGGGAGATAGTTGTAGCTGTAATCGACCCCAAGCCTGGGGAGACGCTGACTGAAGAAGAGGTAAAGCAGTTCTGTGAACAGAATTTGCCCCGCTACAAGAGACCGCGGCGCATTATATTTGATCGGGTACCGCGCAATCCCACCGGTAAGATAGAAAAGCCAAAACTGAGAGAAAAATATGCTAAGTTGAGCAGTTGAGGGCATTCGAGTTGAAGCGGATGAGACTAACTGTGAAATTTCCAAGCATTTCGAAGTGCATATCAATGCGAGAAAGGAGGTTAGCTTGAAAGAATTGACCATTAGTTCCGATGCTCCCGGCGAAAGAATCTTTGTCCTCGGCAATGAAGCGATAGCAAGGGGAGCAATAGAGGCTGGGGTTCAGGTTGCTGCTTCCTACCCCGGTACGCCGTCAAGTGAAATATTGGAAAACCTGGCCAAGGTATCAAAAGAGGTCGACATGTATGTTGAGTGGTCAACCAATGAGAAGGTGGCCTTTGAGGGTGCCCTGGGCGCTTCAATCTGTGGGGTAAGGGCCATGGCATCAATGAAACATGTTGGGCTAAACGTGGCTCATGACCCGTTGATGACCGCCAGCCATATCCGCACGAAAGGAGGGTTCGTTGTCGTAGTGGCTGATGACCCCTGGGCCTGGAGCTCACAGAATGAGCAAGATAGCCGTTACGTCGCCCTGCAGGGCAACATACCGGTTCTTGAGCCATCCTCACTGCAGGAAGCGAAAGATATGACGGCTGATGCTTTTGGATTGTCCGAAGAATTCGGGCAGATGTTCATGGTCAGGTCAGTGACCAGGATAGGCCATGGACGGAGTGATATTGTCCTGGGAGAAATATCACGGGAAAGGAGAAAGGGCTCCTTCAAAAAAGATACCAGCCTCTACGTCTATGTTCCCCGCACAGCCAGAATAAACAAACCGTTAATGTTGGAAAGGTTAGAAAAGATAAGGAAAGCTGTAAATACCATGCCCTATAATCAACTCAACTTAGTAGATAACGCTAAGTTAGGTATCATCGCCTGTGGCTTGTCATACAGCTATACTATGGAGGCGGTAAAATGGCTGGGACTTGAGGACGAGGTCTCCATACTGAAGATTGGAACCCCGAACCCCCTCCCCGAGGAACTGATAATAAAACTGCTGAACTCAGTGAAGGAGATACTGGTAGTGGAGGAGCTAGACCCGTTTGTTGAGCTTCATGTAAAAGCCATAGCGGGAGAGCATAATATAGGGGTCAAAGTTCACGGGAAGGATGTAGTGTCTCGGATAGGAGAGCTATCCACTAGAGGGGTCACCGAGGCTATTGCCAAGTTGACCAAATCCAAGCTCCCGGTTGACTTCGCCGAGCTAGATAAGCTACAGCAGGAGGCGGCTCCGCTTCTGCCCTTGAGACCGCCGGCCTTATGTCCTGGCTGTCCCCACCGCGGCTCGTTCCGCGCCATTACTGTGGCAGCACAGAGAGTAGCTAAAGAATACGGCGAAGATGTAGAGCCTATCTATCCCAGTGATATTGGCTGCTACACTTTGGGTTTGAACCCGCCACTACGGGCTGTAGACACCACTATCTGTATGGGGGGAAGCTTTGGTCTTGCCAATGGTATGTCGCGTGTAGTGGACGCCCCCATAATAGCGCACCTGGGCGATTCAACCTTCTTCCATGCCGGGATACCACCGTTGATAAACGCCGTCTATAATAAGGCAAATATCACCATGGTTGTGCTTGACAACTCAGCCACGGCTATGACTGGTTTTCAGCCTCACCCCGGCACCGGCTATACTGCTACCGGAGATGAGACTGTTACCTTAAAACAAGAGGATATAGCCAGAGCCTGCGGAGTGAAATTCGTCGAGGTCGTTGACCCCTTCGACCTGAAAGCAGCAACCGAGACCGTAGAAAAAGCAATGAGGTTCCAAGGGCCGTCGGTCCTGGTTTTCCGAGCGCCGTGTGCCATGATTGAGTTGAGGGATAAGAAAAAAGCGGGAGAGAAGGTTGTTCCCTATCACGTAGACCCAGACAAATGCAACCCTAAGTGTGACGCCTGCATCAAACTTCTGGGTTGTCCAGCGATAATAAAACAGGGGGATAAAGCGGTGATTGACGCCGCGTTATGCACAGGTTGCAGCCTCTGTGCACAAGTTTGCCCCTACAATGCTATAGTACAGGAGTGAAAGAAATGGTAAAAGAATTCAACATTCTAATCACTGGTGTTGGCGGTCAGGGGGTAATTCTGATGTCGGAGCTGGTGGGAAAGGCAGCAATTGCTGATGGATTGAACGTTAGAGGATCCGAGATACTAGGGATGGCGGTCAGGGGTGGCTCGGTAACCAGCATCATCAGAGTTGGAGAGGACGTGTATGGTCCTCTCATCCCGGCAGGAAAGTGCGACATCATCATAGGGATGGAGCCTTCTGAGGCGCTGAGGAATGCGGGCTTTCTATCGAAGTCGAGCCTGGTCATACTAAATACGGTACCGATAATTCCTTTCACTGTCTCGCTGGGTCAGAGCAGTTATCCCAGTCTAGAGCAAGTACTGGGAAAGCTGAACAGCATCACCAGCAAGATAATCAAGCTGGACGCCGCTCAAATTGCCCGGGAGGCCGGCAGCCTGTTGGCGGCTAACGTTGTGATGCTGGGGGCATTGTTTGGTACCGAGCTGCTGCCGCTACAAATAGCGACGATAAAGGAGGCTATCGAGGCGCGTTTTCCGGCTAAAGTAGCTCCGGTTAATATTAAAGCCTTTGACCTTGGTTACCAGGTGTGTCAACAAGCGGCAAAATAGGCTTTGTGTCACCAGCTCCGTAAGAGGCATCGGCCTTTCCCCGGCCTTTGATGCGACAGGCTACGGTATGTTACCATCTGGAAGGGGACGGGGAGAGACGTAACCATTATTCCAGATAACGTTACGACAATCACCGCAGCGCCTGTTACTTTCACTTCTGTGTCTCCGAACATGCACTTAGAAGCGAGACGCACAGTTCCGACCTCAATCAGGATAGTGAATCACCGAGCCAGATTTCAAAGCTCCTCGACTAGATTACCTGTGATTCAAATCGATGTAAAAGTCATCACCAGCCCCGACAAGTCGGGGCTGGTGATGATAGGTAAGATTGCGTCAGGGTTTGTACTGATAGAGTGCAAACAGGCCGGGTTACGGCCATTACAGGCAGAGAATAAAGGAGAGTGCAGAAATGAAAGAGAAGAAGCTCGTATGCAGCCTCATTTCCTTCTTCATGATCTTCAGCTTGGCATTACCATTGCTGTCATCGGTTGTTGAAGCGTCTCCGGTAACGGAAATACGTGATTGGCATGAGTTGCATGCCATCAGAGACAATCTGGGCGGCCATTATCTTCTGATGAACGACCTCGAAGCCACTACTGCGGGCTATCAGGAACTGGCAAGCCCGACAGCCAATCAGAGTAAGGGTTGGGAGCCAATTGGAATTTATGAGCGGGGCGGGTCGTTTGACCCATTTGTTGGGATTTTCGACGGTCAGGGATATGAGATAAAGGATCTTTTTATCGACCGCCCTGACGAGGATGGTATGGGCCTTTTTCGTGCTTTGGTGGTGGAGGGAGAAGGAGGGGTCATCCAGAATGTCGGCGTGGTGAACGCACGTGTGACTGGCTACATGAATGTTGGCGGGCTATTAGGGTTTAACGCCGGCAATGTCAGTAGCTCATACTGCACCGGGAATGTGACTGGCAATTGGAGTGTTGGTGGGCTGGTGGGACTTAATACCGGCAATGTCAGCGACTCCTACTCCAGCGCCAGCGTGACCGGTGGCTGGTTTGCCGGTGGTTGGTTTGCCGGCGGTCTGGTGGGATGCAATATGGAGGGCACTGTAAGCAACTCCTATTCCAGCGGCAACGTGACTGGCGGTACGTTGGTTGGCGGTCTGGTGGGATACAATGAGAAGGGTATTGTGAGCAACTCATATTCCGATGCCGTCGTGACTAGCGAACAGGGTGTTGGCGGTCTGGTGGGGGGAAATGATGGGGGCATGGTGCGCAATTCCTATTCCAGCGGCAGCGTGACAGGAGACGAATATATTGGAGGTCTGGTGGGATACAACTGGAATTGGGATGCCGTTGTGGGCAGTTGCTATTCCAGTGGCAGCGTGACTGGCGATTCGCGTGTTGGCGGTCTGGTGGGAGGCAATGACTATTACGCCACTGTGGTCACGTCTTATGCCAGCGGCAGCGTGACTGGAAATGGCTCGGTTGGCGGTCTGGTGGGATATAACCGGGGCACTGTGAGCAATTGCCATTCCAGCGGCGGCGTAGCTGGTAATAGCTCGGTTGGCGGTCTGGTGGGAAATAATACTGACACTGTGAGCAACTCCTTCTGGGATACGGAGACTTCCGGGATGCTGGTGAGCGACGGAGGGGTGGGCAAGATCACCATCGAAATGATGGATATCGCCACCTTCACGGACACGAGGACACAAGGCCTCGAAGACCCATGGGACATAACCGCCGTCGCTCACGGTGAGACCAATGATGCCTACGCCTGGAACATCGTTGATGGTGAGAGTTATCCCTTCTTGACTGGTAAGCGACCCAGTGAGTACGACCTCACCATCTCCAGTACCGCTGGAGGTAATATAACCGCCCCTGGCGAGGGGTTATACACTTATCATGCTGGGTCAGTGGTCGACCTCGTTGGCGAACCCGAGGAAGGCTACCGCTTCGTCAACTGGAGCGGCGATGTCGATACCATCGCCGATGTGAATGCCGCCGCAACTAACATCACCATGCAGGGCAACTACACCATAATGGCTAACTTTGAGCGACCAGTCAATAATGCTCTTATTGGCGGGGTTGTAGCAGCGGTGGTGGTAGCGGGATCGGTGGCCCTGTTCATGCTCAGACGTAGAAGGAGAGTTGCCGAGACCAAAGGACTCTGAATTGAGCTCTCCCCCGTCCACACGGCCATAAGGGCGAAGCTAAAATGGCGTCAATTCTTTTCCCTGTGCACCCCATCAGCTCTTTGTCAAATAGTGTGGAAATGGCTACGAGATGGCACAAACCCCAGTGGTAAGACCTCCTTCCCTTCAAGTCTTTTGCTCTGGGATTCTCACCAACATAATTTTTCTAAAAGAATTTTTCCACACAATCAAAAATACAGCTGCCCTAAATGCTTGGCAATGCAGTTAGTGATATAATAGACTATTGACACTAAAGAGATTAAACTATACGATAAATCATTGGAGCAAAACTTAACAACCAGGAGGGTGTTCACATTAAGATGTAAAGCCTAATCAGGAGGTGGCTGATGGATAAGATCAAAGTAATGATAATTGATGAGCAAGCTATTTTCAGAGCTGGGGTGAGTCAGGCACTGTCTGACCAATCTGACCTGGAGATATTGGAATGCGACCCAACTCAAAATCCACTCGAGCTGATTGAAGCTACTCTCCCTGATGTTGCTCTGCTTGGCTCTGACCTGGCTAGCCGCAGCGGGATTGAGCTGGGTAGAAAAATCTCCCAATACTACCCCAATACCAAAGTCATCGTGCTAAGCCCTGACCCTAACGATGAGGAGCTTTTTGAGGTTATTAAGACTGCAGCCGCAGGCTGCTTGAGTAAGAGAGCCAATGCCGCCGAGCTAGCCAGCACTATAAGGCGAGCCTACAGCGGTGAATACCCTATAAATGAGAGCTTGATGACCAGACCGAGGGTTGCCAGGCATGTATTGGACCAATTTCGCGGTTTGACGAAGACCATGGAAGGCGTAGCCGCTCCTCTTACCAAAAGGGAAACGGAGATTCTGACCTACGTTGCTGAGGGCAACTCAAATAAGGAAATTGCCCATATCCTGTCAATCAGTGAGCAAACAATTAAGAATCATGTCAGCGCTATCCTTCGTAAGCTAAACGCTAATGATAGGGCCCATGCTGTTGCGCTTGCCCTGCACAGTGGCTGGATTTCACCAGAAGCAAAACCACGAAGGGTACCAGAAGATTTTAACGAAATCTGAATGCCGCTTTGCAGCGGACTATATTGATTCGCAGAAACGGCGACACAAAAGCCATTGTGAGACACCTTTTTACAAAGTGGTAAATCCCAAGCACCAAGTTTCACAGAAAAATCCAAATTTCAAAATCCAAATAACAAACAAAATCAAAACGCCTGGATGCCAAAGCTCTCCTTCCTATCGTTTGTCTTTGCGAGTCCTTCACAACATGAAGGACGTGGCAATCTCAGTTGCCCCACGAGATTGCTTCGTCGCCCCCACAAATCGGGGCTCCTCGCAATGACGGAAAGGTTTGGCCTTTGGGCGACCCCCCCAAAAGTCCTATTGACAAACTAATAGAATATGCTAAATTGTATTTATGTTCGAGGAAAGGTATATTATTATGCCCTCGTTGGCTTGGGTTAAGACATGCTTAGCAATCTTGACTCTAGCTAATGGACGAATTAAACTTTTCCCGAATTGCTGAAAGCAGCTGGTAAGATGCACAAGACAGAAATTAGTCCGGAGCTAGGCACACAGATCAGAGAGTATCTGGAGCAGCAGGGGTATGAGGTAACCGAGGGAGCCAAGCTCCCCGGGAAGTCAGGGATTGAGCATACCTTTGATATGCTGGCTGAGAGAGACGATGGCTTTACCAGCCACACCATTGCTATTGGCATTGCCGCTGGTGGTGATAGGGAGGCAGAAATGGGCACTATTTTCAGCCTCGCCAACAAAGCCTATGACTGCAGCATCCTTGATAGGATTCTTGTTACCGGCCCTAAACTCAGTCCGCAAATGAAACAGTTGGCTGGCAAACAACGAATAAAGGTCATTGACGGAGAACAGATTGCGCGACTATTGACCCGGAAACCGACGCGGCCAGTTGAACCCGCGAAGCCGGTCAGGTTCGAGACAAAGGAGGAACTGGTCGCATCTTTGGCTAGCATAGGCTATGTAGTGGAGGAGAATCCCGAAGTCAAAGGCAAATCAGGAGTTAAACATACCTTCGATATACTGGCTCATGTTGAACACGGTCAGGTTGATCACAGGCTGGGGATAGACTTCCTGAACGGGGACGAAGAAGTGAGTCTGGAGCAGGTAATGCTATTTGACACCAAGGCCTATGATGTGGGCGTTGATGAGAAGTTCATTGTGGTATCAGGAGAGCTTAGCCCCGGGGCAGAGCAATTTGTCCGGCAGCAACGGATAAAGGTCCTTGAGCCGGGTCAGGAACCAGTTTCTGAACCTGTGACTGAGCAACTGCCTGCGCGGGGAGCAGAGAAGCCAGTTAAGTTAGAGGAACCTAGTACCAAGCTGCTGAGGCAGAGGCCCCAGTCCGAGGCAATACGGTTAATTCCTGAGGTTGTGGCCAGAAGATATAATGCTATACCCCTTACTATATCTAACCGCACACTGGAAGTAGCTATGGCAGACCCGACCGATGTTTTTGCCCTGGAGGCTTTTGCCGCCCATAGCCGCATGAGGGTTAAGCCGATAGCCGCCAGCGCCAAGGATGTCAGGGATGCTATTGACTTCAATTATCAAGCCTACGGCGAAATTGAACAGCAGATTTCTCGCATGTCCATCCCGGCTGAAGAAACTGATGATAGACTTGCCCTTACTGCTATCACTGATACCCCCCTGGTTCAGGCTCTCAACCTCATAATTGAAGAGGCAGTAAAAGCCCGCGCGTCCGATATTCATATTGAGCCGCAAGAAGATAGAGTAAGAATCCGCTATCGTATAGATGGCACTCTTCACGATATGATGTCTGTGCCTGTAAGTTCCCATCGGCCGCTCATTTCCCGAGTCAAAATCCTCGGCGGCATGAATATCGCCGACCATTTTCGTCCTCAAGATGGTCAGTTCTCTACTAAGGCGAAAGGGCGAGAAATTGATGTCAGAGTCGCCACTGCTCCCACTGTCAATGGCGAGAGGGCAACTCTGCGCCTCCTTGACAAGACCATGGCTACCCTGGGCTTATCTGAGCTGGGTCTGCTCCCGGACGGCCTGGAGAAGTTTGAAAATATGCTCAAGGTTCCCTATGGTATGATTCTTGTTAGTGGTCCTACCGGAGCCGGCAAAACTACCACTCTATATGCTGTAATCAACTCCCTCGATACCATGGGAAGAAACATCATTACTATTGAAGACCCTGCCGAGTACCGATTCAAGGATATTAACCAGATTCAGATCAACCCCCAGGCTGGCATTACCTTTGCCAGCGGCTTGAGGTCTATACTTCGACTTGACCCGGATGTGATACTGGTTGGCGAGATACGTGATGCCGAAACGGCAAACATAGCGACCCAGTCAGCCTTAACCGGGCACCTCATGCTATCTTCTGTCCATGCCAATGACGTTGCCGGTGTACTGTCCCGTCTCCTTGACCTGAAGGTAGAGCCTTTCTTAATAGCCTCAGCGGTTATCGGCGTTATCGCTCAGCGGATGGTACGCCGTATTTGCCCTGATTGCGGCCATCTTATTGAAGCTTCCGTAGTGGAGCAGATGGCCTATGAACAAGAAACAGGAGAAAAGCGGACCAGGTTCCTCTATGGTACCGGCTGCAAGTCCTGTGCTCATACCGGTTACCTGGGGCGGACGGGAATATTCGAGATTCTAACCATGAACGATGCTATAGGAACGATGGTCTGTAACCACGCTAGCAGTAGCACTATCCGGCAGCAGGCCTTTCAAGATGGTATGATATCTATGATGAACGATGGTATGCGCAAGGTGAAGGCGGGCATTACCACTCCCTCTGAAATATTGCGTAGCGCCTATAGTCCGACATAGCAATTCGGAGGTTGTAGAATGGATTTTGCTTATATAGCTTATACAGAAGATAAAAAACTGGTCAAGGGCAAGCTTTCGGCTTCCAGTGAAGAGATGGCAACCCAGCTATTGAACTATGGCGGCTACCGGGTGGTTAACCTTAAGAAAGTCGTTCCCTTTTTTGATAGCGAAAAATTTATGTCCCGTTTTGCCCGCATAAAGCCGGCAGAAATAGTAATGTTTTCCCGCCAGCTGGCGTTACTCCTGGAATCCGGCACCGATATCGTTACCGCCTTAGATTTGTTGCAAGAACAGATAACAAATAATACCCTGAAGAAAACAATTGGTGAGGTAGCCTCGGATATTCGTGCTGGTAGTTCACTGTCAGTAGCCCTGAGCAGACACCCCCGGGAATTCTCTTCAATGTACTACAGGGCAATATCCGCCGGTGAGCAAGGCGGTAACCTGGAAATTGTGCTGAGACAGATGGCCACCCATATGGAGAAGGGGCTCAAGACCGAGAAACAGATAAGAGGTGCCTTGACCTATCCCTTTATCGTGGTTATTGTCGCTGTTATCGTTGTAATTATACTGGCCACCTTCGTTTTGCCTGCCTTTACCAGCATGTACAAGGAATTTGGGGTTGAATTGCCCTTGATCACCAGAATCCTTATCGCCATCTCTGATTGGTTCAGCGTGTACGGGGTCTATCTTATACTCGGGATTCTGGTCGCTGTGGCTGCAGTAATTTTGTATATGAGGACTCCCCGTGGAAAACACTGGTGGGATACTACGGTACTCAAGTTGCCTGTGCTCGGGCGTATTGTCCACCTCGGTGAGCTTTCCCGCTGTTGTCGGACTATGTCATTGTTAATAAGGATTGGCTTGCCTCTACCGGAGGTCATGGCCATGTCTATTAACAGCAGTAACAATAAGGTTGTGGCTGACAACTTGACCGGAGTACAGCAGGAGTTGATCAGAGGCGAGGGCTTGTCCCGTCCCATGGCCAAGCGAGAGCTCTTCCTGCCCATGATGACGCAAATGGTGAGAGTCGGTGAAGAGACCGGCAACCTTGACAACACGCTGGATACTGTGGCCGACAGCTTTGAAATGGAATCCGCCGACAAGACCGCCTCCGCCGTAGCGCTTATTCAACCTGTAATGACCATAATCATAGGTTTGGTAGTCGGGTTTGTTGTTCTGGCCATGGTTTCAGCCATGTATTCTATCTACGGCCAGTTCAGCGGCTAGACAGCGAGGCAGAGGCTACCGATGGAGAGAATGACAAATTACAAAGCCCAAA
>Ga0209121_10006077_pt1 | contig 10723 bp, 10 predicted proteins | sample Cruoilmetagenom3_FD_187292 | JGI IMG/M metagenome (GOLD analysis project Ga0209121, IMG submission 187292) | Oil polluted marine microbial communities from Coal Oil Point, Santa Barbara, California, USA - Sample 3 (SPAdes) (version 2) | ecosystem: Environmental > Aquatic > Marine > Oil seeps ...
TTTTCCCTTTTGAATATGTGTGTGACAATATTTGATCCACTCCCGCCAATGTTTTGAGCCATTCCAAAATCGTTACGAAGTACCTGTGTCTCTCCTGCTTCTCCTCGAAGCTGCTGCACTACCTCAACAATTTGATACATACCAGTTGCACCTACAGGATGTCCCCGGGCTTTTAGCCCTCCTCTTGTAGCGACTGGTATTTTCCCACCAACTTTTATTGAACCATCTTTTGCCAGCGCTGGTCCCTGACCTGGTTCTGCAAAACCATTGGCTTCAAGTGATAGGGCAGCCATGATGGTGAAAGCATCATGGTATTCAAACACGCCGATATCCTCAGGTCGAATACCTGCCTGAGCATAGACTTCCTGAGATGATTTTTGAGCTGCTGAAAGCCAAAGGGGTGATTTTCGATTATGGATAGCAATGCTGTCTGTAGCTGCAGAGGAGCCAGCTACCAGAACTTTTGGTAAGCTAGGAGACACAACATCTGCTCTTGCAAGAACAACCGCAGCAGCACCGTCACCAATCGGTGAAGCATCCATCAGGTTAATTGGATCACAGATCATCGGAGAATTAATGAAACGGTTTTTATCGATTGGTTTTCGGAATCTCGCAAAAGGGTTGTGTACCGCATTTGAGTGAGCATTGATTGAAAATTCCGCAAAATCAATCCCCTTCCATCCATATTCGTGCATATATCTTTTCATGATGAGTGCATTTAATGCAACAAAAGAAACACCCTGATCCACTTCCCAATCAGCATCCGCTGCTGTTGCTAAAGCAGCTGTGATTTCATTGCTCGGAGAATCTGTCATTTTTTCTACACCAACCACAAGAACGTGATCAACTTCACCGGAGGCTATTGCCAGATACCCTGCTCTGAAGGCTGCACTACCTGAGCTACATGCGGATTCGATCTTTATTGCGTCTGTGAACCGCTGACCAATCCAATCCGCGATCAAGCTTCCCAGGTGGGTTTGTGCATTTGCAGCGCTCGAAAGCATATTCCCAATATATATACTATCTATATGATCAACTTGGGCATCGAACATGGCTGCAAGTGCTGCCTCGCCAGCCAATTCTCGTAATGATTTGTTCCAATGTTCTGCAATTTTTGTTTGTCCAATACCAATAACTGCGACTTTCCGCATCAGGTTTCATTCCTTTCAAATTAATATGATTTCATTATATCGAATTATTCTATCAAGTCCTATCATCATTGGTGATAATATCAAGAAATGAATAATGGAAAAACATTCTTTGAATGAGTTCGTAAAATGCATCTTCCGAAAATCAATTCGAATGGCAACCTTTCATCCTGTGCTTAAAATAAATGGAAGTTTATAATAAAGTTTATTGTGGCCTCATACATAAGATGATAGGTTGGAGCAATGTGATTCAATTTAAATCAACTGTCATTTTCGGATTACTGCTAGGATTCTTGATAGATGTTCTCTCGCCTGGAAAAGGAAATGTTTTTGTGCACACATTCTTTTTCCATGAGCATGACAGCTTTGAAAGGAGATTATGATGAAAATATATGATATATCATCCCCAATTGAACCCACCATGCCTGTTTGGCCTGGAGATCCTCCGGTATCAATACACGAAATATCAAAAATTGAAGCTGGAGATGATGCGACTGTCTCAGAAATTCAAATGAGTGTCCACACTGGAACACATATTGATGCAGCCAGTCATTTCATTGAAGGCGGTCAAACAATTGATCAAATTCCTTTTGATAAACTGGTTGGAGAAGTCCTGGTTCTGAATATCAATCAAAATGTTAAATGTATATCTGAACGTGTCCTGAGAAAGCATCCCCTCAATAATCTGTTAGTCAAAGCAAAGAAAGTTTTGTTCAAGACCAAAAATTCCAGATATTGGCATGAGCACTCCTCAGAATTTCATGAAGATTTTGTCGGAATTGATGTCTCTGGTGCAGAATATCTTTCGTTTCTAAACTTAGATCTTGTAGGTGTGGATTATCTTTCCATTGCCCCATTTGCGGAAACCAATCAGCCCCACCTAATTCTTCTTGCTAAGGAGATCGTCCTTTTAGAAGGGATAAATCTGATATCTATACCTGAGGGTGTTTATCAACTATACTGTCTTCCGCTGAAAATTATTGGCTGTGAGGGGGCGCCAGCACGTGTGATTCTTGCTGATCCATCATGATGACTGACAATTTCATGAATTTTTCGTATCACTCTCTGGAACAAAACAGATATTCTATTCGTCTAAATGATATCAAATTAATAACAACTAAGGAGAGAGAAAATGAAATATCTACCAGTTATGTTAATCCTTTTATCCCTTTTGCTCAACACTGCATGTGTACCTGAGGAAAAGCCAGTCGTGAAAGAGACACCGCTACCCGATATTGAAAATCCCAGTGAAACTGGGTATGTGCAAAGCAGCTTAGCACGTGAAATTGAACCACAGGTAGAAGCTGCCACCCTGGTTTCGCTTGTTGATGGAAATACAGACTTCGCATTTTCCTTCTATGAACAGATACGCCAGGGTGACGGAAATATCATCTTTTCACCCATGAGTCTATCCCTTGCTCTGAGTATGACATTAGCCGGAGCTGAAACATCCACAGAACAAGGGATGATGCAAGCCCTTAATTTTTCGCTCCCTGAAGAAGATGTCCATTCTGCATTCAATGCCCTCCTGCTGGCGATTGAATCCTCTCAAGAAAATACACCACGAGAGTCAGAAGGTAATAGATTCCAGCTTAATATCGCCAATTCCATTTGGGGGCAGGCTGATTTTGACTTCAACAAGACTTTTTTGGACACAATTGCATTAAATTATGGTGCGGGGATTTATAACGTTGATTATGCAAATAATCCGGAGTTTGCCCGAAATGCCATTAATGATTGGGTTGAAGAGGAAACTGAAGAAAAAATCAAGGATCTAATCCCAGAAGGTGCTATCAACACACTAACAAGGTTAGTTCTCGCTAATGCGATCTATTTTAACGGATCCTGGTACCATCCCTTCTCTGAAGCGGAAACTTCTCAAGAACCCTTTAAATTGATTGATGGAACTGAGATGAAAGTTGATATGATGAAGCTTTCGGGACAGCACCTTGCATATACCAGAGGTGAGAACTACCAAGCAGTTGACTTGCTTTACCTTAGCCCTGACTTTGCTATGACCATTCTATTGCCTGATGCTGGTACATATAAGGATTTCGAGTTGGGTTTGAATACTCAGAAGTTGCATATGATCCTGGATGAAATGTTTTCTGAACCGGTCAACTTGCAGATGCCAAAATTCGACTTCATCACAGCAACAGATGCAAAAGAACCCCTTGCCAATTTAGGTATGGCTAAGGCCTTTGATATGGATCTTGCTGATTTTTCAGGGATTACAAGAAGCGATATGCTTTATATCACAGATGTTTTGCATAAAGCTGCTATTACTGTAAACGAGACAGGCACAGAAGCGGCAGCAGCCACAGCAGTGATTGTTGGATTAAAAGGGATGCCAAGTGAACCCATTTCAATGATAATTGACAGACCATTTATGTTCTTCATCCGACATATCCCAACAGGATCAATTATATTCATGGGAAGAGTAGCAAATCCATAAAATGGAAAAATGGCTGCCAATAAGCTGACAGCCATTTTAATTCTATTTCGTTCTATCAGGTTTTGATAATCGTGTCATCATCCTGCAGACAGGGTAATTTTAATTTTTCACCCACCCACTTATATATTTGATATACTCTCCATAATGCTACAGATGCCATACCATGTGCAATTACAGTAATAAGTGGTGGAAAACCACCGGTGTAATATGTCCAGCATAAACGTGTTGTACCCCATCGTTCAAGAAAATAGCCTACAGCAGAACCAACAAGAAAAATAATGCTTACTGAATGTTTGTCTTTGCTTGTTAATATTATTAATCCGCAAACCAAAATAGAAAATATTGTTAAGGGGGTGAGAGAATGTAGGTGCAGCAAAATCTAATAATAATACAAAGAAAACACCAAAAATTGGCCAATAACTCCATTCGAACCACTTTTCAGGCACTTTTTGTATAAAATGTAGTAAAAGATGATACAGTCGCCACACTGAAAGAGATGCAATAGGCCAGGCTGGGATGATCCACAACAGCGGAGTTTCCATCATATAGTATGTCCACAATCCTGATTGTGTGCCCTAAGCTTCTATTATAAATCCGCCTATTATGGCAATAATCCCGTAGGGAATATCGTGTCGTAATTCAGCATTCAGGGTGATCAAAATGCTCATTGCTAAGAAATTCCCAATCAGCAACCAATCGATTTGCCGCCAAATTGAGATTGATGGGTCATACTGCCTGATATATTTTTGTAAGAGCGGCAACCACACATAACCAATAACAAGCAAGACACATAAGAATCCACTTAGGATGACCGTACTGATTTTCGACCAACAAAAGAGTGTTTTCATAGAAAGTTATCGATTGTTGTGTGTGAAGATCAATTGATGATATCCGGCATTGTCAATATGTGATATGCAAGGGTTTCCATATCCCTGGCTTTGGTTGAACTCCCAAGCTCTTCTATTATTTCTGTGAAATGACTGCGAATAATTGGGTTTTCAGGGATATAAGAAAACAAATCAACCTCACCTGATAAGATCTCGCTCAATCCCATTTTGGTATACAACTCACTGACCAGTCCATAACTCCATTGCTCAGAAATCTTCAATTCATCAGCTAAATCACGCCGCCCCAAACTGAAAATGAAGGCAAATCGGGCAACCTCTGCTTCATGATCTGTAAATCCGGGCAGGTTTTTTCGACCATCTACGATCAATTTGTTATGTGGGATGGGGAAGTTGATCCGACTTGCCAGTGCCATTGTGCCGGGTGTTAGGACCCAGCTGTTTTCGTAGACAAAAGAGATGATCCAGCTTAAAGAGTACCCCACCTCATTTTTAAGTACATATCCGCAAATACGATCATCATTGATCTGCTTGAAGATTGATGCTTTTGGTAAAACACCTGTCAGAAGCAATTTCACATTTGAATAAGAATCACTTAGAACCTGACAAATTTCATCAATTTGGAAATTCTCACCAAATTGATCTACATCCACAATGAGAATATCAAAGGATAGGTTTGGATTCTCAAGATAAGTGCACAGCTCAACACGAGTTGAAAACTCACCAACCAGCCGGGTACGCCAGTCACGTACCATCAATAACGACATCCAGTTACTTGAAAAAATGTCATCTTCCAGGATAGCTACCAGAATATCTTTATTCATCATTCTTATCCAATACTATCTTCGAGATGAGAAGTGCAATAAGGGCAGCGAGATGCATTAATTGGAATTACCTTTTGACAAAATGGGCATTCCTTTTCTGTGGGGGCTTCCCCTTCAGCTGCTTCAGGTTTCTTAATATTTTCCTGTAATGAATTAATACCTTTGACAATAAAAAACACACCTAAAGCCAGGATCAAGAAACTGACCAAATCAGTAAGGAATTGCCCGTAATTGAATGTAACTGCTCCTGCATCTCTTGCCATTTGAAGGGTGGTCCCGGGTGGCAGCTTCTGCTCCCCCTGTTTCAGCACGATATAAAGATCTGTGAAATCAACATTCCCCAACAACAATCCTAAGGGTGGCATTAAGAGATTTTCAACAACTGAGTTCACTATGGTACTGAAGGCTGATCCAATTATTATTCCTATAGCAAGATCAACAACGTTTCCTTGACTTATGAAATCCTTAAAATCATTAATCAACTTCTTCATTAAAATTTACCTTTCATTGAATTTTGATTATTTTGACATTTTTATGATTATAATATGATTATTGGTTGAAAATAACAGGCACAATATCATAAGAATAATAGCAAAATCAATAAAGCGAGGTATGAATGAGACATGTGGCGGTGTTAACAAGTGGTGGCGATGCTCCTGGGATGAATGCAGCAATAAGGGCTGTGGTTCGCTGCGGTGTAGCAAAAGGTTGGGGAATGTATGGCGTTCACAATGGATATTCCGGGTTGATTTCTGGAAATATCCGTGAAATGGGCACTCGTGATGTGGGTGGAATTTTGCAAAAAGGTGGAACTATTCTCGGATCAGCGCGATGCGAAGAATTCAAGACAGAGAATGGTCGCCGGAAAGCTATTCGTATCATGAGCCAAAGTGGGATTGACACTCTGGTTGTGATCGGTGGGAATGGTTCACAAACAGGTTCATTTCATCTAAACAAACTCGGTTTTCCAGTCGTAGGCATTGCCTCAACAATAGACAATGATCTGTGTGGCTCAGAGATGACCATCGGTGTGGATACTGCCTTAAATATTGCCCTTGAGGCTATTGATCGTTTGAAAGTCACAGCTTCCTCTCATCACCGCGCATTCCTTATTGAGGTGATGGGGCGCAAGTGTGGATATATTGCCTTGATGGCGGGGTTGGCTGGTGGTGCTGAATATGTATTGCTGCCTGAAATCGAAATAGATCCGGAAGAAGTTGCGGAAAGTCTTCGGTTAGCTTATGAAAAAGGGAAGGAACATGCTATCATCGTCGTCGCAGAAGGTGCAAAATATAATGCTGATGCATTAACAGCCTACTTTGATAATAATAAGGAAAGGCTGGGATTCAAGATCCGTGCAACGATATTAGGTCACGTTCAGCGGGGTGGTGCACCTGGAGCTTTTGATCGAATCCTCGCCAGTCGTTTTGGTAATGGCGCAATTGAAGCCATTGATCGAGGGGAATCTGGTGTATTGGTAGGGTTAAACAAAGGCAAAATTACCACGACACCACTTGAAGAGGTGGTTGGAAAAACTAAAGAAATTTCTATGGAAATGGTAAAACTCGCCCATATTCTAGATTGATTTATTGGTCAGGTTTCCGTAGATACGATTGAATAAATGGATCAATATCACCATCCAGCACTGCCTGTGTATTCCCGATTTCATGTTCAGTGCGATGATCCTTTACCAATTGATAGGGATGCAAAACATAAGAGCGGATTTGTGACCCCCATTCTGCCTTGGTATATTCTCCCCGCAATTCAGAAAGCTTAGCATCTTGAGCATCTTGTTTAATTGCTAACAAACGCGCTTTGAGTACGCGAAGCGCGTTTTCCTTGTTTTGCACCAAAGAGCGTTCATTTTGGCAGGTAACAACCAATCCTGATGGGATATGTGTTAATCTGACTGCGGTAGCATTCTTTTGAACATTTTGTCCACCAGCACCTGAAGATTTATAGACATCAATTTTGATATCATCCATGGGAACCTTAACTTCATCAAGATCATCCATTTCAGGCAAAACTTCGACAAGGGCAAAAGATGTGTGTCGGCGGTGTGCAGCGTCAAAGGGAGATAGCCGCACAAGTCGATGCACACCCTTTTCCGGGTGAAGATAACCATAAGCCATCAAACCATTCACACTAATCGTTACACTCTTAATCCCCGCTTCCTCGCCAACAGTACGATCTAAAATGTCAGTAGAATAACCATGGCGTTCCCCCCATCTTAAATACATCCTTTCAAGCATGGCAGCCCAATCCTGGGAGTCTGTCCCTCCAGCTCCCGCATGAATCGCTAAAAGTGCATTACCACGATCATATTTTCCAGAGAGAAGTGTATTCAGCTCCAAACGGTCGATTTCATTTTCAATTTTCTCTGTTTCCTGGATGAGCTCATCCTGCATGGATGCATCAGCGATATCGACCAGTTCCTGCGTGTCTTCGGTTCGTTTTTTTAGTGATTCATATGATTCAATCTCATTGCGAAGGTCTGATTGACGGGTCATAACCCTTTTGGCACGTTCACGATTGTCCCACAGATCAGGTTTTTGAGCCTCTAATTCCAGTTGCCTTAATTCCGTTTTCTTTTTGGCGAGGTCAAAGATGCTCCTTTAGATTTAGAAGTTTTTTATAGGCTTCATTAAGACGAATATTTAACTCCCTGACCATCTTTCCTCCGTTATTCTTTAATAATACCATTCACAAATGCTTCAGGATTAAAAGGTTGAAGATCCTCAATTCCTTCACCGAGTCCAGCGAAAAGAATTGGGATTCCTAATTGTTCTTTTATTGCAAATGCCATCCCGCCCTTGGCGGAAGTGTCAAGCTTTGCAAGGATCACTCCGTTGATCTGTATTGCTTCCTGGAAGGATTTTGCTTGCTGAAGGGCATTCTGCCCTGTGGTAGCATCTAAAATCAGCCAGGTGGCTTGTGGTGCTCCATAAAAGGCTTTCCCACAAACTTTATGAACTTTCTTTATCTCTTCCATAAGGTTGTATTGAGTATGCAGACGACCTGCGGTATCAATAATTGCTACATCAATATTCCGGGCTATAGCCGCTTTGATCCCGTCATATGCAGCAGCTCCAGGATCCCCTTCTGGTTGACCAGTGATGACCGGAACTTCTACTCGGTCAGCCCAAACCTTCAGTTGATCAATAGCAGCTGCTCGGTAGGTATCTGCAGCGATTAATAATACTGATTTTCCTTCATCCTGAAATCGATAAGCTAGTTTTGCTGCTGAAGTAGTCTTCCCAGAACCGTTCACACCGACTAAAAGAATGACTGTTGGTCGCGAGATAAACTCAGGGATTTTAGGTTGTTCTAATCTGATAACTAATTCTTTTTTTAATTCACAAATTAATTCATCAAATTGAGTAAGACCTTCTTCATGGACTTGATTTCGCACTTTGTTGATCACACTCCTGGTTGTTTCTGTACCCATATCGGATTGGATCATTAGTGCTTCAAGCTCCTCCCAGGATTCATCATTTAATTCTGATGTTCCAAGGAAGTTTGCAATACGTCCAAATGCAACCTTGCGTGTTTTCTCCAGACCTTTCCGCCATTTTGTAATGAAGATTTCACTCATGTCGTTTCGATTATATCATGCTCAAAATTTAAGAATAGCTCTTGTCTTCTGCTGCCAATTGACCGCAGCCGGCTGCAATTTCGATCCCACGTCGAAGTCGGATTGTACAAGAAATATTGGATTCATTCAATATATTACAAAAAGCCGCTGCCTGGTTAGCACTGGTTGGTTGTCCGGTGAACCCCATTGTCGGATTGAGGGGGATCAGGTTAACGTGGCAGATCATACCGCGAACTTTTCTTGCAAGTGCTTCAGCATCCTCAGACGAGTCGTTTACACCTTGAATTAAGGCATACTCAAAGGTAATTCGTCGTTTAGTCTTTTGAACATATTGCCTGCATGCTGAGATTAATCGATTTACAGGATAATTATTATTGATAGGGACAAGTTTTGAACGCAGCTCGTCGTCAACGGTATGCAGACTGATAGCAAGATTATATTGTCGTCTTTCATCTGCAAATCGAAGGATCTCCGGGATCAATCCAACAGTGCTGATTGTAAATCGCCGGGCTCCTAACCCGAAAGCGTCTGGTGAATTCAAACGATCCAGTGCAGTCAATACAGATGCATAATTCTGGAAAGGCTCACCCATTCCCATGATCACTATATTTGTTACCCTATCCCCATCCTCAGCCAATATTCGTGCATAATGCAGCACTTGGGCGATTATCTCACCACTAGTTAGATTTCGGTGGAAACCCATTTGTCCAGTAGCACAAAACGCACAGCCAATCCCACACCCGGATTGGGAGGATATGCACAATGTTCGACGATTTTCGTAATACATCAAAACTGCTTCAATGGGGTTCCCGTCGTGCAGTAAGAATAAGGTTTTTACCGTCATACCGTCAGCCGATTTCAATTTCTTAACCGGAGTGAAAGCATTGAATGAAAATGCGTTTCTCAATTCCTCGCGAAAGGATTTCGGAAGTGTCGAAATTTCTTCCGGAGTGGATATGAATGACTTATAGATAGCAGTCCAAACCTGATCCGCGCGATATCCTGGTTGACCAAATCCCTGCAAAGCGTTCTTAAAATCTTGATATTTCAGATCATAAATCAATGGCTTCATCTCGTTCATAAGCTGACCAACTCTGTAAAATTAATTGAGATAATGTCAGGGTTCGGGTTATATTCTTGTGCTTGTTTAATCGATGAAGCCCCTGTGAGTACCAGCGCAGTGTGAATGCCTGCAGCCTGTGCTCCTGCAATATCTGTTTCTAAACGATCACCCACAGCGAGTGTTTCGTGAGGCAATGTTCTCAAATGTTTTAATGCCATTTGATAAAGCAAGGGGTCAGGTTTGCCAATGATTTTGGCTTTCTTACCAGTCGCAATTTCCAGTGCTTCAATAACAGTGCCTGATCCGGGAATAAAACCCTCAGGCGTGGGTAGGGTTCTATCAGGATTGGTTCCAATAAAATCACATCCAGCTTGAATCAACAAGGAGGCGTGTTTAAGTTTTTCATATGTCAGTTGGTAGTCGAGTGAAGCGACAACAACCCTTGCATCCTCTTTTGTATCGTCAACAACATTCAAACCATGTGCTGTTATTGTATGTTTTAAGCTGGGTTGACCGACCACATAGACACTTGCATTCACCGGGTATTGTTCACTTAGATACCAACCTGTCGCTTCAGCAGCAGTAAGGATTTGTTCCCCCTCGACCTGAACCCCAAACCCCGCAAGTTTGTCAAGATACTCGTCCACGGTTCTTGTGGCATTGTTCGTAACGAATACAAATTGGTATCCGAAATCTCGGATTTGATCAAAGATGACTGATAAATTTCCTAAAGGTTGTGTATCGCGCCATAACACGCCATCCATATCTAGGATAAGTGCCTTAATATTTGAAA
>Ga0209121_10006078_pt1 | contig 10722 bp, 12 predicted proteins | sample Cruoilmetagenom3_FD_187292 | JGI IMG/M metagenome (GOLD analysis project Ga0209121, IMG submission 187292) | Oil polluted marine microbial communities from Coal Oil Point, Santa Barbara, California, USA - Sample 3 (SPAdes) (version 2) | ecosystem: Environmental > Aquatic > Marine > Oil seeps ...
CGAGCTCAGTCGAACCGTCGAACGCTCAGTCGAACCGGATCAGCAAAAGACAACGGTCGCCCATTGGGCTTTTGGCACGATGAGACATGTTGTAAAAACGCCGCAGATCCCTGGCCCCCGATTCCTGACACCAACATCTGCGCAAAAAACGCAGCTGTCGAGGATAAAAACTTTAAAGAGTTTTTGTTGATGGACTCGTAAAAAGTCGTCACTCCGGTGAAAACCGGAGTCCAGAGCCCTCGTAAGTAGCTGGATAGACTGGATTCCGGCTTTCGCCGGAATGACGAAAAATGATACTTCTCGACTTTTTACGAGTGCATCTTTGTTGAATATTTGCAAAAAACCGATAAGGACACGCAGATGAAGCATTGGTTGAGAACAGGTATTTCGTTTGGGCTGACATCAGCGGTCATCACGACTCTCGGTCTCATGGTCGGTCTACACTCAGGAACGCATTCCCGGATTGTGGTTCTTGCCGGGATTCTGACAATCGCCATTGCTGATGCGTTTTCAGATGCCTTGGGAATCCACGTTTCAGAGGAAGCGAATAGCACTAACACCACCAGGCAAATTTGGGGGGCCACCATTGCGACCTTTCTGACAAAATTTCTGGTCGCAATGACATTTGTGGTTCCCGTCCTTCTTCTGTCTCTGACCGCTGCAATAGTTGTGAATTTGATATGGGGAATGTCCATTCTGTCTGTTCTGAGCTATATTATCGCAAAATCACGGGGAGAGCCACCTTGGAAGATCGTTGGCGAACACCTTCTGATCGCAATCGTAGTAATTGCGGCCACATATTTGGTAGGGGACTGGATTGGGACGATAGGTGCGTGAACCGGCATCCAACAAGGGCTCAACCTGATCACCAACATGCCAGTCAAGCAATGCCGATGAATACGCGGAAATTGCTGGAGAAATACGAGTATGAATTTTTTATCAACACTGAAGAAAAAAGGAGAACATTATGAAACGTATGAACATCTTTCTTGACGTTGAGGCTGACAACGAATCATTAGGACGAATAGTGATTGAATTATGCACAGATATTGTTCCGAAAACCAGCGAGAACTTTCATGCCTTATGTACAGGTGAAAAAGGTTTTGGGTTCAAGGGCAGTACATTTCACAGGATCATCCCGAACTTCATGCTTCAGGGTGGTGATTTTACCAATCATGACGGGACAGGTGGCAGATCGATCTACGGCAGCAAATTTGACGATGAGAATTTCACACTCAGCCACACGAAACCGGGGATTCTGTCAATGGCAAATGCGGGTCCTAACACGAATGGCTCGCAATTCTTTATCACCACGACCGAAACTGCCTGGCTTGATGGCAAGCATGTGGTCTTTGGAACGGTGACCGACGGCATGGATGTGGTCAAAAACATAGAAGCATTGGGCTCGCCGAGCGGACAACCCTCGAAACAGGTTAAGATCCGGGATTGCGGTCAACTGTCTACGGAATAATTACTTCTTGACCATTACATTATATAGATCAATTCCAAACAGGAGAGGTTGATTGGTTTTCTGCTATTTTGTCTTCAATTTAATGTGTCGTTTGCTTTTTTGAGTATCCATTTTGCGCAGGCGGATATTCTGCGGGGTCACTTCGATCAATTCATCTTCGGCTATAAACTCGATGGACTGGTCCAATGTCAGGCGTCGTGGCGGCCGCAAGGTTACTGTGGCGTCTGATGTAGAACTGCGCATGTTTGTCAGATGTTTTTCCTTGGTGATATTCACGTCCAGATCGCCGGGTTTATTTCGCTCTCCAATGATCATACCACCGTACACTTCTGTTCCAACCTCGATGCAGAGTTCTCCCCGATCCTCCATGGCAAGGCTCGCATAAGGTGTAACCCTGCCTGACCTGTCGGCGACCAGTGCCCCATTCGCCCGTTGCGGGATCGGGCCGAACCACGGTTCGTATCCTTCAAAGAGTGTATTCGTAACGCCCGCCCCCTTTGTGTCAGTCAAAAAGTGGCTCCGGAAGCCGATTAACCCACGTGATGGTATAATGAATTCAAGCTTAGCCCGCCCGCTACCCTTGTTGATTAAATTTGTCATGCGTCCTTTCCGTTTGGAAAGCGCCTCGGTAACAACACCAATAAATTCTTCAGGAATATCGATCAAAATCCGTTCGGTTGGTTCGAGAACTTCGCCGTTTTCTTCTTTTGTAATCACCTGCGGCTTGGATACCATGAACTCGTAACCTTCTCTGCGCATGGTTTCGATGAGAACCGCCATCTGTAGTTCTCCGCGGCCGCAGACCTCGAACATGTCTTTTCGGGAGAGTAAACTGATTTTCAGAGCAACATTTTGCAGAGTTTCTTTTTCCAGGCGGTCTTTCAGATGTCGGGACGTCAGATATGTGCCTTCGGTACCGGCCATTGGACCATTGTTAACGTAAAAGACCATTGAAATAGTTGGTTCATCGATATGAATGCGAGGAAGCGGACTCGGATTTTCCTGGGAAGATATTGTGTCACCGATTGTCACATGTTTAACTCCGGAGACAGCAATTATGTCTCCCGATTCTACCCTGTCAACCGGCACCTTCTTTAATCCATCGAAGGTGTAGAGGGCTGAAAATTTTATTCCAGGTGTGACTTTCTCTACCCCGCACAGGGAATAACCCTTGTTCATCTCCAAAATACCGTTCGCCAATCGGCCGATGGCAATCTGCCCGACATAAGAATCATAGTCGAGATTTGTTATCAGGAACTGCGGGATCCCATTGTCATTTGCCCGTGGTGCAGGGATATGGGAAACGATTGTGTCAAAGAGTGGTCGCAAATCGGTGGAGTCATCACCCAGTGTTGTATGGGCAACACCGGTTTTGGCATTAGTGTAAAGTATGGGAAATTCAATCTGTTCTTCTGTTGCATCGAGATCGATAAAAAGGTCGTACACTTCATTAGTAACTTCTTCTATCCTCGAATCGCCGCGGTCGATTTTATTGATGACGACGATAATGGGCAATTGTTTGGCAAGCGCTTTCTTGACGACGAAACGGGTCTGTGGCAACGGGCCTTCGCTGGCGTCAACGAGCAGGAGCACTCCGTCAACCAGGTTAAGGCTTCGTTCCACTTCTCCGCCGAAGTCTGCATGACCCGGGGTGTCAACAATGTTGATCTTGACATCGCCGTGCCAGATAGCGGTGTTTTTCGCCATGATCGTGATACCGCGTTCCCGTTCGAGGTCCATCGAATCCATGATACGTTCTTCCACCTGCTGGTTTTTCCTGAATATGCCGCTCTGTTTGAGCATTCCATCAACAAGGGTTGTCTTTCCGTGATCGACGTGTGCAATGATTGCAATGTTTCTGATATGGTGTTTCTGTATGTTTATCATTGAAATCTCCTTTCAAATAACAAAACCCAACTTAATTACAGCCGGGCGGTGTTCTTTAGCAGAAAGTGAAATGGAAAACCATTTATTTTTTTCAGAGGGAAAAAATAACTTGACTTATATCGGAAATGTTGTATATCACCGCTAAAGTACTTTAGTAACAGAAGGTTAGTGGAGTACTGTAAAGTTAGGATTGAAACATTTTGAAGTACGAACTCAAGCTGTTGGACTTTCAGATTTCTTGTTTTTGCTTGCATGTAGGTGATCCAACTTTAGAAAAATCAGGAAAGGAGGATTGCTAAAATGCCAGAAGGTACAGTAAAATGGTTCAATGAAAGTAAAGGTTTTGGCTTCATCGAGAACGATGAAGGTGGCGATGTGTTTGTTCATTACAGCGCTATTGAGAGCGAAGGCTTTAAAGTTTTGTACGAGAACCAACGCGTGACGTTTGATATTGAGCAGGGGAAAAAAGGCCCGGCAGCTGCTAATGTTAAGGCTGTATAAGTATTGATTTCGTCAAAAAAAGGCACTCCATGGTTACTACTTCGGGGTGCCTTTTTTGTTTCCTCTATTCCCCAACCCGGACAAGCCGGAACTAAGATGAACATCGAACATTGAATGGGAAAAGGCGGCCAACAGTGAACCTTTGAACCGTGAACGCTTACTAAATTTTTTTGCGGTTCGGTTGAGCGTTCGACGGTTCGACTGAGCTCACCGAAGGCTAAGCTCACACCAAAGTCAGATAACAAACTTCCAAAACAGTTTCGGACATTCGAGTTTAAGGTTTTGATATTGTTTCGAATTTCGTACTTCGGCCTGCCTGTGCATCGCCTGTCTGCGTGCGGACACGCACAGGCAGGCACGCAGACAGGTGAAAGCCGGAGGCCAGATGGTCTGCAACTACTTAAAAAGACTGGATTCCGTCTTCCGCCGGAATGACTGGAAATGGTATTTTTCGACTTTTTATGAGAGCATCATAATTAAAAAACCAATTTGCTGCTTGACATTATGCGACATAAAAATATATAAGCCTTTTTCTGATTAATCAGTGTCCCCATCGTCTAGAGGCCTAGGACACCGGCTTTTCACGCCGGCGACCGGGGTTCGACTCCCCGTGGGGACGCCAGTAATTTCCCAGGGCTGACACTAATGCGGCAAAGCCGCAAAGTTATCAGGGATTGGGACTTCGGTGAGCCTTCGGCGTGAGCTCAGCCTTCGGCAAGCTCAGTCGAACCGTTGAACGCTCAGTCGAACCGAATCAGCAAAAGACAACGGTCGCCCATTGGGTTTTTGGCACGATGAGACATGTTGTAAAAACACCGCAGACCCCTGATCCCCGATCCTTGACCCCTGACAACAACATCTGCGCAAAAAACGCAGTTGTTGTGAATAAAGACTCTAAGGGACTGAAAATTAATAACTCATCGTTTTCGCATCCCTGCTTCAGGCCATCTTTAGCCGCTCCTCATTCACAAAATCCTCAAATTAGCTCTGTTAGTTCTGTGGTTTTGTTCAATCGGATCGACCAAACCTAGCCTAAATCAGAGCGCGAATTCCAATGACTTATTTATTTCCAGTCCCTAAGTACCAGCCCTTTTTTGGAAGCATTATGCCCGTTAAGAAAATCGACTTTCCATAATCATCAATCCACAGCTACTCAAAATCAGAAGTTTCTATCCATATCTTGACGTATGGAACTTTGTCGTCTATAATTCGCGTAAATTTAGATTTCACGATATTTTTTACCGGAAGGAAGAACAGATGAATGATGACATCGACAAAAAGATGAAAAGGCTTATGGATGAGATTGACGATGATGTGGGTCCCGCTGGAAATGATAATGGTATTTATCAGGGCAGGGGATCCGCAAATTTAAAAAAGATTTTGATTATCGGCGGCGTTGTTTTCCTTGTCCTCATAGCGCTTGTTTTTGTGTTCCCACGTGGCAATAATATGCTCTTCAACGGTCGGTTAAATTCTATCGAGGCAAAACTCAAACAATCTGAAGAAAAACTGACGGTCTTCGAAAACATGCAGGAGAGGGTCAGCCTTCTCGAAAAACAGCAGAAAGTACTTCAGCAGCTTGTTCTGGAAACGGGCAGATCAGGCAGGTCTGTGAAGGAAGAAATAGACAAACTGGCTGAAAAAATCGAGACACTGGACAAGAAAAAAATCCCGGCCGCTGGCAAAACGGAAAAATCACGCGTGAGCAGAAAACAAAGGGAACAAACTTCTTCCGCCAAAAAAAGATACCATGTAATCCGCAAGGGGGAAAATATCTATCGAATTTCCCTTTTATACGGTATTTCGGTTGAAAAACTATGCCGCCTCAACGGTATAACCTCAGACCATATCATCATCCCGGGCAAGAAACTTCTCGTTCCACAGGGAAAAAATCAGTAATCCTCTTATTATATCACGGTTTTCAGGCTTGACAGAATCATAAAAGATCATTATCTTCACGGGCGTGTAAAATACTGTTTTTTATCCGGTAATATAATTGATTTATTCTCGATTTTACAACATTGTCCTTTTGGCAGCCGCCTTTTTTCTGATTCCCTATTATGCGGCAAGGATTATACTGACGGGGAAATATAGAAAGAGTATAGGGCCTAAATTCGGCTTTATACAGCCCAATGTGATTGAAGGCATGAAGGGTTCTCCCAGGATATGGGTTCATGCCGTATCGGTGGGAGAGGTTACCGCCGCTGCGCCTGTCGTTTCTTCTCTCAGAAAAATATTCCCCCATGCCTGCATCGTCCTTTCCACCAGCACGGAGACGGGACAGGAAATGGCCCGGCGTATAGTCCCTCAGGCAACGTCATTTATATACTACCCACTCGATATCCCCTTTGTGATCAGAAAGGTTGTAAGTCTCGTCAACCCTGACATTTTTGTCACCGTTGAGACGGAGATCTGGCCCAATTTCATTCGTATCTGCCGTGAGAAAGGCCTGAAAATCGTTATGGTAAACGGGAGAATCTCACCCCGTTCTTTCAGAAGATATTTGAAAACGAGATTTTTCTGGAAGAAAATACTGGCTCTTGTTGATGAAGCGGGGATGATCTCTGAAATTGACGCGGACCGGATCAAAACCCTCGGTATGGAAACTTCCAGGACCCATGTTATGGGAAACGCAAAATATGACAGCCTTGCCGCCGGGGCGGACGAAGCATTGAAAAAAGAGACCGCCGTCAAGTTAAATATAGACCCCACCTCAAAGGTGTTCGTGGCAGGGAGTACCCACGAAGGTGAAGAAAAAATCGTACTGCGGGTTTACAGAAAACTCCTTAAAGAATATCCTGATCTTATTCTTATTGTCATTCCCCGTCATATTGAACGTCGGGAAGAAGTGCTTTCATGTGCCGGAGGAGAGGGGTTTCCCGATTGCATAACCATGACGGAAATCAACGGGGGTAAAAAGCGAACCACTGAAAGAATCATCATTATCGACGTCATTGGAGAGCTTTTCAAGGTTTACAGCCTCGCTGCCGTTGTTTTTTGCGGTGGAAGCCTCGTTCCCAAAGGCGGTCAGAACATCCTCGAGCCCGCGGCATGGGGTAAGGTGATATTATATGGCCCCTCCATGGAAGATTTTGCGGATGAAAAGAGGCTCCTCGAGGAAGCCGGCGCCGGGATGACCGCAGCCGGGGAAGAAGAACTTTTGCGGAGGATACGGGAACTCCTTGAAGCTCCGGAGACGACTTCACGGAAAGGCGAGGCGGGGAGGAAAATCGTTGCTTCAAATATGGGAGCGTCCCGTAGATATGCGGAAATGATCAAAAATCAGATTTTGTGAGCGTTTCTTCCATTTTTTCCATGAGAGGTGGAAAAGTCTCCGGTTGTAATGCTGATACAGGCATCGCATGAAACCTGTTGCAGAGGTTTTGCAAAATGACCTTGTCCCGGAAGAGGTCTTCTTTATTAAAAACACGGATGGTTTTCTTGTTTGTAAGATCGAGTTCTTCCAGAATGTTTTCCACTGCCTGAATATGTTCCTCGAAGTTAGGGTTGCACACATCGATAATGTGGAGGAGCAGGTCGGCTTCGTGAAGTTCTTCGAAGGTCGCGCGGAAAGCCGCGAAGAGTTCTCGAGGAAGATGTCTGATGAATCCCACCGTGTCGGTGATAACGGCTTCCGTATCCCGTGGGAAACGAAGCCTCGAACTCTTGGGATCGAGTGTGGCAAAAAGGAGATCTTCCGTTAAGACATCGCTCTGCGTCAGGGCATTAAGGAGTGTAGATTTGCCCGCGTTGGTGTAGCCGATGATTGAAATAATGGGAATACCCTTCTTTTTCCTCTTCCGCCGGCGTTCGACTCTCATCTTCTGAATTTTCTTCAAATCTTTTTCCAGGCGGGCAATTCTGTCTCTCACCCTCCGGCGGTTGATTTCAAGTTTTGTTTCTCCCGGACCCCTTCCGCCTATGCCGCCTGTGAGTCTCGACATGGCAGTGTTTTTCGCGATCAAACGGGGCAGGAGATATTTCAACTGGGCGAGTTCCACCTGGATTTTTCCTTCGGCGCTATGGGCCCTCTGTGAGAAAATATCGAGAATGAGCTGGGTTCTGTCTATAACCTTCAAATCGGTAAAATTGGTGATGCTGCGGATCTGGGCGGGCGTAAGTTCATGGTCGAAAATGAAGAGGTTCGCGCCGATCTGCAGACCCCGGATTACGAGCTCTGCAAGTTTTCCCTTTCCCATGAGAAACCGCGGATCAATTTTCCGGCGGTGCTGCATGACGACATCGAACACCTCGACGCCGCACGTTCTCGCGAGTTCCTTCAGCTCGTCGAGGGAGGCCTCACCGTCAAACAGGGGATCGGTTTCCACCCTGACGAGAATGGCACGATCCGTCAGGTCAACCCTTCTCGACTTCTGCTTTCCGGCAAGTTCATCTTCGAGGGCGTGGATAAAATCTAAAAAATGGATATCCATCTCGGAGGAGCGGGACGGTTTCAGAAAAGCCCAGTATCTGCCATCAGGATTTTCAGGAATAAGGTGGGCCGTGTGCACCTTTCCGGGGAGGCCGTTTTTTCCAACCTCCAGCGCAGAGATAAGATCGAGGCGGAGGAGAGCAAGATCGGTTAGATCGTCTTGAGTAAGCGGCTCACCGCTCAAATGGGTGTGAACCAGGCGCAGCCCCTTGAGGCGTGTAGATGCCGCCCTGAATCCGTCGAGATTGGGGATGACGATTTCCTTGTGATTTCCAACGATGACATAACGGATTTCTCCTCTCCGGCTGATGAGAACACCTGTCTGTCGATTGATCTGTCGTGAGATTTCGGTAAGGTTTCGCGCAAATTCGTGGGTGAGAATACGGTCGGGTGGGATTCTCCTTCGATAGAGATGCTGTATCCTTTTAATATCCTCCGGCCCGAGGCCGGAAATGTTGCCATAAATTTTGTTTATCGTTCACCTCTCAAAGGGCTAAGGAACAAGGACAAAGGTTCAAGGTTCAAGGTTCAAGGAAAAAACATAAGCTTGATTCTTTTATCCTTTATCCTTGTTCCTTGGACCTTGATCCTTGAACCTCTTCCCTTGCCCCTATTTAAACTTATGCGGGCTGATCTTTCTCTCCATATCATCGAGAAACCCGGACCAGAATTGGGTCTTGAAGGCGGTAACCAGTTTCTTCGGGGTTTTTGCCCCGCATTCGGGACAGGTGAGGTTTTCGTTTCCCTCCCCTATCTTCTGGTAAACTTCAAATTCATGTGAGCATTTCTGACATTCGTAAACATATATCGGCATAAATAAACTCCTTGATTGTGTTAGACGAAGAGCAAAGAACCAAGGTTCAAGGACAAAGGACCAAGGTATAAAACTCTTAGCCTTGAACCGTTGTTTACAAATCTATCACACAACTATGACCGGGTCAAGAACCTGGTTTGGTGGGGAATATAAACCCCTCACCGAACCCGCCACCGTGCTTCTGTTCGGCTTTGGCCTGATCGGCCTTGCAGATCTCAGGAGGAAACTTTAGTCCCTTAATTGTAAAGTTCGTGCAAAATTGGCTTCGGCGTGAGACTTCGACTGAGCTCAGCCTTCGGCGAGCTCAGTCGAACCGTCGAACGCTCAGTCGAACGGCAAAAGAATTTAGTAACCGTTCACGGTTCAAAGGTTCACAGTTGGTCGCTTTTCCCCATTCAACATTCGATGTTGGATGTTCGATGTTTATCTTGGTTCCGGCTTGTCCGGGTTGGGGAATAAACAATTGATGTTCATCAGATGATTAAGGCAGGGTGATTGTCGCCCTGCCTTTTCTGTTTAATATGTTTTGATAACCTTGCACAAAGGTTTTATCAGATTACCGCCCTCACCCGCCTCTTGGTTTTTTCGTTCCGGCTTTCTGTTTGTAAATTTCAACCTTGTACTTTTTCTTGAGCCTTTCAAAATCCTTATTAATAGCTGTATTTACCTTTATATTGATCAATTTAGGTTGGATGATTGCTTTGACTGATTTCAGGTCCTGCTGCTCTGAGTCCTTCTTGTCTTCCACCTTTATGATGTGGTAGCCAAACCGGGTTTTCACCGGTTCACTGATTTCCCCCTTTTTCAGGGCGAAGGCAGCATTGGAAAATGCAGGGACCATCCATGTCTTTGCAAAAAACCCGAGGTTTCCTCCCTTATCTTTGCTACCTGGATCATCAGAGTACTCCGCCGCCAGTTTGGCAAAGTCGGCGCCTTTATCCAGTTTTTTCTTGATTTTTTTGGCCTTGTCAAGAGCCGCAGTGATGTCCTCGGGCTTTCCATCGGGGGCGACCATTATCAATATGTGACGGGCTTTCACCGTGGCAGGTTTCAAAAATTCGGACTTGTGCTCATTGTAATATTTCTCGATTTCCTGTTCTGAGGCGTTTGCGTCTTTTTTAAACTTGCGTGTGACGTATCCCCGGGCAAGGATTCCGCTGACGGCGTCGTCAATCCAGATCTTCAGGTCTTTGTCCTGATCCAGTTTTTCAGCCTTACCTTCCATGGCAAATACATACATCTGGACAAGCCTTTCAAAGACTTGCTTCTTCAGCGTTTCATAATCAAGGCTTCTTTGATAATTGGGAGGAAGAGTTTTAATCTTGGCTTCCAAATATTCTTCTGTAATAACCTTGTTGCCTATTCTGGCAAGAACATTATTTTTCAATTTTTCTCCGGCAAAAACTGACCCGCCCGTCTGAACGACTAAAAGAGTGACAAAGGTGGAAATAATAAGAAAGTTGACTATCTTTTTTAACATCGAAATACCTCCCAATAAAATTTTTGTATCAAGCAATTAAGATGGCTTCGTAAAAAGTCGTCACTCCGGTGAAAACCGGAGTCCAGAGCCCTCGTAAGTAATTGAATAGACTGGATTCCGGCTTTCGCCGGAATGAC
>Ga0209121_10006079_pt1 | contig 10720 bp, 7 predicted proteins | sample Cruoilmetagenom3_FD_187292 | JGI IMG/M metagenome (GOLD analysis project Ga0209121, IMG submission 187292) | Oil polluted marine microbial communities from Coal Oil Point, Santa Barbara, California, USA - Sample 3 (SPAdes) (version 2) | ecosystem: Environmental > Aquatic > Marine > Oil seeps ...
CAATCCAACGCTGATGAGAATGATATCTCATAACTAAATAATTTGATAATGTTACAAAATCCCTCAAATAAAGTGTTTTAACATATAATTCCACATTATTTGCATCTTGCTGATTTATTTTTGCAACTACTTCCCAATCACCTGAATTATCCCTTTTTTTATATTCTTTACCAAATACTATTTTTTCAAGATCATCTCTAAAAATATCTTCATTAGTATGATGAGCAACAAAACAATTGAGGTGTTCATTAATATTAGCTTTTCGACAAATAGGACAAACATAATCATTTCCAAATAGAAACTGAATACTATATTTTTTTTTAACGAATGCTAAAGTCGATTTTCTAATACCATCTTTTATCATTGTTTTTTGTTGAGCTTGAGTGTAATTTTTCGACATTTTAGTTTTTTCTTTTTTTTGGTTGTAATATATGCTTACTAATGACTTCAATTTGATTAAAACATCTGATGGATTTTCATTGATATTTTCTAAGGATAGTTTCTGAAGAAATGTAAAAATCGGAGAAAAATTATATATTACATGATGTTTAGAAAAATGGCAATTCAGGCATGCTAAACCTAATCCACCAATTTGAGTCTGCATTAATTTAATAGCTCTCTCAAATTTTAAGTTTAGAATAGTATGAGGAAGGATATATTTAAATTCTTTTCTTATTATGAGTTTTTTGTAATTTTTGAGTAGATGGTGATGGGAGAGAGCAGGTAAGAATCTGTAATCAACATTGAATTGACAAGTTCCATTATTTCCTTGACATATTCCATTGTAATGAATATCTATTTTCATCTGTAAATCTTTTTTCAAATAAGTAATTGTAATATCATCAATTAATTTATACAAATTCCTAAAATTCCTAATCGATACTTGAGCAGATTTTTGGAATGTATCATGATGACATGATCTAATATTAAAATCAAGATTTTGTCTTAAATACTGAATAATCTTCGTTGAAAAAACCACCCAAGATTTTAAGGAAACTATATTTTTATCATGAGTTTCTTTTGCTACTTCAGCAATATTTATTTTTTGTTTGGTCTCATTTAATAATTTTATTTTTATAAGAAGCTTAACGATAAGTTGAATATAATTCTTAATATATTGTCTAAAATCGGCATCAGCTTGAATTCTATTGTCTAAACTCGGAACCTTTTTGATTTCTATTTGTCTGAAAACAGAATCTCTTATAGAAACTATATTTTCTAAAATTTCCTTTTCTACTAAATTGTAAATAGTGATTTGTCTTAATTCAACTAAAACATATTTTGCAATTTTTTCTCTTAATTCTTCAGGAATATAAGTGTTAGGTCTTAATTCTGGAAAACAGAAAGGGCAAGCTATTTTTGGTTCTTGTCTTCTTTTTATATTCTTGTATATATCTTTAAATTCTTTATTGCATTCCTTACATCTAAAAATTATTTTATTTTCATCAGATTTATATGTAGTGAGCATTTTAGCATTGTTTTCTTCAGCTATTTTTTTTAAATCATTATTGATTTCTTCTATAGAACGAATAACAATGTTATTTTCTGAGGACATTAATTCTTTATTATATTCTTTATATCGCTGTTCTAATCTGAGTGTTAAATCATTAAAAAGATTAGAAAATTCTTGTATTTTTGACTCAATAATTTCCGCTGCAAAATCTGCGCCTTGTTTTGTAATTGTATAAATTTTTACAAAGCTATGTTTTTTTTTAGAAATTGTTCCGCAGTATTGAACAAAATTTTCGTCTAACAGTTCCCTTCTAATATTATTAAAAAAAAATTCAGATCTGCTAAGAATCTGACTTAATTCCTTTCCAGAAAAAAATAACTTATCAATTTCATTCTTTTTTGGAAATATATCGCAAATATAATATATCGTTAAAATTCCTAATTGTAGAGATTCCCCGAACTTAAAAATTTTGCCTAGAAGTTCTTCTTGAGTACATTTAACTGTCATGATACTTTTAGGTTTTTGATTTTGAAAGGGATTTTTATATTTTGTCTCATCAAGTATATCAATATTATCTTGATAAGTGAACTTAGTTTTTACTAAATCACAGATTGCGGATTTTGTAAATTTTCCAGTTAATCCTTCACTAAAAAATTCATGATAAGCAGAAAATCTATCAAATGAAGTTATTTTTGCTTTCTTGATTTCTTTACTTTCGGGACTCAATCCAAGAAGACAACGGCATGTCCCGACGTTTAGGATTTGATCATAATTACTCTTGATTTCTTTTAAACTCATTTCGCGCTTATTTTCTGGAGAATTAATGATCTCATTACGCTTTAATATGGTCTTTTGATAATCCTTCAAATAATTTCGGAGGTTTTTAGAAAGTGATTTAAGCGTTTGATGATCAATGAGAATCTCGGAATGTGTTCTCAGGTGCTTGAGAATCCTCGTATATTGAATAGTAATTTCATCCATTCCATCCTTAATCGTCTTATTCACGAGATTTGGTTTTGAATCATCTCCCTTTTTAAGTGCCTTAATTTGTTTCTTGGTTAATTGCTTGAGATACGCATTCGAAATCGTATCCATGTAACGTGAAATAATGGACACTCCCCTTCCAGCCGTGATGCAATACACCCATCCTTCTACAAACGAGGTAACTTCATTATGAAATTTTGATTTTACACCCTCGAGTAATTCACTTGGGGGGAGTCCTGCTTTATCAAACAAGCACGCTAGGGCAGCATCCACGAAATCACCGATTCTTTCATCAACATATACTAAAGGAATGTGATGTTTCTTGCATTTAGGATGCTTCCCAAAACCTAAGAACCTAAACTTAAGAGGCTTAACTCGTGTCATGTACTCGCATCCAAAATTAGGGCAGATTGCTACTCGATCCTCTCCCACGGTTTTCCGTGATACATTGGTGTATGCTTTCATGAAGTTAATCTCTCCTCAAGTTGCTTTTTTAATTTTTGCTTCTTAATTGGCGTGATTTCGATTAAATCTTCAAGTTCTTCTTCTAAATTGTTGTAATTTATTTCAAGTTCCCCATAAAATTCACTAAATTGCGCATTCAAGCATTTTTTCACTAAACAAAGGTGTTGTGCTAATATTACGCTAAATTTGAGAAATTTAGGATGAGTGTAAAGGCTTTCTTCTGAAAAATAGTGAAGTAGCATGGATAATTTCTCAGTTATTTCTGAGAGTTTATTCAATGGTGTTTTATTATTGTCAAAAAAGAGAGATCGAATCCCTTCCTCAATTGTTTTGGTGGGTTTTTTTAACTTCTTCAGCATGGTTATGAATTCACGAGTTAATGATTCAATTTCTTGCTTTCGACTGAAAAATTTAGTGTTTGTGTCATTTTCGGCAAGATGTGGACTGGGTCGAAATCGATATCTTATTACTTCAGCCTTATAATTAAAAAAAGTTCGGAGTTGGCGTGAAAGTTCTTTTATTTTTCTTGCACCCTCAATTTCATACCATTCATTAAAAATATCATCGTATTCAGATCCCATATAAGGATCTTCAATATAGTCTGTCATAATTTATTTTCATAATTCTTTTACTAACCTAATTATGATAGTTATATTTAAAGAACAAAATAAACAAAAAAGGCTTATGTCCGAATACAGGACTTGAAAGGAAAGAAAAATGAAGGTGGTTTTCAAAAAAGTACAAAAATTTAGATATTACACTTCCTTTTTTATTTTATAATAAAAATCTAAGATAATTTTCTGTCTTTCTTTTGCTATTTCTTTTGAAATGTCTAAATACATTCGATCTTTTAATTTTATTATTTTTTTTTCTAAATGTTCAATTACTTTCTCTATTCCACCATTTTTCAATTTAAATGAATATATAATAGTTCTGTATAATCCTATTGCTCCAAGCGCATCCAGTTTATCTGCGTCTGATAATATTTTTGCTTCAAGAGTTTTAGGTTTGACTTTATTCGAAAAAGAATGTGCTCGAATGCTGTGAATAATATTTTCAATATTGTCAATGTTAAGGTTGAAGTTAGTTTTTTGGAAAAATTTTTCAGCCATTTCAGCAGATATTTCAGCGTGATTCTTTACATCATTATTTTCCTCATGAATTCTACCAACATCGTGAAGTAAGGCAGCTATTTTAATTGTCAATAAATTCGCATTTAAAGCTGTCCCTATTTGCACACATAAATTAAGTACTCGCTCAACGTGTTTAAAACCGTGGAGATCATCATTTTCAGAATTATTATATGCGAAAGTTCTTACAGCTGAAAGTATTTCGTCGACATTCATAATATTCATTATTAATATAAAAGGAAAAAATTGAATTAGTTAAAAAATAAATTGTTAAAATAAAAATAGTAATAAAATGTAAGAGTTGGATAATATTGTAGATTAAACTTCTTCTCCACGCTTTCTGGCTTCAATATCTTTTAGATCTTTTCTTAAAACTTTACCAACGATGGTTTCGGGAAGTTCTTTTCTAAATTCTATAAATTTAGGAACTTTATAAGGAGCAACAGTTTGTCTACAGAATTCCTTTATTTCAGCTTCCATTTCTTCGCTTTCTTTAAATCCATCCTTAAGAACGATAAACGCCTTTACTTTTTCACTACCCGGTATATCCGGATTAGGAAGCCCAATTACGGCAGCATTTTCAATAGCTTCGTGTTCAAACAATACATCTTCCAATTCTCTCGGGTAAACTTTAAAACCGCTAACATTTATCATATCCTTTTTTCTATCAACTATAAAGAAATAGCCGTCTTCGTCCATTATCGCGATATCTCCTGTTAAAAGCCAATCACCCTTTTTTTGATCAGCAGTAGCTTCAGGCTTTTTCCAATAACCTTTCATAACTTGAGGTCCTTTTATCATAATTTCACCCGATTCGCCAAGAGGCATAATTTTGGTATAATCGTCAATATCTACAATTTTTAGTTCCGTATCAGGAATTGGCATTCCAACAGAACCTATCTTCCTTTCTCCTTGAATAGGATTGCTAGTAGCAACTGGTGACGTCTCTGTCAGCCCGTAACCCTCGATAATTTTACCACCTGTCCTCTTTTCAAATTCCTTAAGAACCTCTGGGGGCATCGCTGCTGCTCCAGTATTACAAATTCTTATAGATCTAAGATCTTTTGCATAATCTTCTAGGTCGTCTCGTTCTAACAGACGCATATACATTGTCGGTACACCCGGAAACATTCTTGGAGAAGTAGATTTTATTATTTCGAATAAAGACTTTTGATCGCGCGGGTCTGGATTCAAAGCGATGGTTGACCCATTATAAATCAAGATATTCATACATACAGTTTGACCATATATATGAAATAGTGGTAAGTTGGTAAGCCCAGTATCTTTACCTCTTTTAACTTCCGCGCCTAACCATTTGTGAGTTGCTATGCAATTGGATACAAGATTACTATGAGTTAGCATTGCGCCTTTAGGCAATCCGGTTGTACCTCCTGTATATTGTAAACATGCAATGGCTTCTTGACTATTTGTTTCGAATTTTGGGGGATTAGGTTTTGTGTCATTAATTAAATTAATAAACTGCATCGTTCCAGCGATCTCAGGTGGGTTTCTTGGCGCCATCATTGTATAATCGAGAACATTTGTTATTATAACATGTCTCAACCGGGTTCTATCTCTTATTTTATTAATTTTTTCAATCTGATTATCCCAAGCTATTATAATCTCTGCTCCAGAGTCGTTAAGCTGATAAGCCAACTCGTGTTCAGTGTGGAGAACGCTACAAGCCGTAACAATCGCACCTGCTTTTAATATAGCGTAATAACTGAAAATATATTGGGGGAAGTTTGGAATCATAATTGCTACGACATCTCCTCTTTTAACGCCTAAATTAACGAGAACGGTTGCGAGTCTATCAGCAATATCTTTGAACTTTTTATATGTGACCTTGTTTTTCATAAACCAAATCGCAGTTCGACCGCCAAAATCCTTTGCAGAATTATCTAAAAATTCGTAGATATTCATATTAGGAAAATCTATATGATGGGGTATATTCTCGTCGTAATGTTCTAACCAAGGTTTTTTAGCATAAGGGTTTTCACTCATTTTCCATACCTTCTATTTTAAATATATATTGATTTTATGATTTTGCATCTTTTCTTTTTGATTTATTTTTGAAATAAAATGAGTTAGAATTTAAATATTTTCTGTAATGTTATCTAATGCGAAATCTGCGGATTCGCAAACATAATCGCATTCGTCATGAATTAGGATTTTTAAAGCTGAAATTACCTCAGGTGTGGCTTTTTTAATTTTTCCTAAGGCTTCAGACGCTCTCCATCTAACATCTGGTTTTTTATCATCTAACGCTCTTAATAAAGAAGGAATAGCTTTCTCCGAAATGGTCCCAATTTTACCTAAAGAAAGAGCAGCTTCTCTCCTTACAATAGTTTTGCTATCGTTCAAGGCTTCTTCTAAAGCTATTAACGCTTCTTCTGAACCTTTTCCAATTGCGCCTAAATTTCGAGCTGCTTCTACGCGCACGAAAGTTTTTTCACCTTTTAATGAAGTTATCAAATGAGGAATTGCCTCAATCGCGTCTACTCCAATCCCTCCAATAGCGGAAATTATAACTATTTTCATCTTTTTATTAGCATTTTGAAGCGCGTTAGTTAAAGCAGGAACGGCTTCTTTACCTAAGCTCCGTAAAGAATCGGCTGCTTTTCCTCTAACTTCTTCTTTCTTATCTTTTAGCATTAAGGTTAAATTTTCAATTATTTCTGGACTTCTTATATTTAACTCTCCTAAACATTCGACTGCACATTTTCTAACAACTCTGTTTTTATGGTTTAAGACACTTAGCAGATGAGAAACAGACGGCTCACCAATTTGAGTAAGTGTATTAACAATATGATACCTAACCCTCCAATCACGGTCATCAAGTGCGCTTATTAATGTAGGAATTGCTTTAATTGTACCTCTTCCAATACCACTCATTGCTCGTGCTGAAGCGGTTCTAACAGCCCAACTTGGATCGCTCATACTACTCATTAAATCGGATATAACCTCGAAAGCTTCAGATCCCAATAAACTTAAGGCGTTAGCTGCTTTAGTGCGCACTTCTTCGTTTTCGTCTTTTAGCGCGTTTTTAAGAGAATTTAGAGATTCGTTCGTAGCTTTACCAATTTTTCCAAGTGAAGTAACTACGGCAGTTCTAATAGAGACTTCGTTATCAGAAGAACATTTAGACAATTTTGGTATTGCGGATTCAGAAAGTTTTCCAATTTTTCCTAAAGATCTAACTGCTTCTCGACGGATACTCCAATCTTCATCATCTAGGTATTCAGTTATTTTAAGCACTGCATTTTCGCCAGATTTCTCTCCTATTTCACCTAACACAAATATTGAATTAAACCGGATAGAACGGATTTCACTTTCCATATTTTTTATTACTTCACCAATAACGGATGAATCCTTTTCAATTCTTGATAAAACTAAATCAATTCTTGCATCCCTCAACAATTGTTCTAAAGTAGCTGACATTTTTATCACCCTATATTCCTAGATAGACTTTTTTAATTCGAGGTTCTTTTTCTAATTGTTCTTTTGTGCCCCTCATTTCTATTTTGCCTTCTTCCAATAGATGTATGTTTTCACCAACTTCCATTGCTAATACAGCATCTTGTTCAACTAGTAAGGTTGTAGTCCCCTCTTTTTTAATCTTATTTACAGCATCAAATATTTTATTCTTTATTTTAGGAGCTAAACCCAATGAGGGTTCATCTAATAAAAGTAGTTTTGGATTTGCCATAATTGCACGACCGATTGCAAGCATCTGTTGTTCGCCTCCACTCAACGTTCCTGCTCTTTGTTTTTTCCTTTCTTTAAGGCGAGGGAAAACTTCAAATACAAAATCTAATAACTCGTGAAATTTTTTTCTATCTTTTAAAACATATGCCCCCATTTCCAAGTTTTCCATTACGCTCATATCATAAAATAAGCGCCGACGCTCGGGACAATGAGCTATTCCTTTTTTGGCGATTTTATGAGCTTTTAAGCCTTCAATTCTTTCTCCCAAAAATTCAATTTTTCCTCTATCTGGTTCTTCTAATCCAGATATAACTCTAAGAAGAGTTGATTTTCCCGCTCCGTTAGGACCGATAACAACATCAAGAGCTCCATCTTCTATCGTTAAGTTAATCTCTTCAAGAGCCCTAGCTTTCCCATAATAATGATATATTTTTCTCATTTCAAGCAAGTTGTTCACTTCCTTTTCCTAAATACGCTTCTAACACAATTTTATTGTTTGCAACCTCTTGAGGAGGCCCTTCGGTAATATACTTACCTTGATTCATAGCTATTACTCTAGGCACTAAGTGCATTAATTCTCTTAAAACATGTCCTGTCATAAAAACAGTTACTCCATCGTCATGCAATTTTTTAATTAGTTCAGTAATTCCTTGTTGTTCCTCATGTGATAACCCACTAAAAGGTTCGTCTAAAAGTAGTAATTGAGGATTTGTACCTAATGCTTTTCCTATTTGGAGTTTTCTTAAATCACCGTGGGGTAAAATCACAGGAGGAATTCTTGCTTTGTCAACGAGACCAACTGCAGCTAAAATTGAACTCGCAGATTCATCTATTCCATATTGCTTAGCTAATTCTTTACCTCTTGTTGATAAGCATGAAACTTTAATATTGTCTAAAAGAGTCATGAATTTAAATGCTCTAACTATTTGGAATGTCCTTGCTATTCCTAAATTCACAATTTTAAAGGGTTTCATGTTAGTAATATCTTTACCATTAAATGTAATCTTTCCTGAGCTAGGTCTCTCAAAACCGCTTATTAAATTAAAGATAGTAGTTTTTCCAGCGCCATTAGGCCCAATAAGTCCTACAAATTCTCCCCTTTTTATCTCAAAACTAAAGTCATTAACCGCTGTTAACCCACTAAATTTTTTAGTTAAATTTTTAACTTCTAATATTACACCCATAATTCCACACTTTTCTTCTTTTACCTCCCAATTAAAATATCCCAGAATTCCTTAAGACGTTCTAATGCAGATTTTAATATACCTTCTGAAGCGAACCTTATAATAAGAATTAATACAATAGAGAATATGAACAATGGATCAGCCAAATCTCTAACAATTTCACCAAGGAAAACGAAAATAAATGCTCCTAATGCAGCACCAGAGATAGTTGCTATACCTCCTAATGCTGCCATTACAATAGGATAAAATGAATATAGTGCTTGAAATATTAGAGGGTTTACAGCTCTGTTGAACATAGCAAATAGTCCTCCAGCAATTCCAGCAAATATACTGCTGATCATAAAAGCAATTACCTTATACTTGACAGTATTAATTCCTGATGCATCCGAACCTGTTTCATCATCACGAATAGATCTGAAAATTATACCAATATTTATCTTTGTTAACTTTATCATTACTATAAAAGAGATTATCATAAAGATTAAAATTACATAATACACTTCAATTGCATTTGTAGATAATGGTGGAATACCAGAAATCCCTTCATCACCCCATAAAATAGGTTTAAGTTCATATAATGCAAATAATTTTTGTAAAATTATCGCTATTACCATAGTACCTAAAGCTAAATATGGACCCTTTAATCTTAATGTTATTAAACCAATAATCAATCCAACAAGGGCCGCAAACAAACTTCCAAATATTAATGCCCCCCACCAAGGATAATGAATGAATTTTAATGAAGCTGCTGTTATATAGCCTGATAATCCAAAAAAAATCGCTTGACCAAAACTAACTTTACCTACAAATCCGGCAAGAAAGTCCCAACTTGCAGCGTAGATTGAATAAATCATAGCAAGAATAAATATACCGAGAAAATAAGGACTTGTTGTAACTAATGGCATTAAAAAAAGCCCGATTAAACATAAAACTGTTAGTCCTCCTTTAAAGGTTTTTGCCCAATCCTTTAAATATTTTGGGAATTCCTTTATTTCGTTGCTTATTCTTTCAATTTGTTTTGTCATGTAAAAATCACTAGATTTATTTTATTTCTTTTTTACCAAAAAGACCTCTGGGTCTAATAATTAATATAATTATGATTACTACTACAGGTAGAATTGTAGAAATAGTTTCTGAGATGAAAAAATTTGTAAACATCCTAACATAACCTAATATAAAAGCACCAACTAAACTTCCTGAGAGACTATCCATCCCTCCAAGAATTACTACCGCAATCGAATCAATTAATACTACCCAACCCATATAAGGGGCTACTCTATCAATTGGAGCATAAAATACGGCTGCAAGGCCTGCAAGAAATGCTGAGATTGTTACTGTATACATCAAAATTCTATCAACATTTATTCCCATTAAAGATGCTGCTTCTCTGTCTTGAGATACTGCGCGTATAGATTTACCAAGTTTACTTTTGTTAATAAAAAGAGTGATTGATCCTACAGCTAGTAATGCAGCAATTATTAATATTATACGATGAAGTAATATTGAAACTCCCAAGAATTCAATATTAATATTCCAAATTGATCCAATAACTTTCGATCGTGGATCGAAAAGGAAAGAAACGAGTTGCTCACAAAAAATAGCTAAAGCAAAAGTTCCTATTAAAACACTTATTTCATGATCTTGTAAAGGCTTAATAATTAATAAGTAAGATGCCATCCCTATTATGCTTACAATAATTAAGGTTAAAATCATTCCTAGAATGAAACCAAATTCACCAACAAAAAAGGGTAGAATCCAATAGAAAATATAAGTTGCAATTAAATAATAAGCTCCAT
>Ga0209121_10006080_pt1 | contig 10720 bp, 14 predicted proteins | sample Cruoilmetagenom3_FD_187292 | JGI IMG/M metagenome (GOLD analysis project Ga0209121, IMG submission 187292) | Oil polluted marine microbial communities from Coal Oil Point, Santa Barbara, California, USA - Sample 3 (SPAdes) (version 2) | ecosystem: Environmental > Aquatic > Marine > Oil seeps ...
CCGTTTATGACGCTGTGTTAGCGGCCCCGTGGCTCAACTGGATAGAGCAGCCCCCTCCTAAGGGGCAGGTTACAGGTTCGAATCCTGTCGGGGTCGCCACCTGCGCTATTCTTGATATTTTTTGCTGAAATATCAGACGTTTGCGAAAGCGTGTCCCGCTTTTGGATTTGCGTGTCCCGTTTCATGCGACCCCCACAAGCAATTTGACCATGCGTTCGCGATCAGCGGCGCGGGTGTAACGCTCCACCTCTGACAGGCTCATATGCCCTGCCATCGCGGCGATCTGGTGAGTGGTGATGTTCGGTTGTTCGGCCCAATATGTGCAAAACGCCTTGCGCAGCCCATGAAGGCGCGCAGCCATGCCGGCCTCTCGCGCAGCATCTGCAAACAGGTTGCCGAGGCTCTCCTTTGCAAATGGACGGCCAAAGCTATTGAGAATGAAGGCAGGCGCAATGTCCGGGGTTCGGGCGATCACGGCGCGCAGTTCGCGTGTCAGCGGGACACGGGCCTTCACCTTGCTCTTATGCCGCTCATACACCAGCAGGTCGCCCTTGATGTTTTTGCGCCCCAGCTTGGCGAGGTCGCCACGCGCCGCGCCGGTATAAAGGGCCAGATCGAAAACAAGCCGTTCGAGAGTTCCGACCGGCCACCGTTCTTGAAAGACTGCAATGTCCTCAGCATCGGCCACGGGAAAGCCCTTAATCTTTGGCTTGTCCAATTCAATCCCGACCATCGGGTTCTTGGCGATGAAGCCCAAGCGGCGCAGGTGTTCAAAGACAGGCTTAAGCGCCTTGTATTCGTTTACCGCGCCATGCCCGCCCTTAGCGTAAAGGGCGCGCTCAATCGCATCGCTGGTAATGGTCTTGATCGGGCGGTCGCCTTGGGCCTTCCGATAGCGGGTGAAAATCGCCAATCGGGATTTTTTCGTTTCGTCCGAGTATTTCGCCCATTTGTCATTGCCGGATGTGTAGAGGTCGAGCGCCCATCCGAATGTTTCGGCTTTCGGAGTGTCGACTCCCGGCGGCATTTCTTGCCAGCGGGCATGTTCAACCGCCCAGGCGGCCACCACAAGGGGATCGCTGGGGTGAAGCCCATGCACCTCAAGAGACCGCTCAACATTGCCGCGACGGTAGGTATGGAACCACCGGCCACGGCGCATTTTGGAACGGAGGTAGGGGTACTTTTTCATTCCGTTTCCGCCGAAAAGGATTTGCCATGCCACTCGGAATTTGGTGTGGATTGATCAGGATAGCCAAACACCACGCCCTCCGGTCCGACACTTTTGATCCTCGCATCGGGATGGAGTGCAGTCACAGCCTTGTGCGCCTCAGTCACCTGATGTTCGGTCGGCATGGAAGGGGCCCGAGTACGAGACACTAATTGCCCTCCCCAAGATCGCGATCATACCACAGTCCTTTTTCCGGGGTGAAGTCGCCATACCGGAACCGCCGTTCGCTCTCTTCCTCGGTTTCGGTCTGCATCGATTCCCACGACATTTGGTCCCGCCTCTCAAGGTAGAACGGCAAGGCGCACTGAGACAGGCAAATTGGGGCAATGCCGCGCGAATTAAGGATACCGGCATGTGCTCGGCGATCTTCCATATCCATGTCCGCAGAGCGGTTTCTTGTCGAAAAGTATAGGCCAGCGGGCTTCTGCGCACCGTAGACGTATTTCCCATCCACCAGCGGGGCATGCTCAATCGTGGCGAAGCGTTGATTCTCTTGCAGCTCCAGATATGGGGCGCACTCGAACGGCCCGCCGCCTTCCAGTTTCTCGGGAAACATGTCTGTGGTGAACATGTGCAACAGGACCGATTCCAGCGTTGCGCCCTCATGGACGCCGAGACTGACGGGGTGCGGGCCAGTAGACTGATCGCTCTGATAGGTCATCCCGGCAAACCTCTGGTACATCTTGACAGCATGAGCCGCCGTGCCAGTTGCCAGCAGAGCAATCGTCAGGCGCACCGCATCTCGCGGGTGCATGTGTGGGGCGCTCACCCCCCTTGCGCCGGAGGTGATCAACCCGGCCTCTTTCATAAAGCGCGTGTAGAGCATCGCGGTTTTTTCCTCGACACGGTAGGCATCCACCACGATCTTTATGAAGGCACTCGATTTCATGTCTAATGAATAAGCTTCATTTAGCTCACGTGTCAAGATTAATGTGGAAGTTTCATTTAAAGTTATCTGCGCGGCAGCCCATTCTGGCCACTCGCACCGCGCCAGATTGCCGCCATCAGCTTATTCCCTGACTGATTGCATTCAACCGTAAAGTTCTCGCGGGTTTCTACATGAACTGGACCATCGGTATCCCAATGGACATGGGCCAATGCCGCGAGCCCTTCCATGCTCACTGGCGTCATGTCGATCATTCTAAAGAACGCCGCATCCTCGCGGGCGGCGGAATCAGTACTTTCGGGCCATTTCCAATCTTCGTTTCCGGGCATTTCAGAGTAGTGAATCCACTCGGCCCGTGCGTCACACCATTCTCGATATAGCGGCAAGATCGGGTCCGCCTTTTGTGACGCCATGCCTACAACCGGAAATGCCAAGGCACCCGAGCTGGCGGGGATTGCTGCCAAGAGGGTTCGGCGGTTGATTTTGGGCGAACCTGTGTCGTTCGCACAAATGCGGTCTTTGGTCATTGTTTTGATCTCCGTTTGTGATACAAAGGGATCATAACCACACTGATCTTAAAGGATCAATAGCAAAATGATCTCATCGGATCAAATTCGGGCGGCGCGCTCACTGCTGGCACTTTCACAAACGGTTGTAGCTGAAGCTGCTGGCGTTTCAGTTCCCACTCTGAAGAGGGCTGAAGGCTCTGGAAAAATCCAAGCGTCTGCAAAGGCAATTGCAGCAATCCGCAACGCACTAGAAGCCTCTGGCATTGAATTTATTGACGAAAACGGCGGCGGTGCTGGCGTAAGAATGAGGGAAGGAAAGTAGATGCCTATAGCAGAAGCTCTAACATCGATCACGGCTATGATTGGGTTGGTAAAAACACTTAAAGACGTTGACCATGATTTAGACAAAGGTCAACTAAAGTCCCAAATGGCGCAATTATATAGTGACCTAGCAGACGTAAAAATGGATTTAGTGGACGCACAGCAAGAGCTTCACGGCAAGGATCAAACAATCAGGGAATTGAACGAGCGCTTTGATTTTCAGAAAGCGCTAGTAGAGATTGAGGGCTTCAAATATGATTCTAAGGACGGCCGACCATCCGGACTGCCCTATTGCCCAAATTGTGAAGTCAAAGAAGGAAAAATGTATCGGCTCAGCAAGGGGGATGAACAGTTCTCCGATTGCCTGAATTGCGAAAAAACTCACAACGCTGCCGCAAACGGTCGGGTCAATTTGAAAAGCCCGCCTATTGAGCGAGATGTGCTGGTCGGCAGATACTAGAAGCTCATCAATGCAAGCATTTGCGCGCCGCGCCTGCGGAAATCAGAAACAGGCCGCGCGCTGTCGGGGTTACTGCGGGACTCACCGACTAAACCGGATCGCTTTTGGGCTGAAAGAACCTGAAAGACCCAAGGCGTGACCTGACCTATTCCTTCCAATCGACCATGCGCATGGCCCCGGACACGTCACCGGGCGGAATGCCTGCTTCTTTCGCCTCGGCCATCGTCTTGATGATCGCGGACAAGGCACGGGCGCGCCCACCAGCATCGAAGGCTTGCAGGGGGCGGATCGTGTCACTCCCCACCTCGGCCCCCAGCTTGGCCGTCGCTTCGTCAGCCAGCAGCGCCGCGATGGGTTGCAGCGTCCAGATTGCGAGCTGGCGCTGCGCCTCGCGGACCACCGGGCCGGTTGCAGCGCGGTTCAACAGGGACGGCAGGACACCGTAAGCCATGCTGATGCCCTCGCGCGCCGCTGCCAGCGTCTCGGCCGTCATGGATTTTGACAGATCCGGTGAAAGCTGATCCGGGCGCTGCCCTATCTGGGGGTTCATCCCCGCCGCCGTCGCCTGGGCAACGCCTTCGACCACCAGGGTAGATCCCCGCCGCCCTTTAAACTCGCCACGCATGGATGCCATGTCCTCGGCCCCGGTATCCGGCAGGGGCACGATCAGCGAGCCAAGCGGGGCATTCTCAAACGTTTCACCAAGCGCCGATTCCACCGCATGGAGCATGGCCCCGGTAAGGCTGGACCGGCGCAACGGGGCGGTGCCTATCCATGGCGTCAGGTTGTCCGATCCGATCCGCAGGTGCAGCACCTCGGCAGCAAGGGCGGTTACGGTGCGCCCGCCGCCCGCCTCGGGGATGGACAGGCGATAGGCACGCGGGCGTCCGTCGCGTGTGGTCACATCCCAATCTGTCGCGGGCACCAGGCCGAGATCAGTGATCAGATAGACCGCCTCGCCATTGAGTGCGACTGCGCGGGCGATCATCGCCATGGTCTGCCGGGTCAGCAGCTCGGTGCCGGTTACATCCGCCATGGCGAATCCACCTTCCCAGAGGCTAACGCAGCTCTGAACCGTCGCCGTCAGCTCGGCCACACCGCGCCGCCCAGATATGTAGCTATCTCGCGCCGCCATCACATGGGCGGTGTAACCCGACCCGGATGAGCGCGCCTCGATCGGGCGCAATTTATTCAAGAGCCATCCAATCATAATTATCTCCACCGATTTGAGGCATGACGCCGGACGACGCTATGTGTGGCTTCGCCCACGGGTTGCCAGTCGCGAGCCTCGATCTGGGCTTGCGGGTAGGCTGGTTTCGTGACGGCGCTGATCTCGATCAGATCCGCCGCGCGGATGGTACGCAGGATCGATGTTCCGCGTTCTTCAACTGTTTCTCCACCGGGCCGGACCCGGAACCCAGGAGACAGGCCGCGCACCAGACCGGCGGCATGGGCCGACAAGAAATCCCGAACATACGTAACCTGAGCCATGTTGGGGCTGATCCTCGCTTCTGCGGTCAACGCGTCATCAGTTTCGGTCAGGGTCAGAGTGCCTGCGGACCGTGAGGCAAGCGGTTTGTCGAAGTCATGGCCTGCAAGGAAATGTACATCCTCGCCGCGTTCAATCCGATCCGCGAAGGCGCGGGCCGCGATCATCTCCCGACGCTCGCGTCCCATGCCCACACGCTCGGCCAATACGGTTTCCCGATTGTAGGGAAAGGTTGCCAGAAGGCAGGTTTCCCCGCCTTCCGTGCGCAGCTCAAGGCTACCTGTGTGAGCACCCCAGAGCATTAGGCCAGCTCCAGTCCGGTCAGAACTTCCAGCTGCGTCGGACGCGCAACTGTGACGTCCATCGTTGCCAGCGCGGTCAGCCGCAATCCACCCGACGCGGCGTCGGAAAACGGATCGCGGATCATGTCCACTGCCCCCCATTTGCCAACGAAGATCGGGGCCACGCCACCGGCTTTAGTGGTCAACAGGGCCGAGCAGGCGGACGGCGAACCGCTTGGCGCGACGAGCGCGTTGTGCGACATGGACAGACTGCCCAGTTTGGCGGCGAGGCGGTCCCATTCGGTGATACCACTACCGGCGTCCCAGACTGCTCCATCCATGAAATTCCACAACTCGGGCCGTACCAGACCGCTGACAGCCTTCGGACCTGAGGCCGAATTTGCGGTGATGAACCGCGTTACGGCAGCTCGGAACGCCGCCCAATCTGCGGACGCGCCGATTGCGGTGCTGGTGATACCATAGGTCGCCGATCCGGCGATAACGCCCAACGGTTCACCCGATGCACCAGAGCCCAGGAACACGACTCGATCCATCTCAACCCCGATAGCGGCGTTGACATCCCGCCGCACAGCCTGTTCCAGCGCCGCGCCCGACTGTTTCAGCGTCTTACGGGTGATTCTCATCTGGACGCCAAGGGTCTGGTCCGGGGCCAGCGCTTTGTCGGTCGTCTGGAACGCCTGTGCCGCGCCTACGTCACCGGTTTCGCTGGTTTGCCAGCCCACAGACGCGCCCTGGGTCACCACTGGCCATTCGATTTCGCCGTGGTCGATGCTGATCATCTGCGCGCCCATTTGCGCGGCAACAGAGCCGGGGAACAGCCGGTCGATGATTGGACGGGTTTGCATCGGATCGGGTGTCCCAGTGGCAATGGTTTCACCCGCGCGGGCTTCCAGAGCCTCCCACGGCACCGGCAAACCCTGATAGGTTCCGTTGCTGCGGAGTTCGGTCACAACCTCCGCTGTGCGCCCGTCGATCTGGTGACCGTGATCCAGTGCCATTGCGATCTGACGGACTTCGAAGCCATCGACCAGAACCGACCATTCCTGACCTTCACGGGTTTCCAGTTCATCGCCAGCGTCCCGCCGCTCTGTATCTTCCGCTATCAGCGCAGCCCGATACCGGGTTTCGTTCGAACGATACTCCCGGTCCAGTTCGTCCATGTTGCGGACTTCATCCTCGGACGGGTTTTCCTTGCCCGCCAGTTCTGCCAGAGATTGCCGGATTTCCGACTGCCTCCGGGCGATTTTCACACTATCAAGCATTTACTACTCCATTTCTCAGGTCTGTTGAGCCGCCTTCAGCGGCATATATGGCCCACCATTTATCGACGGCGGCGCACATTCTTTCGACAGCAAGCTGTCTGTCTGGATCAGCTTTGATCCGGGCTTTGCAGGTCTCTCGATCAACGTCCAAAACGATGGATTTGGCGCGGCGCAACTGCCGACACCATTCCTTTCGTTCAGCCACACTTGGGGCGGTCACGATCAGCCATGCCCGACCTCGATTGACTGTAGCCAGATCGTGAATTGCTTGGTTTCGCAGCTTGAAAGCCGCTTGAACAATTTCGGAACTGGTGTCCCATTTCTGGCCGCCAACGCTTCGCACGAAGTCGTCAAAATCAATGATATGATCACCAGGTTGGGAATTGTTTTTGACGTGGGTCGATTTGCCAGATCCCGGTGGCCCGCTGACAATCGTCACGGGAATTCTGGAGGGTCGCATGTCAAACGGAATGCTCCAGAGACCCCGCCGTTTTTCAAGTGCCGAAACCGCCATGCTCCAATCTCGAAGGTCTGCGCGGGGCGGGGGATGCCCGCATTCGATGCGGGTCTTTTTCGTGTGGCAACCTGGGCAAAGCGCCTGAAGGTTGCCGGAATCATAGGATAGCTCAGGGTGAGTCCTGACCGGTTTGACGTGATCCACCTCTAGGCGTCCACCGCATCCGCAGGACCGGCAGCGAAAGCGGTCCCGCTCTAGGATCTCCATGCGCAACGCCTTCCAACGCTTTGTGCGTGTGACACGCTTTGAAAACCGGTGATGATCCCGCCTCACACCCATTGCATTTTGGCCTTCACTTGGGGTTGAGCGGCGATCCGCGCGCCTTGGGCAATCGCGAGAACGGAAGCCGCCGCCGCGTCGATGCGACCAGTAGAGCGGGCTTTCGCTATTTTGATGTTGTTGGCAGGGTCGCGCAGGCAAACCGTGTCCGCAAAAGCCGATCTCAGCAGCAGAGAGGGCTTTGCCTTCACCAGCCCGTCAAATGCGGCGCGGCGGAAACGTTCCGCATCTTCACCACCATCGCGAAAGCCCTGCCCGCGCCAGACCAGGGGCGCGCGGATGCCAGCCCGGTTGATTGCCTCTCCAAGTTCGGCTTGCTTGTAGCGGTCCATCGTGATTGCGGTGACGTGTTCGCCTTCAACGTGGCGCATCACCTCGACCAGCCATGGCGCGACGGGTACTGTCTTATCTCCGAGCACAGTCAGTTCACCGCGATCATGCATCTCGACATAGCGCCCGGCCACCCCGTCCGCCTGGCCACGATCCAAGAGGCTGGGCATGGATGGGAAGGTGCCGAGGCATTCAAGCCGCCCCGTCTCGGGCCAGTAGAACGCCGCAGCCGTCATCGAGGCCGAACCGCCCAGGTCGATCCCGATCACCACGCCGCCTTCGCGCGGTGGTAATGTGGCCGTCTCACAGTTCAGCCATTCATCAAGAGTGATCAGCAGATCACGCGAATCTCCGGAAACGCGCTCATTGCGATTGTAGAGCCGGAAACTGGTGAGGCTGGAACCGCCCCGCGCAATCGCCCGTTTCGCTTGTGCTTCCAGCCATTCCAGCGAACCGCCGATTCCATGAGGCGCGCCGGGATTGGCGATCAGCAGCGATTCCGTGTCATCGGCGGGCAAGCCAGGGGCTGGGCGGTGCTCTTGAACATAGGATCCTGGGGACGGATCGTCGATCCAGCGAGAGAAGGGGTGCGTATCATCGCTGGCGCTTGTGCTGATCAAGAAGGCTCGGCCTTCCCGCTTGCCGAGGCCCGACAACAGGGCGTGTTCCAGCTCGTCGCCGCGATCCAGTGCCCAGTGGCCGCGTTCGTCCATGATGCACATGGTCGGAGCGCCGCCGAGGGCGGATTTTCCGTCTGCCGCGATGACGCGTAGGATATGCCCACCGCCATCGCCCTGATATTCGATTTCAAGACGGGGTGCGCGGCGGAAAATAAAGTGGCGCTGTATCTCCAAAGGCAGGCCGGCGATGAAACCAGCCACGAAGTCCCAGATGATGCGCCCCTGGTCCCGCGTCCGGGCTGCTGCGATGATTTCACGCCGGGGCTGGCGATCCCAGACGCCAATCAGACCGCCAAGTGCAAGCCCAGCCGTGATCGCGGATTTGCCGTTGCCGCGTCCGATACTAAGAATAGCGTTGGCGGTGTCAGCAGCCATTGCGCCTTCGATGAACTGCCGTTGAAAGGGGGCGAGCGAAACAGGTTTTCCGGCGTTTGGACCCTCGGGAATGCTCAAGCCATGCATGAATTGCATAGCTCTATCAGCAGGATCTCCAGCGGCGTCCTGCGCGAAAATTGAAAAGTCTCCTCCCCGGTCCGCTGTCTGTACGAAAGTCGCGACATTGGGACCATTTTCAAAGAGTTCTGACTGTCCTGTAGTTATCTGCATCGCGTGTATCTCTTTCTCTTTTTTTCTTCTCTTGCCCTCTGCTCACTGGTGAGGGTTCGTTGTGACGGTCGGAAAGCGGGTTAACGTGGCAGAGAATAAAACCCCGCCTCCCGCCCCGACCGCCGCGATCTTGTCCTGCTCACCGGAGCCGGGCCGTCGCTTAGGCCAGACCTGCCCTTCCCTCGGCTCGGTCCGCTCTCCCATGTTCACCGCCTTGAGGGTGGCAGTGGGGCCTTGGGGCTTGGAGAGACCGCGTGATGCGGAATAGCTGCCCTTGTGCTGTGGCCCGTTTCCCGGTAGCACTGTGATGCGTCAGCCCCGGCTAACCCGTGAAAGCCAGCTGATGCATAAGCTCGCCGATGCAACGGCGGGCTTTGTCTTTCTCACCGCTCGATCAGCTCCAGTTCCGGTTCAGGCGAAGCGCCCAGATCGGACACCAGCCGCCGCATGATCTGCTCTTGCTTTTCAGAGGGCCGCCACGCTGAGCGTTTGCCGTGCCGGGCGATGGACCTAACAAAGCCCTTGAGCCATTCGTCCGAGCCGTCCGTCATCACGCGCCGCATGATGATGGGCCAGCGATAGTTCAGGATTTCATCCAGCTCGCGGTCGGTCATATCTGCACCCCGCGGTACCTGGCCCCCACACGCGCCAGGTGTGGCGAAGTGGTGAGGGACTTGGCATCCATTGGCGAACGACCGTCATAGTGCAGCGCGGCTTGATCCATGAGGGCTTGAGACAAGTCGGATGGAATGTCCGCCACCGTCGCGCCAAAGCCCGCCTGATACTCGATGGTCATCCGGCTCGGGGTCAGGTCGTAATAGTTCGACAGCCAGCGGATATAGGGACGATTGCCGCCCACGAATTCGAAGGCCGTGAACGCCTCGCCGTCGATGGTTACTGTCGGCACGTCCACTTCTTCCACCGGCCCTATGGGCAGGCACAGCCCGCTTTCCTGGCCGGGGTCGAAGATCGTCACGCGGATCGTTTGGGCCAACAGCGCGATCTGGGCGAATTGCTCAATCTCCACCGCCGCTGTCTTACCCATGTTGGTGATCGCGGTGTCTTCTTCGACTGCGTTCTCATCCACCCTCATGTGTAACTTTAGGACACTGAGGACGAAGGGCAGCGCAGCGCCGCCTGCAATCCGGTGCACAAGCATCTTCATACCGCAATCTCCACTTCACTAATGTGCCGATAGAACGCCAGTTGGTCCTTCGCGCTCATGGCCTCATAGGCGGCGAGCGCGTGCGTCTTAAGTTCGGATCGGCTGGCCCAGGATGCCCAGAACCGGGCGTCATCCATACCGCCAAGAAACGGGGGCAATGGGGCACCAGCCGAGCTGAGTGACGCTGCCGCAGTCATTTCCGCGTGCTCTTGGTCCAGGGAATTGAGGGCAGCGAAGGCCAAAGCCGCGCGTTCGGTTTCCGCCATTCGCGCGGCTGCAACGACGCTGAAACCAGCCCAGGCATCTGCGCCGCCGAGGGTCAGGCAATAGCCCAACATGCGCGACATGCGCTTGTGGTCCGGGTTCATGATTTTGGAGAGAATAGACCCGCGTTTGCGAGACCGGATGTGTCCCGTTCGAGTCTCTAAGTCATTGACCTGTATAGGCCCGGAAACGCCCTTTGTGTCCCGCGCTGTAGTATAGTTTTTGCTGGTTTTTTTGCTTGTTCTGGCAGTTCTGTCGGGGTCGCCAGATATTCTTGGGATGTGCGGTTACGGTTCTGCTTGCCAAACTGTCATCACTCGGATGACAGCAACGAAAGCCTTGCATGGCTTCCCAACCGTGCATGGCCTCGCGCATTATTGCAGGTAGAAATCTACTCGCGCACCACTTTTTCATATCCCAAA
>Ga0209121_10006081_pt1 | contig 10719 bp, 8 predicted proteins | sample Cruoilmetagenom3_FD_187292 | JGI IMG/M metagenome (GOLD analysis project Ga0209121, IMG submission 187292) | Oil polluted marine microbial communities from Coal Oil Point, Santa Barbara, California, USA - Sample 3 (SPAdes) (version 2) | ecosystem: Environmental > Aquatic > Marine > Oil seeps ...
CGCGGCTAGCAGAACTTCGGGCACAAACAGGATGCCATCGCGGAAGTCGTTGCCAACGATTGTCATGCCGCCAACAAGTGCGTTGGTCAGGATGTCATATGGCGCCCACTTGCGATCGAGCAGGATATGAACCGCCTCTTCGATCTCTTCTTTAAGGCCGTCGTACAGGTCATCGAACATTTGCGCGACAAGATCGTCGTCGTTCAGCTCTGCGAGGATGATGTCGTCTTCTTGGTCGGACATAAGGGAACCCTTTGAAGTGTCTTTGTTTGATTTGCGCGTAAATGCCGCAGGCGGTCTGGACCGATTGCGACACAAGGTGCCCATACTGCGACGATCAAGCAAATGAATAGTTTGCAGAATGAAAGTGAGTGGCGTTTAGCTGCGCGTTATTTCCTTAGCTGCGGCGACGGCCACGACGCGGTGCCCGTACTGGGCCAGCACCGTCCGTTCCGTCTGATTCTGAGGAGAACGCACCCATTGCTTCGGTGATTTCTTCCAACGTTGGAGCGTCGCCTTTGGGGCGGGTTTCCAGGGCTTCGCGCATCGCCTTTAGGTGTTCCGTCGTGGTTCCACAGCAGCCACCAATGATCGACGCGCCGCTATTGCGAGCAAGGCAGGCGTAATCGGCCATCAACTCTGGCGTGCCATCGTAGTGGATGTGGCCTTCGACATATTTCGGGATGCCCGCGTTCCCTTTGGCGATAACTGGCTGTTCCGGTCCGGCCGCAGCAAATCCAAGGACAGTGCGCAGCAGGTCAGACGAGCCAACACCACAGTTTGCGCCAAAAGCGATAGGTGCATTTGGCAATTTCCCGACGAGCTTCACCAGTTCGGCGCTTGTGAGGCCCATCATTGTGCGGCCAGCTGTATCGAAACTCATCGTGCCGCACCACGGCATGTCTGCCAGTGCAAAGGCGGCTGCGGCGGCTTTGAATTCATCCCCGGCAGAGATGGTTTCGACCCAACAAACATCTGCGCCGCCTGCTTTCAGGCCCTCAGCCTGTTCGTGAAACATTTCCACGGCGGATTCGAACGTCAGCGTGCCGCCCATGTGGTCCATAATGTCACCGGTTGGCCCAACGGAGCCTGCAACGATGACCTTGCGTCCAGATTTGTCCGCAACTTCGCGGCCGATTTCAGCACCCGCCTTGTTGATTTCATGCACTTGGTCTTGGCCGTCATGCAGTTTGAGGCGTGAGGCGTTGCCGCCAAAGGTGTTGGTCAGGAAAATGTCGGACCCGGCGTCAACCGCGCCTTTGTAAAGGGCCGTGATACGGTCGCGGTGTTCAAAGTTCCAGAACTCCGGTGCGTCGCCAGACTGTAGGCCCATGTTGAATAGGGTGGTGCCTGTCGCGCCATCCGCCAAAAGCCAGTCGCGGGTTGCAAGAAGGTCAGACAGGGCGTTCGGTTGAATACTGGACATTATGGCGTGCTCCTAAAGGGGTCGCACGCGCTTCGCATGCGCGCGGCATCTTCGCAATTGAATAATTTTCATCATGTCGCTGAATGTATTTGGGGTGTGGTAAAGGCGGTGGGTTGTGAATGGCATGAGCCAAGGTCGCCATCGTCAAGACAAGGTCACCTGTCGTGCGCGCGCAGAGGTAGCGCGCGTGCCACGCTGGACCGAAGGCTTGTTTGAAACGGCGCAATCCGGTGGCGGCGTTAATCGCGCGGCTCGCACCGGGGAGCATGTGGGGCGGAGAGGGGACTGAGGCCAAGGACAGCTGTGTGGCGCCGTCCTGTTTTGCGGCAAGAAGCCCTTGGTAAACAAGGGCATGCATTGTGCCATTTGGCAGTGCTGCACCAGACGGCAAGGCAGCGTGGCGCATGAGGTCGAGGGTCCACGTGGGGCCTGTGTGAAAGCTGACGAAAGCCACGGGAGTTGTGCCCGCGTAAGCGGCGAACACGCGCTGATGTGAGAGGTAGTCGGGGCAAAACCGCCCCATCGAATGGCCGCGTTCGCCACCGGAGGCCTGCGCCCATTTATGAGCAATTCTGTTGAGAGAAGCGGTGTTGCGAACTTCAAAAACCTGCAGGCCGCTGGTCTTGAACCCGCTTAACGCGCGGCGCAGTTGTCGTTTTTTTGCACCTTGGGTTGACCACGTAGCAAGGTTGATGAGCCCGTCTTCCGCACAGCGGATCGCGACCCAGCCAGATTTGCGCGCGCGCGTGGCCTGCTGTGCGCTGCATTTGTACAGGGCGCGCGGTGCGCCGCTGGTGCGCAAGTCGCAAAGAGACATGCCGTTTGGCAAATCCCCCAGTACCGCACCATTTATCCAACAAGGTAGCGTGAGGAGGGGCGCCTTTTTGTGGGGGAAAATATGGGCCGACTGCCGCGCGAGGGTCGCTTCGGGGTGCGTGAGTGGGCGAGGCGGGACAGGTTGTGTTGGGCGGATAAGGCCGAGCAATGCAAGGGCGGCGGGCAGTGCATAATAGAGGGCGCGAAACGCCAACAGCGCTGCCATGGTGGAAGCGGAATCGGTGATCGGTAGCAGTGCAAGCAAAGACAAATCAAACGCACCAACACCCCCCGGAGCGTTGGATAAAAGCCCTGCACCAAGGGCAACGAGGTAGGCGGCAAAAAGAAGCTGGAAGGAGATCGGTTCCGGCCATAGCACCCAAAGCGCGGCGGCGGCAAATCCGGTGTCCGCGAACGTCGCAAGAAGCAACGTGCAGAGTGTCATCGCGCGAACGGGTGTCGGGATCCAGCCAAGCCGGAAGCTGAGGCGGGCCAGAACCATCAGCCCGACAAGCGCGACCAAACCACTGAGAATAAGCCCACCGGAGTGTGGCAATAGGCCGGAAAATGGCACGATAAGCGCGGCAACAACGGCGAGAGCGACTAAAAAAGACAGGCTCACCGCTGCTGAAAGACGCCCGATTGCGCTTGCGGAGAGGTCTGGCAGGCAGCGCCAGCGGACCAAGGCGCTTGTGATCGCGCCAAAGCCCAATGTTTGGGAGACAGCGATTGCTTTGATACCTGCGCTTCGTGCCAAGCTTGGATGTTGGCGGGTTTGTAGGACGCGGTGTATCAGCACATCGTAAACACCGATTGCGCGAAAGCTGAGGGCCGTGAATCCCAAAGCGGCGGCCCATTGCCACCAAAGCAAAGACCCGAACGCCGCCCAGATCGCAGCGCTGTCTATTTGCATAATGTGGCGTACGAACAAGACGCCGAATACGGCGAGTGCAAGAACGGGGACACCTTTGGCGATCCAACGCGTTGCTTGAAAGACGCGCACCCCCGGCATTGTTTCGTGGTTTAGTGACATTCGTTCCCCCATTTCAAGCCGAGCGTGAGCCCACCCACGCAGGACAGCTTAGAGGGGGAATGGTTCTTCAAACGTAAAGGTCAGCGCGCCTTACGACGCGCTGACCTGACTTTATTCATTGAATTAGAACGAAATTTCTATCAACCGCGACGGGTTTAGGCTTCGTTGAGCAACTGTGCTTTGGCTTCTGTCATGCATTCCGCCATTTTTGCGCGAATGGTGGCTTCGTCTGACAGGTGACCTACATCGGTAAACAGCTTGCGGTAGACGTCCTCGTGTCCGGCTTCTTCAAAATCGGCCTTGATGACTTCTTTGGCATACTCAAGCGCATCGTCGCCTTCTTTGCCCAGCAAACCAGCAGCCCAGAGGCCGACTAGCTTGTTGCGGCGGGCTTCCGCTTTGAATTGCATTTCAGCGTCATGGGCGAATTTGTTTTCAAATGCGGTTTCGCGGTCGTCAAAAGTGGACATTTTCAGGCTCCAATTGGTGTTCGGATAAGATATGCCCCTCGCAGCGCTTGCCCGCAAGGGGGGCTTGGCTTATGAGGCGCGTATCGGGCCTTTTCTGCCCTCTTTGACGTCCAAAGAGAGGGGCCTGCGCAGGAGACAGCATGGCACGTCGCAAACTGGTCTATGAAGGCAAGGCGAAGATCCTCTATGAAGGCACTGAACCGGGCACGCTTATTCAGTATTTCAAAGATGATGCGACCGCGTTCAATGCGGAAAAAAAAGACATAATCGACGGGAAAGGTGTGCTGAACAACCGCCTGTCTGAGTTTTTTATGTTGGGCCTGCAGCGCATTGGTGTGCCGACCCATTTCATTCGCCGCCTCAATATGCGCGAACAGCTGATCCGTCAGGTGGAGATCATCCCGCTTGAAGTGATTGTGCGCAACTTTGCCGCAGGAACGATGGCCAAGCGTCTAGGTATGGAAGAGGGCACACCGCTGCCGCGCCCGATTGTTGAGTTCTCTTATAAGGACGACTCACTCGGTGATCCGTTGGTGCCAGAGGAATACATCATCGCGTTTGGTTGGGCCACGCAGCAGGACTTGGATGATATTGTCGCGCTCGCGCTGCGGGTGAACGACTTTATGGCTGGTGTCATGCACGGTGTTGGCATCAAGCTGATTGATTTCAAAATCGAGATTGGCCGCGTTTGGGATAATGATTTCATGCGCCTTGTTGTGGCGGATGAAATCAGCCCTGACAGCTGCCGTTTGTGGGACATTGAAACTGGGCGCAAGCTTGATAAAGATGTGTTCCGTCAAGACCTTGGTGATCTGGCGGATGCCTATACCGAAGTTGCCAAACGTCTTGGTGTGATGCCGTCCAATGCGACGAACATCACCAAGCCGACGCTGATAAATTAACAAAGAAAGACTGCTGCCATGAAAGCCCGCGTACATGTGATGTTGAAAGACGGTGTTCTGGACCCACAGGGGGCCGCCGTGAAACACGCGCTTGGCGCGCTTGGGTTTGATGGGGTGGACGGTGTTCGCCAAGGTAAAGTGATTGAGCTTGATCTGGCTGATGGTGCAACTGAAGCCCAAGTGGGTGAGATGTGCGAAAAGCTGCTCGCCAATACGGTGATCGAAAGCTACCGGATCGAAGTTCTATGAAGGCGGCGGTCGTCCAATTTCCAGGGTCAAACTGTGACCGCGACATGGCTGTCGCGCTTGAGAAATCCGGCGCGGACGTTACGACGGTTTGGCACAAAGATGCAGCGCTTCCTAAGGGCGTTGATCTGGTCGCGATCCCTGGCGGGTTCTCGTTTGGGGACTACCTGCGCTGCGGTGCGATTGCTGCGAATTCGCCGATTTGTAATGCGGTTGTGGATCACGCAAATGCGGGCGGTTATGTGCTAGGTGTTTGTAATGGTTTCCAAATCCTGACCGAAACGGGCTTGTTGCCCGGTGCGTTGCTGCGCAATGCAGGGCTGAAATACATCTGCCGCACGGTTGGTTTGAAAGTTGAAACATCCAATTCGGCTTACACCGAAGGCTACAACGATGGCGCTGAAATTGGCGTTCCGATTGCGCACCATGATGGCAACTACTTTGCTGACGATGCGACGATTGAACAGCTTAAGGGCGATGATCGCGTGGCCTTTACCTATACCGACAATCCGAACGGAAGCCGTGGCGACATCGCAGGCATTCTATCCGAGAACCGCCGTGTGCTGGGAATGATGCCGCACCCTGAGCGCGCCTTTGAAGAGGCGCACGGGAACACCGATGGTCAGCGCCTTTTCGCTGGTTTGATGGCGCAATTGGCCAACGCCTAAGCGCTGTGATGGACGCCGTGCGGGTAGGACGGTAGTATCTTGAGATGACCTGGGGAATTTTGTGAGACGCCGCCGCCTGTCGCCTGTTTGGTGGACGCGCATCCTTGTGACCGCGCTTGTGATCGTGGCGTGCGTTGTTGTCTACACGTCCAACCGCCTTTTGACAGAGCGCTTTACGGACCGCACGCGCGGCGCGGCAGAGGTGCGTTTGGCGTTGTATTCTGCAAACCTTCTCAGTGAGTTACAGAGAAATTCGATTGTCCCGCAGCTGTTGGCGCGTGACCCTGCGTTGATTGGGGCGTTGAACTCGGCTGACTTTACCCAGTCAACCGCGCGGCTGTTGTCATTCGTTGATGAAATCGGCGCGGCGTCTTTGGTGTTGATGGACACGGGCGGACGTATCGTGGCGGCGACGAACCGTGAAAGGCTGGGCGAAAATCAGCGCGCGCAAAAGTCATTCATTGATGCACTGCGATCAAATATCACGACTTTTACCGTGGGGGAGCGCGAAGAGGGGGGATACTCGTTTACGTATTCGCGCCGGATTGAAGACAGTAGTTTGGTGATTGGTGTCGTTTCCGTCGAAGTGGACTTGGCGAAATTAGAACGATCTTGGGCGGGTATCTCAGACGCTGTGATGGTGCTCAACAGTGAAGGTCTTGCGATTTTGGCGACGGAGCCGCGCTGGCGGGGCCGTGTCGAAGAAGACGCGATTGGGCTTCTGGAGCCACAAACCGCGATTGAACGCGCGCTTCGCGGCACCCCAGATTGGTCTGCCTTGCCGATTGATGCCTATCTGCGCGGGGACGGGGTAATGCGCCAAGAAGCGCGTGTTCCGTTTCAGGGCTGGCGCGTTGTTAGCTTTACGACGTTCCAGTCTGTGCGTGAACGGGTGAATGCGATTTTGGCGCTCGAAATCATGGGCTTCGCGATTACGCTGGCGGGTTTGTTTTGGTTCTTGTCGCGCAGATCAAACCTCGCGGCACGGATGTTCCAGATGGAATCGGCGGAGCTTCGCCAGTTGAATAGCCGCCTACAGCGAGAAATTGCCGAACGTAAGAAGGTCGAAAAGGACCTTGAGGTGGCTGAACAAACCGTTGCGCAAACGTCTAAATTGGCCGCCCTAGGTGAGATGTCTGCGGCCGTTTCGCATGAGCTGAACCAACCCCTTGCGGCGATGAAAACCTACCTTGCCGGGGTGCGTCTTTTGATCAGTCGTGAACGCCCCGATGAGGCCGTTGTTGCAGTGCAGCGGATTGACAGTCTGATTGAGCGGATGGGGGCGATTACCAAGCAGTTAAAGTCCTATGCCCGTAAAGGCAAAGATAGCCTTGAACCCGTTGATATGAAGGACGCGGTGCTGTCGTCACTGTCCATGATGGAGCCGCAATTGCGCCAACGTCAGGTGGCCATCACACGCACTTTGCCGGACCATCCTGTGATGATTTTTGGGGACCGGATGCGGTTAGAACAGGTCATCATCAACCTGCTGCGCAACGCGCTGGATGCGACCAAAATGGCGAGCGACCCCGTTGTTGAAATCTTGCTGGCGCAAGGCGATGTGGCGCGGCTTTCTGTGCGCGATAATGGCGCGGGAATTGAAGACCTCGATGAGTTGTTTGAGCCGTTTTACACGACAAAGGCGCCGGGGGATGGCACGGGTTTGGGTCTTGCTATCTCATCGGGCATCGTAAACGACTTCGGTGGACGGCTTACCGCGCGCAATTCTGCGAAAGGCGGGGCTGTATTTGAAGTAGAACTGCCCATATTGGGTTCAGACATAGAAGCAGCGGAGTAAACGCGCATGGCTCAGGCAATGAAGATCGCGATTGTGGATGACGAACAGGACATGCGGCAGTCCATCTCCCAGTGGCTGGCTTTGTCGGGGTACGATACCGAGACATTCGCCAGCGCTGAGGACGCATTAAGGGGCGTGGGCCAAGACTATCCGGGCATTGTTGTCAGTGACATCAAGATGCCGGGCATGGACGGCATGCAGTTCCTGAAAAAGCTGAAGGGCGTTGATAGCTCGCTTCCTGTGATCATGATTACGGGCCACGGCGATGTGCCGATGGCGGTTGAGGCGATGCGCATTGGTGCGTTTGATTTCCTTGAAAAGCCGTTCAATCCGGATCGCATGACAGAGTTGGCCAAGAAAGCGACCGTTGCGCGGCGTCTGACGCTGGATAACCGTGCGTTGCGCCGTGAATTGTCAGACGGTGGCGCGTTGATGAAGAAGCTCATCGGCGCATCGCCTGTGATGGAGCGTCTGAAAGAAGACATCCTTGATTTGGGGCAGGCGGACGGCCATGCGTTGATTGAAGGTGAAACTGGCACGGGCAAAACCCTCGTGGCGCATGCGCTGCATGCTGTTGGAGCGCGGGCGAACAAGAAGTTCGTTCTGATTTCATGTGCGGCCTATGAAGAAGACGCGCTTGCCAGACGGTTGTTTGGCCCTACTGGGCAGGATGACCCAATTCCCGCAATGGAAGAGGCCCGCGGTGGGACGTTGGTTTTGGAAGATATCGAAGCACTGTCGGAAACCAACCAAGCGCGACTGTTAACTGCGATCAATGAGCAGGGTACACCGGCAGAGACACGCATCGTTGCCATTTGTAACCTGCAAGATGAAGGCAAGACCTGCGAAAGCGTGCTGCGCAATGATCTGTTCTATCGCCTTGCCGCGTTGCGGATCACAGTGCCGCCGCTGCGCGCGCGGGGCGAAGACATCCTGACACTGTTCACCCGTTTGGGCGAAGGGTTTGCCGAAGAATACGGCTGTGACGCGCCAGAAGTATCCGCCCAAGAAGCGGCGCAGTTGTTGCAGGCCCCGTGGCCGGGCAATGTGCGTCAGCTTTATAATGTCGCGGAACGCGCTGTGCTGCAAAATCGTCGTGGGTCTGGCACGATTGCGTCGTTGCTGATGACGGAAGACGACGAAAGCCAGCCCGCGATCACCACAGAAGGCAAGCCGCTTAAGGAATTCGTTGAGGCGTTTGAGCGGATGTTGATCGATAACACCATGCGCCGCCATAAGGGGAGTATTGTGAGCGTTATGGATGAACTCTGCCTGCCGCGCCGAACGTTGAACGAGAAAATGGCGAAATACGGTCTTCAACGGTCTGACTATCTTGGCTGACGGTTCGCTGCGATCGTGTTGATAAGAACAGATTGCGCCAACTATTGGTTTGTTGCTGCCGGAATGCGTTTGATTGATCTAAACTAGGTATATGCGCAAATTTGCATACTTAAACATTGTAAAATGCCCCTAGACTCCCCTATGTATAAACCACGGGTGGTTGGCATAACGATTTGCGCAAAATCCCGGTGAGTTTTTCTGTGTTTTGGTTGAGTGGCCCGATCAGGCGATCCCGTCATACCCATTAATACAGACCGAAGAATGTGGTTTCTTTTTAAGAGACCAGATGAATAGCCCTCGGCGGTGATGGAAAACCTAACGCTTGGGGCCTTGAACGGGCCACTTTAGCATTCGCCAAGGTGGTCGGAGACCAACGCGATGGACCGCGCGATATTAAATGGCGAGAGAGCGACGAACCAATTGGTTCGCGCATCCGCTGGCGCGCGCATCGCCACAATCAAACACGCATCAGACACCGTAGCATCCCCCGGACTAGTCCGTGAGGTGCCGCCAAATGTTGCGTTGAACAGGATACAATGGCTAAGAAAATGCTTATCGATGCCACCCACGCGGAAGAAACCCGCGTTGTTGTGGTCGACGGAAACAAGGTCGAGGAATTCGACTTTGAAACCCAATCCCGCCGCCAACTGGCCGGCAACATCTATCTCGCAAAAGTAACACGGGTCGAACCATCGCTTCAGGCGGCGTTTGTTGACTATGGCGGCAACCGCCACGGTTTCCTTGCGTTCAACGAGATCCACCCTGACTACTATCAAATCCCGGTCGCTGACCGCGAAGCACTGATGGCTGAAGAAAAAGCCTATGCCGAAGCAATGAAAGCCGAGGCTGAGGCCGAAGCTGAAAAGCCAAAGCGTTCGCGTCGTCGCCGTAAGCCCAAAGCGGCTGAGGTGGACACCAAGGATGCCGTGGCAACCGCCGATCCTGTTGAAACGCCTGAGGAAGAAACCTCTGGTGATATCGCGGGCATGGAAACGATTGACCTGACCGAAGACGCCGTCATCGCAGAAGGCGAAGCGACGTCACACATGGAAACCGTTGCGGAAACACCTGTTGAAGAACCAACGGAGGACGGCGACGACAGCACTGAAGATGAAGCCGCCGCGGGTAGCGCTGATGCGACTGCCAAGGACGAAACCATCGAAAGCGTTGCTGACGAAGACGACCAAGAAGATGTGCGTCCAGTCCGCAAGCCACGTCCAAAGCGTTATAAAATCCAAGAAGTTATCAAGGTTCGCCAAATTCTTTTGATCCAAGTGGTCAAGGAAGAACGCGGCAACAAGGGCGCAGCCCTGACGACATACCTTTCCCTTGCTGGCCGGTACTGTGTGCTGATGCCAAACACCGCGCGCGGTGGTGGCATTTCCCGCAAGATCACGAACGCTGCTGACCGCAAGAAGCTGAAATCCATCGCCAATGAAATGCTTGTACCAGAAGGCGCAGGCTTGATCATTCGCACGGCCGGATCGCAGCGCACCAAGACCGAAATCAAGCGTGATTACGAATACCTGCAGCGTCTGTGGGAACAGATCCGCGAGCTGACTTTGCGCTCAACCGCGCCCGCGCAGATCTACGAAGAAGGCAATCTGATCAAACGTTCGATCCGCGATCTTTATTCTAAAGAGATCGACGAAGTGATCGTGGAAGGCGAGACCGGTTACCGGACCGCCAAAGACTTCATGAAGATGATCATGCCGTCCCACGCAAAGAACGTGACCAACTATAAAGAACAGATGCCGCTTTATGCGCGCCATCAGGTCGAAGGCTACTTGAACGGTATGTTCAACCCGACAGTGCAGCTGCCATCTGGCGGGTACATTGTTATCGGGATCACCGAAGCGCTTGTCGCGATTGACGTGAACTCTGGGCGTGCGACCAAAGAAGGTTCGATTGAACAAACAGCGACGAAGACCAACCTTGAGGCCGCCGCAGAAGTGGCGCGTCAGTTGCGCCTGCGTGACTTGGCTGGTCTGATCGTGATCGACTTCATCGACATGGATG